>OBEQ011625352.1_pt1 | contig 17784 bp, 13 predicted proteins | sample 1670901 | NCBI WGS metagenome assembly OBEQ01 (sample SAMEA104232315, study PRJEB22302) | groundwater metagenome | biome: forest; feature: aquifer; material: groundwater | place: USA | collected 2011-08-07 | depth 5.4 m
AACTATGGTTTCAATAATCTCTACTAAATAACCCCCTAGTTTGCTAAAAAAACCTTTTTGCTCCCCATAATACCCAGTATTCGGATCCATGTACCTGATTATCTCAAAACATTTGGTTGTGAAGCAAGTAGGAGGGATTTATTTTAATCTTTTTCGTTCTTGCGGAAGATAATTTGAACCACTGATAATCTTCTTTCCAGTTTTCTGTTCCAATTCCAACCTAGCATTTTTAGCAATCCGTCCGCCTTTTTTGGCCGGAATTTTATTTTTTTCCAAGCCCTTCGTTTGCATAGTTTCTGCAATTTGGCGCGTAGAAAGTTCTGCCAAGGCTGTAAAAACCAATTCTGCATCCGTCATGTGATCGCGCAGATTTTCGGTTTTTAATGCTTTTAGCTTTTTTTGTTCCTTAACTGTCAAGACGCTCCATTCTTGATGGATTAAATTTGTGAGTATCGCATATTCATCTTGTTCTTTAACTTCATTATTTTCCCAATAATCCGTAAGTTTATTTCTGATTTCCTGCCCCATCATTCTTTGTTGTATCCATTTTTGGCTTCTCCCCATTCTTTGCCAATACGATCTTGATCTGTTTAAGGCTTTTTCAGGATCAGAAAGTTCTTGAATTCTTTCATATCCAACTTTTGCTAGCCAAATCTTTACAGGCTCAGCTTTTGGACTGGGGATAGATTGGATTAAACGCAACAATGTTTCAACATCCGCAACGTCGGTCAGATATTGTTTACCATCAGCTGCTTCTAATTTCAGTCGGTGACATTTTGTCACCACCTCACTACCTTCTTTTTTCAATCTTTCGCTAAGTTTATTCCAGTATTTTCTTGCTGTTTGATAGCTTTGTTGATTTGTTAAAATCTGAACGATATCCACTACGGAAAAATACCATTTCTCCGCTTTTTTATCCCAATGCCGCCGGATTTTCCGTCCTTCAAAAATTGCTAATTTACCGCCTACCTTAATTACTTTTTTCATAGTTTTACTCATTTTAGCAATATATTAAACATATACCCAAACACTACCCGAAGTCAATACTTTGATTTACATATGCTGGCAGAAATTTTACTTAAGGCTTCAAGAAAGCCCTGCAATTTATTGCAAGGATGAATTGAAGCTGTTAGCAACATCTTCCTTTAGAGGCAGAAAGCCGCGGCCTTTAGGCCGTGGAAGATGTTACTTGTAGTGAGTCCTTCAGTCCAGAGGGTTTCAGGATCTGATGACTTGCCGAATCTGTCGAAGGACGAGGTGCCAAGTTTACCTCTTCGAGAGCCTGATGGCTCCTCAGAGCCTTGAATGGCCTGAGCTATGCCGAAGGGTAAAATCCTGAGCGCAGTCGAAGGGCTAATCCACCTGGAGGGTGGCAACCTTTTTATTTTTAGAAATAGATTTTATAAAGGTTTTGTACTTTTTAAACTCTAAATGATTGTACGTACCATAGTGTATAAGAAAAAATCTTAATATAGAACAATAAATAGCAAAAGTGACAGTACCAATACGCTCAAAATCATCTTGAGAACCATCAATTACAAGTTTTCTACTACCATCTGGATTCTTATGAAAAAACCTTTCTAATCCAGGCATAGTGAGATGAGATATTTGAGAAAAGAACTTGTAATAGTTGACATATTGGAATTCAAGTGAAGAATCTTGCTTTAATCTATTTAGAGATCGTAAGTAATTATCAGCCTGTATAGCTCTGCTTCTCAAATCAGGAATAACCATATTTATCGGTATATTATTTTTCTTTTTAATCTTCAAAACATCTTTTTCTTTTTTATCAATAAATGTCTGCCAGTCTTTAACAGTTTTCATGCCTCCAAAATCAAACTTCCAAGATGGGTACTTAGATATAAACTTTTTATATTTGTCTGCAAAATCTATATCATCAATGAGCGAGTGTAATAAGAAAACTTTTGCATTTCTTTGTGATTTTCCAGCAAAAATATAATCTAGGTTTATTTGGGTTTCTATAAGTGACCTAAATAGTACTTCGGCAGCTTTGTCATAAACATTGGGTGGGGTAATAAGTTTTAAGATACTTTCACTATAGCTTTGGGTAGCGCCCATAATTAAATACAATAAGTGCTTTTTTTGTCTTGTTTTTGTGTAGTCTAATGGGATCGTACTCATTTTTGAGTATCCGTACTGTAGCGCTTCTTGAAAAATTTTGAGTAGTTCTTTTTGATAGTCAGTTAGATTCATTTCCCTTATGCTTCTTGATCTTCAAAAATATCCAGTGGTATCTTTTCAGGAGATTTTCTCAAAATATTCTCAACAAACTCTTTATCTTTTTTGGTTAAGTCACTATCAGATTTTTTATCTTCATCAGATTTAACCATCATAGTATTCAAATACTTATCTACGCTATCAACTGCTATACATACCGATCTATATGAGATTGCTAATTCTTTCCCTGTGTTATCTTTTATTTTTTTGCCTAAGTCTTGAAGAATTTGTCCTACGTATTCATTTCTGCCATTTTTCTCAAGTGCATGATGATGAACTCTTAGTTTTATTTCAAAATCTGATAAAACAATACCAAATGCAGACTGTAGAAATCTTATATTGGTATAGGCAGTTGCGAGGTCATTAAAAATCCCATCCTTTTTTAAACCAGTGATTACCGTTGATGAAACAAATGAATCATAAGCAGTAGATTTCAGAAAGCCTGCTTGAGTGCTTATGCTAGTAAATTTTAAATACATTATTTCAAGATTTTTTTCATCATCCATGAAGAAGGTATAGTTTAACTTTAGAGTTTCTAACAGTACCCTATTGTATCTAAGTTCCTGCCAAATCATTCCTAGAAAAAATTTTAACTTTCTTCTTTCCTCTTGAAGTTTCACTTGTTCACTAAGCCAAAAACCTAGATATACGCTTGAGAAGGTGAATAATCCTTGTTTTAAGTTATTGTCTGCAACAAAAAATCCTCCAAGAAGCGTGGCAATCAAAACAATAAATGACCTATTAAGGATGTAATACTTCCATTTATTCGGAATCCGATCTCTCAGTAATTCGTAAAATGTGTATGCAAGCACTACAAGTCCGATATAAATAAAAAAAGGAGAATTTATGTTTCCAAATAGTGTGTTATAAAAATTAAGTAAATTGCCTGCATTCATAGTTTATAATTCACCCCTGAACGCCTTTGCTAAAATTGACTGAGTAAGTTTATCTGTTTTTTTTCCAGCAGTCTCAATCTGTTCTTCTATTAAATCAGCAGCAGCATACATTGACTTAACTCTCTTTACAATTTCCTGCTGTTCTTCCAATGGTGGCAATGGGGTGGTAAGTGATGATAGTTCCTGAGTGTTTATGTTGTTAATTCCTGCTGCTGATTTCGCTTGATCGAACAACTGCTTTTTGGCTAAAGGTGAGTTTAATAAAATCCAAATAAAAGTTGGATTTACAATCAGTGGTCTAATTTTAATTAGATATGAAGCATACGCTATATTATTTTTTACATCTTCTACAAGCGCATTCTTACCTACAAGATCTCTACTTCCATTGGATCTGACAATTAGAATATCTCCGTTTCTCACAAAGTCATCTTCATTTGTTGTTGGAGTAGAAAGATATTTGAGATCAGTTAAATCAAGGCTTCCAGATACAATGTTAGGTATTCGTAAAACTGGTGTACCTGTAAAGGTATAATCACTTTTTTCAGAAGTACCATATTTGAAATCAATAACCACCTGTCCTAAGGTTGTAAAAACCCAAGATGATGGAAGATCTAATAAATCGTTTGTATCAAAAACATTAGCTTGTGTTTTATTCTTTTTCTTAATCTTAATTTTTTCTGCAATAATTTTTTCTAATAATAGTGAGGCTGTCTCAACCGAAGGATTTTTTTCTCTCCACTCCTCAGTCAATTTGCCAGTTACTGCAGCAGAGAGAACTGACTGGCGAAACTTTTGAAGTTGTTTGCTTGCTTGCTTGAGTTGTGTACCTGATTTTTCTTTTAACTCAATTAGTAAATCTAATTTATCTGCTATTTTAGCCTGTTCCTCATACGACATCATTGGGATGGTTGATTGAGCAAGGTTTGCAATCGTAACTTGAGGCTGTGCTGTACCTGTAACAATTACGGATCTATCTAATCTAGATAGAGCATAGTATAAATACTTCTTATGTACTTGCTCACTATTTTTAGGTTCAACCACAAGTGAATTGTGGGTAATAAAACAGCTTGGTGGAGATATGTTAATCTGACCGCTATTAGCACCTCGACACGATACAAGTACCTGCGGATCTTTATATGTATATTTACTATACCTACCTATAATTCCATTCGCACCGAATACTGGATAAGGGCTACTATTGTCCAACTCTTTAGTTGAAACATCTTTACCATAGCAAATGCTGACCAAATCAGTCAGTAATACTTCTTCATAGTGATTATTTGTTACCGGTTGTAAGTTCTGCATAGATTTTATCCAAACTATCTGTTGCTTCTTTGAGTTCTGAAAGAGCCTCCTTTATAAGCTCCTCTGGTTCTGGAAGATCATCTGAATCCTCAATATCTTCATCTTTCAGCCATTTGAAGCTATCGAGTTTGTAGTGTTTTTCTTTAACCTGATCTATCGAAAATTTCTTCCAACGACCTTCTTTTGAGTCGGCTTCTTCTCGCTTGGATAATCCATCTGAGTTATCTCCGTAAACTTTTTCAAACTCTGCAAAGTGAGCCGGAGATAGTGGTCTATCTTTCTTAGTTACACCTGGTACATTTGTTCTGGCATCGTAGATCCAGAGATTTTCCGTTGGTAATCCTTTGGTGAAGAATATAACATTGGCTTTAACTCCTTGACTGTAAGGGGTAAATGTGCCTCTTGGGAGTCGTAAAACTGTATGTAAATTACAGTCTTGCGTAAGAATTTTGAATATCTCACCCGCTTTATCTTCAAACAAAACATTATCTGGAAGCACTACAGCAGCTCTTCCTCCAGGTTTGAGAATGGTTAAGACGTGTTGTATGAAGTTGAGCTGTTTGTTGCTTGTGGCTACTGTAAAATCCTGTCGTTCTGGAACTTGATTTGCACCTTTTGTACCAAACGGAGGATTTGTGAGAACTACGTCAAACTTATCTCCGTTGTCTGGCTCATACAACGAGTCTGCAAGACGTATTTGAGATTCAATACCATGTAAATAAAGATTCATCAGACACAACCTACGAGGTCTGGCAACCAACTCTGTACCAAAATAAGTATGTTTCTTAATCTTCTCCAGATCATCTCTATTTATCGCACCACCAATTTTTTTATAAAACCAATTGTATGCTGCTAGGATAAAACCACCTGTACCGGCTGCCGGATCGCTGATAGTAAAGTCCTTTGAAGCCCTTGGATCAGGCTTCACACACCGCACTATTGCCTCTATAAGCACTCTGGGGGTAAAGAACTGCCCTGCGCCTTTCTTGCCCTCGGCTGCTGATTTTTCCAAGAGTCCTTCGTAGGCTTCTGCCTTTACGTCAACATTCAAGCCTGACCAATCAATTTCATCGATAAGGTCTATAAGTTTTTTAAGATTGACTGGCTTGGTGAATTTGGAAAGCGCCTCAGCAAAAATAGATCCTAAAAGTCCTTCTTCTTTTGATAACCCTCGAAGGAGATCAGAGTAGAAGTCTGTAAGGTCTGTTCCGGACTGTGTTTTAAGAATCGACCACGAGTATTCTTTGGGAATTACCACATCTCGCTCTTCTGCCATTTTGAGAAAAAGGAGATAGGTAAGTTGTTCTACATAGTCCCCATAATCCATTCCATCATGGCGAAGAATATGACAAAAGCCCCACAGCTTGTTGACAATGTTAGTTTGTTGCATAGGCGTAGACCTCCGGCATAGCTGTATTGATCTGACCGATATACATCATTAAATTGTTATCAAAATCTTTGTTGATGCGATTAAAACTACCACCATAATTTGTAAAGATTGGCATTGAGTCAAAATCTGCTGGTTCAATGGTAAGATTCTCTATTAAGTGTCTTTTAATAAGTTCCAGCCATTCCTGCTGCTGTGGTGTAAGATTTTTTCCGTCAATTACCTTTGACATAGCAAGATCAACTCTCTCTTTACCAGAAATTAGAGGTTCTTCTTTGGCTGCGTGCTTGATCATTGAGATTATATCGGCTAGTGGATATTTATATGCTTTTCTCAAATTGTCCTCGGTAAATCGTTCGGGTCTTTGCAATAAAGACTCTCGAAGCTCTTTGAGCGCTTTGGTATTCCATGAAGCCGGTTTTTTCAAGACTACTTCTAATGCTTCAATATGTTCTGGATTTTCTTTAACAAACTTCTCGAATTGCTTGATGTAATCTTCCAGCTTTAATTCACGACCATCGAGGGTTTTGAATAAATACTCTGAAGTTACTGTGTCTTCCACGCCAATTGCTTTAATAAACTTTCTAGGAGGCTTGGGATAATGAGTCAAAAGCTCTATGAAATCTTTATTGGTAAGAAGTTGCAATGTAGAGACACGATCTTTATCAAGACTGTCTGGTAGAGCCTTGGCAAACTCGCTAAGATCACCATTTGGAACGAACTTTGCCATAAGTTGCCTACCTTCTGCAGTAATTTCCTTATTGATCCTTTGTAGACGTTTGACCAAACATTTAGTGTTATATTCTATATCCTGATTATTATTTATATCCTCGATAATCTGTTCAATTGTTCGTGATGGAGGAATAGGAGTGGTCTGTGTAATACCGGTTGAATTTTTGAACGCTTCCAGAAGAGTACCCCCAAAGCAATCAAAGACTGTAAAATGAGACTTTGGCGCAGTCCCCATACCATTTGGGAAGTTACTACATAGTCTTGTACCTCTTCCCATCATCTGCTCGAATAAAATGCGAGACTTTACTGGTCGTAAGAAGATAATGTTCTCAATTGCTGGTATATCCACACCAGTTGAAAGCATATCTACAGTAACGACAATAAGCGGTTCTGGTCTATTTCTGAACTCTTTAATTCGTTGAAGTGGTCTATCAACGGTTGCTGAACCGGTGATCTTTTGCACAAACGCATCACCACGACCAAAAATATCTCTACAAAGATCAACAAGCTGGTCAGAGTGAGATGTGTGTGGAAGATCATTATCTGCAAAAATCAAAGTCTTGGGAAATCTACCGGTTTCTTTCTCTTGTTCCAAAGCGTACTTGGCAAATTCTTGTATGATCTTTTTATTACTGTCAGGAGAAGTTACTTCTTTTTCGACTTCCGTTACTTCAAAATGTCTTTCGTCTTCCAGTAAATCAAGCTGTTGTGCTCCTGTCTCTGGATTGATCTCTTCAATTTCATCACCTTCGTTAATCGTAATACCTTCAACTCTTACTCCAGACTCAATTTTTACTGCGTCATAATCAACCAGATAACCATCTTTTACTGCCTGTTCATATCCGTAACGATAAACAATGTCTTTGAAAAAGCTGGTGGTATGAGCTGCTGGAGTGGCAGTAAGCCCAATTTTTACTGCGTCAAAGTGATCGAGAGTCTCACGCCATTTGCTGACTTCTTGTGAGGTATATCCTCTGTGGCATTCATCAGCAATGATTGTGTCAAAGGCGTTGATAGGAATATCGAGCTTATCTGCATCATCTTCAGGATCAAAATCACCGGAGTTAGAAAACATTCCTTGCCTACCAAACAGATTGATCTGCATTCGCTGGATCGTACAGACATAAACAAAGACCTGTGAACCATCAGGATCAGTTAAATAGCCTGTGGGCAACACACTAAAATCTACCTTCTCATTCTCTTCCAGGTAGTTGCGTTGGAACTTCTGACTGTACACTTGATAGATCTGATTAAACTTCAATCCATTTTCAGCTTCATAAGCTGCAAATTCCATCACTGCTTGAGCTGCCAGAGCTTTACGATCAACCAAGAATAGAATTCTTTTACTCGAGTGTGATTTGAGGAGACGATAGATCAACGAGGCTACTGTGTAGGTCTTGCCTGTGCCGGTAGCCATTGCAACGAGCATTGAGCGTTTGTGATCAGCAATCGCCTTCTCTATGGATTGGATTGCTTCTTTTTGATAGTAGCGTAGCTTCTGTGAAGTAGATGGGTTGTCAACTAACCATTGTGCGTTGGCAACATTATCAGAACGCAACATTTCTTCTAACGCCTTTGGTGTGTGGAACTCTTGGACAGATCTTGATCTGCTTTGTTCTACCCGAAAATCTTGAAACCAAATGAGTTGTCCGTTGGTTGCGTATGCAAATGGTACTTTATAGCCATTGTAGTCACCCAAACCGTCTCTGATAGTCTTGGCATACCTTTGGGCTTGTTGGAGAACATTTTGTGGACTGAGACCCAACTTCTTTGCTTCTATGATAGCATGGGGCTTACCATTGAGATAGAGAACGTAGTCTGCGAAGCCATCATCTGTAGGAAGTTCTCTTACTGCAGTTTTGTGGAGAGTAGAAAAATCGAGGGTATCGGAATAATCAACTATTTTTGTCCAACCGGATTTAATGAGCTTAGTATCAATCCATTTTTTACGAGTTTCATCTTCATTTATCATATTCATATATTTTCATTGTGGAAATTAAATTCTATCTGTATTATAGTAAAAATCAGCGATAATAGCACGCACTCTTGGTATACCACCCGGAGGGTGGTCTAGCTTGACACCTTGTCCTTCGACAGATTCGACAAAGCTCAGGGCTATAGCATTTTTTCAGGCCACAGTGCCGTACAGCACGTGGCTGGCACGAACAGAAAGTTCTGCGCCGCTCGAGGGATAGCGGTCATTCCCTTCGGCAAGACTTCGATGGTGGGCCCTTCGGCAGTGAGCTTAAGGCTGAACCGCTTAAGACCAAATCATCATCTCGGGGGGGGAAAATTTGCAGATATTGACAAGTAGTGGTATATTAGAGTTACAAAAACCTGTATTCCGAACTGTCACCGGACGGTGGCGTGGCTGGGACAACTAGCATTAGGAACGTGGTTGGAAATGGCTTCTTCGGAAGCCATTTTTTGTTCACTTAAAAAGCCACTCGTCTTTTATATGTCTTTTAATAATATCTCTATATACCTTCGAATCACTTTTTGTGGAATCATAAAAACGCTTAATGCTTCCTGCTACCATATCTGCTACTTGAATTAAAGCATTTTCTTTTGAATCTACTAACTTACAATTTTTCATAATTTTTTTCTGTGGTGTATTCAATTGTTTTCTTAAATAAACCAAAAAATTTCTTCTGAAAATTCTATCTCCACTGCCATCAATTCTAACCTTAGCATTAAATATTGATCCGCCACTATTTTGTAGCAATAATTTAATCATATAACCATAGAATGAATTCTTGTTTGTTTTCAACTCGGGGCTTCTTATTTTTGATTTGTCAACGATTAGACTTCTAACTATAAAGCCAAATTTGTTGATTGTTTGGAGAAATCTTTCTTTTGTTACTCTTCTAGATTTATTAAATTTAAACTCAACAGTGTCGGGAAACTTGAGCTTTCTTTTTAATTCTTTAACAGCTACCGCGGTTTTTTCAGCCTCTAACTCATCATCAAAGATAACGCCGACAATTATGAAAAATTTACTAGATCCCTTTTCTAATTTAAATCCCGGGTCCCCAGAATCATCTATAAAAACAAGCATTCTGGCATTTTACCACTTCGATTGCACTCGGTACTATAGCACTTCGGCAGGCGCCCATTCGGCAAGTTTACCTCTTCGAGAGCCTGAGGGCTCCTCAGAGCCTCGAATGGCCTGAGCGGACTTGTCCTGAGTGAAAATCGAAGGAGTCGAAGGGCTCGGGGATAGGAATGTAAATTTAGTGATATTTCTTGTCAAGGGGTAAATTATGCCTTAAGATAGCTTGAGACGTGCTTTTTGGGCAATTTTGGTGTATAATAAGAGCAATCCGTTAATCGGAGGTGGATATTCCCGTAAGGGGTATCGTGAGAGGGTCAGCGCAAGCTGGCCTCTTTCATTTTTACAATAACTTCTTCCCGTATCCTTTTATTCTCTGATTATGGTTATTGCGGCAATATTTAGACTGTAACTGGAAAACAATCCTTTTGTTAAAGTTGTCAGCAAGCGGTGGTATTGACTTATATACTTCTAAAACATCAAGCTTCGTAGCAAGAGACAGAATATCCGCAATTTCCAAACCAGCAATTCCACGGTCTTTATTTTTGATTTTAATTTCTTTTGAAGTCAGAAAGGATTGAATATATTCCGGAGCGCAAAAGTAAGTTCCTCTTTGATAGAAGTCTTGATAGACTTGCTTGAGTGCGGTATCTTCAACTCTTCCTCTTGCTTCTGCCATGACATCGCCTTTCCCTCTTGTTTCAAGAAAGTGTAAATAGCGATCGAGCATAGTTTTAAGACAATAATGATACGGATGCTCGGCTGATTTTTGGTATCTGGCGAGATGTAATTTTTTATCTATGACAATTGCGCAAATGCGATAATCTACATCTTTAATAAGATCCAAGAGCAATCTGTTAAACTCTTTCTCTATCTCTGGCTCGTTTAGCTTCCCAAAGCTTCCCTGTCTGTTAATAATATCTTCTCTGTGCAAAACTGGCAGGTTATCGGGATCGTTTGAGAACAGTTTTTTAATTTCAATAATCCTTTTCTGGAAATCATCGGCGTATACATCCCTCTCAACAATAATTCCAGTAAGACCAAGGTATCTTTTCTTGATATCATCGGAGTCAGAATAATGATGCGTGCCTGACTCATCAACATAAAGTCTGTATAATTTAGGATTTTGATTTGCCATAACTTATGAAATGGGGGATATTCGCTCTATTTTACCACTTCTACAGGCCCTGAAAGGGCAGTTTCACTGCTTGAGGGTAGGTTTTTTAGGAAAATAATTATTTTTCTTCCGGATTGTAAAACCAATCCCAGCCTGGGTTTTTGATTTCTTTTATATTACTACCTTCAAGCTTAAGGTTTTTGCTGACTATACGGTCGCCTTCAAAATATCTTTGGACAAGCTCGTTGTTAACCCAGTCTCTTGAAACAATTTTAATATGGATTTTGTTTTTATCTTTCTTGTCCGCTCTTGAGAAAATTAAGTTAACATGTAAAGTATTCTCATACCCCTTGACCCATTGCTCATATGGCAATTTATCAACTCCCCCAAGCCCATACGCTTTTTCAAGATCGCGCGCCTTGATGTATGCGTAAAATGCTTTGACTACGCCTTCCGGAGTGTTTGTGTCGATTTCAAACTTGGCAATTTCTTCAGATGATAATTCACCAAAAGCGCTCTGGATGCTTGCTATATCCAAAAACATGGATAATCCTGCAACCCCCGCGGTGTTGACACCGATTACCTGTCCGCATGATGTGACCAGAGGCCCACCGCTCATGCCTTTATTAACGGATATTTCTGTTTGGAGTAAAGTCATGTCAAAATCTTTAGAAAATCTTTTGCCGCCAAACGAACCTTTATTTATTGTTACGTCTCCGGGCAGTTCTGAACCGAAAGGATAACCTGCGGCATAAACCGGCTCGCCGAAAGTCGGGTTAGGAGAGTAGGTGGAAGTTCCATAGAAGCCGTAGAAAGGTAAAGGTTCAAGTTCTCTTGCAATGGTAAGAATTGCTATATCCTTTTGTTTGTTGCCCCGGATTTTTACTGCTGTTTCAAAAGTGCCATCCGGAAAAACTACTTTGGGCGACGGTTCACCGTCTATGACATGGAAGTTGCTAAAAATTTCATTCTTGGAGATTGGAAATCCGGAGCCCTCACTTAAACTTCCAATAATGCGAACGACAGATTTTTGCATCAGCTTTTGCACATCCTGCTCACTGCATTTTAATTTTTCCGTGCCGCCAAAACGGCGTTCTATATTTTCAAGTCTGGCGTTTATTTTCCATACGAAAATTCCCAAGGTAGCAATTGCTAGGATATTGAAGAATACCAGAAAGCGGACTTTCATGATGATTACTCTTTTTGCATCTCCCAAAGCTTACCGTAAGTTATAAATTTACTCCACATTTGATAAATTGCATAAACTATCCCTGGAGTACCATCCAAAAATCCTCTTTTAACAATTAAACGATACCAAAGTTCGGTTGCCATTATTCTAAAAAACCGCCACCAGGCCATTTTTGGGTGGTTGGCGTCTAGCAAAAGTTTTGCTTCAATTTCCGACCAGTTATTTGTTTTCTCAACCATCTCAGAAAGGTTATCGTGTTTAAGGTGCACTATTGCATTTTTCAAATGTCCCAAAGTCCCGTCAAATACTGGTTCCTCATGCAAATCTCCTGTCCACTTTTGAAGCGCGCTCTTTTTGAAAAGCCTTTTTACATAATCCGGCCACCATCCGCCATGTCTCATTTGTCTGCCAAGAATGATATTTTGTCGTGGAATAGCATATGCGGAAATACCATTGTTAGATGGTTGCATGGCTACATGGCTAACAACACTTTTAATTTCTTCTTGAAGTTCACTTGTTACACGTTCATCAGAGTCCAAATAAAAAATCCATTCCCCATTTGCCTCTTTGATTCCCTGGTTCCTCCAGTCAGAATATCCTTTGCCTTTCTGTTTTATTATCCGCGCATCGTAACTTTTTGCAATTTTTACTGTATTGTCAGTTGACCCGCCATCTATAACTAGAATTGCGCTGGACAAATTCTTAACCGATTCCAAGCAATCTTTTATCTTGTCTTCATTATTTTTCGTAATAATAATTACTGATAAATTCATTTCCAGCTTCCTTTCCCAAATTTACCCAGATAAAAATCAATAACGCCTTGCCTTTGCCATTCTCTCCCAAATAATAAAAGTTTTGCGCTTTCGCGAAAGAGCGCAAATTTTGCGCGAATAGATGCATAACGCAATCCAAACAACATCCTGTTGCGGGTTATAAAATAATCATTAAGATTACTACCTATACCAGAACTGCCTGCAACTTTGTGCCACAAATGGCTATTGGGAACATATAAAACCTTCCATCCTGCCTTTTTCGCCCTTAAGGCGAGGTCTGCGTCTTCAAGGTACATGAAGTACTTTTCATCAAAAAATCCAACACCTTCCAAGACTTGCCGTTTGATTAATATGCACGCGCCGGTTGCAAAGTCCGTCTCTTCAATTTTGTTATACCGGCCGATATCTACCTCATCTACTCCCCGATTGCTGCCCAAAACATTATCCCAATCCATAATACCGCCTGCATACCATATGACTTTACCTTGTTCATCCTTCTCATACCGGTCTTTGTGAAACTCAAAACCGGGAGCAAAATAAATTTTTGGCGAAAGTATACCTGCATCTTTATGTAAATCGGCCACTTTAATTAATTGAACAACCAAATCTTCATTAACTACGGTGTCGTTGTTTAAAATCATTACATAATCCGCGCCATTTTCCAGTGCACACTTAATTCCAACATTATTCCCACCCGCAAACCCTAAATTCTTTTTATTATGTATAAGAGTAATCTCTTTTTCTTTTTTTAACTTGTTAATACTTTGACTGCTCCCATTATCTACAACAACAATTTGTAGCGTATAGTCGGCGACGCCTTGCAACTTATGGACACTCCGAATGCATTCAAGTGTGTCCGCAATATTATTCCAATTAAGGATGACTATGGCAATTTTGTTCATCTGGAAAGCTTGTGGAGTATACGGCCAAATACATTTTGTTTCTTCATTCCTTTTTGAGCCAACCAATATCTTAATTCTGTTGCAGCACCTTCCATCTCGCGTCCTACCTCATCTTGATGCAACTCGTGCTCCTTAAAATTCCCCTTCTCCCAAGTTTTCAGATAAACCACAAATTCTGAAAATGCCTGCAAAATTCCAAGCGCGAGACCGTGTACACCGTCTTTGTATCCTTCACCTGCAAGAAACCTGCTTACAAATTCACCAACAGGTTTTTTTATAAGGTCGCCCCATGAAAAAACATACCCATTTTTTATCAAAAATTCTGCCTGAATATCCGAATACCTGTTTGCCCGCTCAATAAATTGGCTAATTGATGTGTAGTTGTAATGTGCAATCGCATTCTCTTCCTCGGCTGGCAAGTCAAGACCTTTGCCTTGTGTCTCCGGAACCGAGTGAATTATCTCGCTCCAGGAAACTTTACCTTTTTTAAAAAATCTTATATTGTAATCAGGCCACCAGCGGGAGTGTTCTATCCATTTTCCAAAAATAATATTTTTCCGGGGCAAGCGGTAAAAATCAGCTTTTGGATTTTCCGCAAGTTTCTTTAGCGTTCGCGCAAGCGATGGTGTAACTTCTTCATCGGCATCTAAGACCAAAATATGTTCACCCTGAGCTTGCCGAAGGGCGAAATTTCTAGCGGGTTCCACATACCCTGTTTCTTTGTGAGAATAAACTTTGGCTCCGGCCTTCTTGGCAATCTCGACAGTTTTATCGGTCGAGTGCATATCGACCACGACAACCTCGTCAGCTAACTCTTTGACGGAGGCAAGCGCACGAGGTAAATTATTTTCCTCGTTCCTGGTATTAATAACTACAGAAATTTTCGGCATTATTCTAATTTTAACACTAATCAACCTTGTAGATACTAACTTCTTTATTTTCAAAAATCCGGGTTATACCAAGCTGGGACTCACCAAGCCTTGCACGCTGGTTAAATACCCAATAGACATATTTTATGTTGTTTTCCCTCAAAAATCCCCGTGCCTTGTCCTGGTCAAGAGTATCTAAAAAGCTAAGAACTTTCTCCCGTCGTCCACGCCAGTCATAGTTTGTGATATCCAAGTTTACTTCATCCTCTAAATAAACCGGTTTTGCCGAAAAAGCGGAAACATAGGCCGTTGATTCGTAGAGATAAAGTGGTCTTGGCGGATTATTTTTTGCGCTATCTGCCGCACCTCTGTCAAATGGATACGTTAAAACTGTACCCTCCGGCTGAGTCTTAAGGTATGCAAGGGCAGCAATTTCTTCGTTTGACATTTTTGCAGGTGGTCTTGACGGCAGATAGTTTGGCAGTGAGCCTATTGTTGAAGGAAGTGTTAAAGCCACAACTGCAAAACCCAGAAGAAGTTTAAACTTAGTTTTTTCCATCCATTCTCCAACAACAATTCCGCCCAAGATTCCTGAAAAAAACAGCGAATAATAAATAAACTGTATTGTGTTCCATGGTGTACCTCTTTGTAAGAAAAGCGTTGGCAGAACAACACCTGCAACAATAATAGTCCCTATAAATACTCCAAGAAAATCAACTTTCTTCGGATCTTTTATCCACTTAAAAAATAAAATCTCTTTAAACACCCGTGTTCCTAAGTTGCCAAACCAAAAAATAGCAAAAGCGACAATATAGGCAGGAATTGCTTTTAATAAAACCCCGCCAGAACGATAGGTCGTCATTGCCTCATAAAATTTTGTCCAGCCCACGCGGTCTGTGTAAGACATCATTGTTTCCAAAAACCAAAATGGTTGAAAAACAATAAGACCTGACGACATCTTATTAAGCGGCAACGACAACAAAACAGCAATTGGTAATGCCAATATTAAAATTAAGAGGTAGTGTATTTGTTTTTTGTAAAAAAACTGCCACACTCCGGCAGTAAAAAGTCCTGCAAAAACAAGAAGTGCCCCATATGCTTTAATTTGAATTAATACACTGAACAATAAAATACTAAATACTAGGTAACCAATGCTAAATTTTTCCTGTAATTTCAAAAGTAAGATAATACCCAGAAGCATAAATACAATGGACAAAGCAAACGGAGGATTAATAAGTGTTGATATTGCCTGTTGAGACCAGAACATAGACTCGCCGCCTAATCCCTGGCCGCGAGAGAGAGATACTATCCAGCCAAGACTCCCCCCAAAGTAAACAAAAAAAGTACTCCAGAAGGCCTGTGTGTGTGAATTCTTCCAGAGAAACACAAGTTTGTATGTTAAAAATCCGATTGAGAGAGCCAAAATTGGCGGGAAGATCTGAAAATAAAAGATGTGTGCAGGTATCTGGGTAATTCGCACTAAAACTGCAAGGATAAGATCAAAGCCTATATGATAATTTTGAAGTCTTTCGCCTGCAAAAACAGGCATATCAAAACTGCCTTTTGCAAGGCTATTGATGAGAGCAATATGCCAAATGCCGTCGTGGCCATTCGATCCCCAAAATCCCATTCCGAAAGAATATAAGAGCCCGCTTTTGACCATAGTAAGGCTCCAGCATACTATCCCTAATACTAACAATAGAGGTAGTCTATAGCGCAAAATTAAACCAATTAGTCTTTCACCCTCCATAATTCTGTGTTCGCATTGCCATAAATTTTCTCAACGTCAAGATCGCCCGGCGAAAAAGGCAATTTCTCAATATAAAACGGGTATTGAACCAAATAGATATATTTGACGTGTTGTCTCAAAAATTCTTTCCTCGCTACAGCTTGATTGGGTGCACTAAAAACCGAGGCATTATAAACAATAGGGTGATCTCCATATTTTTGGACATATCCTCGCGCATTTACAAATGCTGCAGGTCTGGCCTCTGTGTATCCGACGCACTGCAAACATTCTCTATCGAAAACAAGGACTCTCCCTGGGGGAAGTGTAGCAAGTTTGTGCAAAACATCAACCTCAGCCTGACTAATCCAATAAAAAGCACTGTGCGATTCGTACCATGAATGGGTGACACCAATAAACACCGTCATTCCTACAAAAACCAGCGCGGCTGCCAATTTATCACGTCCATAACGGCGGAGCAAAAAACAAGTTAAGAAAAAAACAACAAAAACCGATGATAACCCCAGAATTACTTTTTTGTGTTTGATAAAATGCATCGCCTCCGGGGTCAACGCTCTTTCTAAAACTCCTGCTTCCGAAACCAGCCATTCTTTTTTGGGCAAAAGAAAAGTTTGATTGAGCGATTTTCTTACTTCTATTAATTTACTGTTTTTTATAGCTTTCGGGAGTGCATCAATATTGTGTAAAATAAGACTCTCTGCTAAAAATTCAATTTTCGCACCGTGTGCAAAACGCATCACAAACCTACCGCCTTCACCATCAGTTCCCTCGAGCTTTCCTAGAGCCAAATTCCACACCGACTTCTCATCATTTATCTGATCAAGAATAGAAGGCATATAAATTGTTAAGTCTTTATTTGTGTTGGGAAGAAGAAAATATGGTTCTTGAAAATCTTGATGGAAGGTACGAAAATCAATTATCTTCAGTCTTTCTGTTTCGTAATCGTAAACCGCGCCTATGCGATAATGTGGAGAATTATACCAGATGATTTTCTCTTTTTTACCAAGAAAGTCGTCTGACTCTATAATTTGCGCGGGAGAAACCTGAGGAAAAGATTGTCTATACCACTCGGCAAAAGTCTGCATATTCGCTACTTTATACTCTCCCGAGTCATTTAATTGTCTGACAAATTCCATCTGTTTTTTAAACTCCCGGGTGTACACCGCCGCTTCAAGATCACTTTCTAACCCTATGGTGATTTGACCAAAGTTATTTTTATGCTTCTGAGCAAACAAAGCTACCAACTGTCCAAAATAGCTGGTGTCTTGACCCATCATTGGATAATCCTGCGTGCTATACTTACTATCTCTATATCCATTTAGCGGGTCCCTTGACGCCCACTGTATAGTCACTACATCAATCTTTGAATCAAGGCTCTGTGCAGGAACTCCGGCATGATTCCTGCTGGGGTAAAATGGTGTTGACCAATAAGTACCCCAGACTTGATACCCATCCATTGAAAATTGATCGGCTAAACCCAAGTTGGCAGTAACCTGGTATTTTTCTCTCATATAATAAAGTGAGTAGCTGTCAATCCACCAAGCCCCAACAGAAGTTGGATAGTAACCAAATTCTGA
>OBEQ010268891.1_pt1 | contig 17782 bp, 10 predicted proteins | sample 1670901 | NCBI WGS metagenome assembly OBEQ01 (sample SAMEA104232315, study PRJEB22302) | groundwater metagenome | biome: forest; feature: aquifer; material: groundwater | place: USA | collected 2011-08-07 | depth 5.4 m
CAGCAGTTGCCGCCATTCTGGCGGCATCCTTGCTGGCCTGCGGCGGCACCCTCCCGACCCCCAAGCGGCGCGTCATCGAGGCGGATCTGGGCGGCTGGCATTTCAGGCGTTACCAGCGCACGGTCGACGTCGAGGTCTACGTCGACGGCAACCCCGCGGTCGCCCACACGGCCAGCTACGCGCGGGTCGAGGCCGAGAAGGCGGGCCGTCTGCAAGAAGGCGACGTCGCATCGGTTTTCGTGACCGAGTACGAGCGCGACAAGGCCGTGGGGCCCACCCTGGTGCGTTTTGCGAGGCGGCTGGCCCAGGAGGCCGGCTATGCGGTCGAGGAGACCGAGGTGGGCGGCCAGCGGGTCTTTCGCGTCATCGGCCATGGCGAGGCCTGGGCATTCTGGAGCTCGGGCCGCTTCGTCATCAAGGTGGGCGGACGTGGGCTGGAGAAGGTACCCGCCGGCATCGTCGAGGAGTACGGCAAGCGCTACCCGTCGCGGGTGAAGGACGGCGCGCTCGACGAGCCCATCGAAGAGGAAGCCGCGCCCGCGGCGTCGAAATCCCGGAAGACCAGGTCGGATGGCAAGGAGTAGCCCGTGTTCCTGAAGTCGCTTTCGGCCGCGCGCGACGCGGCCGCGGTCGAGGCGCTGACGCGCCGCAACGCCGTGATCCCCGCCGACGTGGATGCCAAGGCGCGCGCCATCGTCGAGGACGTGCGCGCGCGCGGCGACGTGGCGGTGCGCGAGTACACGCAACGCTTCGAGAAGCGCACCCTGGGCGCGCTCGAGATCGACGCGGCCCGCTGGGACGCTGAAGCCGCCAAGGTCGAGCCCGAGGTCGTACGCGCGCTCGAGCACGCGGCGCGCAACGTGACCCGCTTCCACGAGCGCCAGCGCGAGGCCAGCTACGAGCTGCTCCTGCCCGGCGTGCGCATGGGCCTGCGCGTCGAGCCGCTGGCGCGCGTCGGCCTGTACGTACCGGGCGGGACGGCGCGCTATCCCTCGTCGGTGATCATGACCGCGGTGCCGGCGCGGGTGGCCGGCGTGCGCGAGCTCGTCATGGTCACGCCGGGCGCGTCGCCCGAGACCCTGGCGGCGGCGCGCGTGGCCGGCGTCGACCGGGTGTTCGAGATCGGCGGCGCGCCCCCGGTCGCGGCGCCGGCCTACGGGACCGAGAGCGTACCGCGCGTCGACAAGATCGTCGGCCCGGGCAACGTCTGGGTGGCGGCGGCCAAGCGGCTGGTCTTCGGCGACGTCGACATCGACTCGGTGGCCGGGCCGTCGGAGGTGCTGGTCATCGCCGATGACGCGGCCGACGCCGCGCTCATCGCCTCGGATCTGCTGGCCCAGGCCGAGCACGACACCGACGCGCACGCGGTGCTGCTGACCACGTCGGCGGCGCTGGTCGAGCAGGTCGAAGTGGAGCTGGCGCGCCAGCTGGCCGACCTGCCGCGGCGGGCCATCGCCGAGCAGGCGCTGCGCAACCACGGCGCCGCCGTGCTCACCGACGACCTGGGGCAGGCGGTGCGCCTGGCCAACAAGTTCGCCCCCGAGCACCTCGAGCTGCACGTGCGCGACGCCGCGCGCGTCGCCGAGCAGATCCGCACCGCGGGCGCCATCTTCGTGGGCGCATGGACGCCCGAGGCCGCGGGCGACTACCTCGCGGGACCCAACCACGTGCTGCCCACCGGCGGCGCGGCCCGCTACGCCTCGCCGCTGGGCGTGTACGACTACATCAAGCGCACCACGGTGCTGGAGTACACGCCCGAGGGCCTGGCCGAGGTCGCCGAGGACATCCAGCGGCTGGCCCGGGTCGAAGGCCTCGACGCGCACGGCCGTTCGGTACGCATTCGCCTCGAACGTGCAGGCAAGCTGCCAGGCCAGTCATGACCGACACCGAAGACCTTTCGCGCATCGTTCGCGAGGAGCTGGGCAAGCTCACCCGCTACGAGATCCCCCACCCCGAGAACATCCGCGTCCGCCTCGACGCCAACGAGAGCCCGTACGGCCTGCCCGCCGAGCTGGCGCGCGCCCTGGGCGAGCGCCTGGCGCGCGTCGAGCTCAACCGCTACCCCGACGGTGATGCGCGCGAGCTGCGCGCGGTCATCGCGCGCCACGCGGGTGTGCCCGCGGCGCAGCTGGTGTTCGGCAACGGCTCCGACGAGCTGATCGCGCTCGTCATCTCGGCGTTCGCGCGCCCGCGCATGAACGCGCCGGGTGAGCGCGCGCGCATCGCCTACCCGTGGCCGTCGTTCGTGGTCTACCGCATCGCCACCGCGGCGGCGGGTGCGGCGCCCGCCGAGATCGCGCTCGACGACGAGTTCCAGCTGCACGGCCGCGCCGTCGACGCGACCTTCGCGGCGGGCCGGCCCAACGTGGCCTTCTTCGCCCGGCCCAACAACCCGACCGGCACGCTGTGGTCGCGCGAGCTGATCGTGCGCATCGCCGAGGAATACCCCGACGTGCTCGTGGTCTCCGACGAGGCGTACTTCGACTACGCGGGCGAGACGCTGCTGGCCGAGCAGGCGCACCTGCCCAACCTGGTCATCATGCGCACGCTGTCCAAGATCGGCCTGGCCGCGCTGCGCGTCGGCTACCTCATCGCGCATCCGTCGGTGGTGCAGGAGCTGGAGAAGATCCGGCCGCCCTACAACCTGGGCGCGCTCAACCAGGCGGCGGCCACGTTTCTCGTCGGTGAGCACGCCGCGGTGCTGCAGCAGCACATCGCCAGCGTGGTCAGCGAGCGTGAACGGCTGAGCGCGGCGCTGGCCAGCGTGCCGGGCGTGAAGGTGTTCCCCAGCCGGGCCAATCTGCTCATGCTGCGCGTGGGCACGGCAGGCGACGGCAAGGCCAGCGAGACGTGGAAGATGCTGGCCGCGCGCGGCATCCTGGTGCGCAACTTCGATCGGCCCGGGCCGCTCTCGGGCTGCCTGCGCGTGACCGTGGGCACCGTGGCCGAGAACGACGCCTTCCTGGAGGCGTTGCGCGGGTGAAGCGCGCGCGGCTCGCGGCGTTCGTGCTGCTCGTGGCGGCGGCCTGCCCGGGCGGCGTGCGTCCGATGGAGACGCCGCTGGTCGAGCTGCGCTCGGCTTCGCTGCTGGATGGGGCGCTCGCGGCCGAGCTCCTGGTGGTCAACCCCAACCACGAGGGTCTGGTGGTCGAGGCGGTCGACTGGCAGCTCGACGTCGACGAGCAGCCGCTGGCACGCGGCCGCCAGGACCTGCGCGTCGTCGTGGCGGCGCTGGCGCCCGCGCCGGTCAGCCTGCGCGGCACGCTCTCGCCCGGCCAGGCGGCGCATCTGGGCGGCGGCGCGGCCACGCTCTCGGGCACGCTGCACCTGCGCTCGTCGCGCGGGCTGGTCGCGGCCAGCTTCTACGGCGCGGTCGAGCCGGCGGCTACGCGTGCTTCTTCTGCAGGGCAATGAGCCGCGCGTAGGCGGTGGCCGCTTCCATGGCCACGTAGCGCAGGCCGTCGAGCGCGCCGTCGGCGACGGTGGCGTCGCCCGACTTGTGGCCGTAGAGCAAGTTGACCACGCGCTCGCGGATCATGATGGGCGCGACCACGGCCTGCGCCGGCGCGCTGGTGCGCAGCAGCTTGAACAGGTGGGCGTGCAGCGCGCTGGGCGGCGCGGGCCCGGCGAACAGGTCCTTCTCCTCGATGGCGCTCTTGAAGATGGACGCCGAGTCGAGCGGGACGAGCAAGGTCTCCAGGCGATCGGCGTCGAGGTCGGGGCCGAAGCCCTTCCAGCCGACGGCGAGATCGTCGCGCACGACCAGCAGCGCGCACACGTCGAAGAGCCCGCGCGCGAAGCTGATCAGACCCTCGGCGACCTCGGCGCGCGTCTGGGCGCTGGCCATGCGCTTGACCGCGTCCTCGCGGCTGAGCGACGAGGGCGCGTCGGGACGGGGGATGCCTGACAGCTGTGCCTCGGCGGGCGGCGTGGCCGCGCGCGGCAGCGGCGGCGCCTTGGCGGGCGCGGCCGTCGCGGCGGTGGGCAGAGGCGGCGCGGGGGCCGGCTCGGCCACCTCGCTGACGTCGGCTTCCATCTCGATGGCCAGGTCGTCGGCGTGGTCGTGCTCGCTGTGCAGGCGCAGGGGCGGCGTGGGCGTGGGCGCGCGCACGGGCGCGCGCGACGGCGGCGGCAGGCCGGGCAGGGGCGGCGGCGGCGGCTCGACCGAGTCGGCGGAGGCGCGGCGTGTCTCGATGGGCGTGTCGCCCATGGCGCGGTAGCGCGCCGGCCGGGGCACGCCGTAGTAGCGCTCGACGTAGTAATAGAGGCGCACCTCGGGTGCGACGCGCGGGATGATGCGACAGCTGGTCGCCGAGCCCAGCTCGTCGAGCGCGAGCAGGTCGTGCGGGTCGCGCACCGCGGCGATGAGCTGGCGGTCCTGGACCACCAGCGGCACGCACAGGAAGCGCTCGGCCAGCTCGGGCGTGAGCAGGCGCACCGCGGCCCGCTTGGCCCGGTCGAGCACCGCCTTGGTCGCGATGGGAATGCCCAGCTCGAGGCCGAGGTACGCCGTCAGCGAGTCGGCGTCGATGTAGCCCATCTCGAAGAGAATCGTGCCCAGGCGACCGCCGCGCTTGGGCTGACTGGCCACCGCTGTGTCCAGCTGAGCCTGCGTGATCCGGCCGTCCCGGAGGAGCATCGTGCCCAGTCGCATTTGGCACGCCAATCGTAACAGGAATCACTGACACCGTGTTGCGCGTAGCTCGGTGAGCGAGTAAGAACTCGACGACGAATGCGGCGGATGGCGGTTCTCATGTTGGTGGCGTGCGCGTGCGCGTGCAGCGGCAAGCGCGAGCAGCCGGCGCCGGTGGCTTCGCTCGGCCCAGCGCCGGCCACATCGCCCGTGCCGGCCGAGCCGCCGCAGCCGGAAGCCCTCCCGTCCGACGCGACGTCGTTGCGCCTGAAGCGGTCCATCGTGGTGCGCTTCGGTCCCGACGAGAATGCCAAGCCGATCGGCACCATCGCCCAGGACACGCGCGTCACCTGGAAGCAGGTGGCGTTCGGCCCGGGCTGCACGCGCTGGGTCGAGATCGAGCCGCGCGGCTGGGTCTGCGACCGCTACCTGGAGGCCTCGCCCAGGCCGCCCGCCGGGGTCGAGCTGCCCAAGCTCAAGCCTGACGAGCTGGTCCCCGGCACCTACGCGCGCGTGGTCGCCGGCGGCGCGGACGCGTACAAGAACACCGCCGACATCGGCAAGCACAAGCCGCTGCGCCACCTCATCGCGGCCATCAAGGTGCGCAAGCGGGACGACGAGGTCGTGGGCGGCAAGCTGTACTGGGAGACCACCGAGGGCGAGCTCATCGAGTACGCGCGCCTGTCCCTGCTGCAGCCGTCGACGTTCGTGGGCGTGCGCCTGGGCGACGAGGGCGTGCCGCCCCTGCCGCTGGCGTGGACGCAGTCGCGCCGCGACATGGGCGTGTACGTGAAGGTCTACCGCGCGCCCGGCGGCGGCTTCGTCAGGTCGCTCAAGCCGCGCAGCGTCGTGGCCGTCGTCGAGGCCTCGGGCGACGGGCGCTGGCAGCACGTGCGGGCCGGGGACGTCGACGGCTGGGTGGCGAGCGACGATCTGCACGTGGCCCGGCACGCCGAGCCGCCCGCGTTCACCGGAGCGACCGAGAAGTGGTTCGACGTCGACCTCGACCAGCAGGTGGTGGTGGCGTACGAAGGCAGCGCGGCGGTGTACGCCACGCTGACGTCGTCGGGGTCCAAGAGGTGGCCCACCGCCCCGGGCATCTACCGCATCTGGATCAAGTTCGCCGAGACCGACATGAGCGGCCAGATGGGCGACGAGGATCCGTACTCCGTCGCGACCGTGCCGTGGACGATGTTCTTCGCCAAGGATCTCGCGTTCCACACCGCGTACTGGCACGACAGGTTCGGCGAGGCGCGCAGCCACGGCTGCCTCAACCTGGCCCCGCGCGACGCGCGCGCGCTCTACTTCTGGGCCACGCCCGAGATGCCCGCCGGCTGGTCGATGGCCTACGGCATCGTCGAGGAGCCGGGCGCCACGGTGCGCATCCGCAGCCAGGCGGTGCCGGTGCCCTTGCTGCAGGGGTATGCCAAGCGGGTCTTCGAGGCGCGCCTGGCCAAGGCGGGCGGCGTGCTTCCCGCGCCTCCGCCACCTCCTGGGCCCGACGCGGGAGTCGACGACGTCTCGCTGAGCGAGGACGCGGCGCTGCTGCCCTAGTCAGACAATGCCGTTGTCCGGGCAGCATGCCTCGTGACAAATTCCGCCTGATTGCCTCGTTCGATGGAGCTACCCGGGTGGTCGCCGCCGCCGCGCATCGGTGAGTACCGCCTGGTGCGCCGTCTCGGGGGTGGCGCCATGGGTCAGGTCTTCCTCGCCACCGACGAGCTCCTCCACCGTGAGGTGGCGCTCAAGTTCATCAACGTCCTCGAGCCCGACCCGACCCAGCGCGAACGCCTGCTGGTCGAGGCGCGCGCCGCCGCCCGGCTGTCGCACCCCAACGTGCTCGCGGTGCACCGCGTCGGCGAGCTCGACGGTGTGCCGTACATCGTCGCGGAGTTCGTCCACGGCCAGAGCCTCGACCGCCTGGCCCGGCCGCTGCCCTGGCCGCGCGTGCTCGACCTCGGCCTCGGCCTGGCGCGCGGGCTGGCCGCCGCGCATCGCGTCGGGGTCCTGCACCGCGATCTCAAGCCGGCCAACGCCATCCTGGGCGAGGACGGCGTGGTGAAGATCCTGGATTTCGGGCTGGCCAAGCTGATGGAGCCACGCGCCCAGGCCGGTCCGGCCGCGGCCCTGTCGGTCCAACCCGAGGCGTTCCTGGACCCGGTCGCGGCCGGGCCGATGGGCGGCGAGACGGTGTCGTTCCTGCCGCCCGAGCTCGAGGCGCCCGCCCACGTCGGCGTCGCCGCCGGGCTGACCGGCCAGGGCGCCATCCTCGGCACGCCCTGGTACATGTCGCCCGAGGCGTGGCGCGGCGCCGCCCAGACCAGCCGCTCCGACGTGTACTCGCTCGGCGCGGTGCTGTTCGAGCTGCTCACGGGCGCGCCGCCCTTCGGCGACCTGGCCAGCAACGTGCTGGCCAGCGTCGTGCAGAGGATGGACGCGCCCACCGTGGTCACGCGCGTCGCCGACGTGCCTCCTGGCCTGGCCGCGGTCATCGATCGCTGCCTGCGCCGCGATCCGGCGGCGCGCTTCGCCTCCGGCGACGACGTGCGCGAGGCGCTGGAGCGACTGGCCGAGCGGCCGTCCTACGCCAGCGCGCGCTCCGATGTTCCCGCGCCGGCCGCGCCGGTCGCGCGCGCGCGGCGCTGGTGGATGATCCCGCTGGCGATCGCGGTCGGCGCCGCGATCGTGGTGCTGGCGTGGCTCGAGCTCGGCGGTGGTGCGGCGCGCTCGCTGGCCGTGCCACCGACCTGCCCGGCACCCGCGTTGCCTCTGCTGTACGTCGCCGCCGACGCCGCGCCGGGTGGTAACGGCTCGCAGAAGTGTCCCTTCCGCACCGTGAGCGAGGCGCTCGCGCTGGCCGCCCCGCGCCGCGTCATCCACATCGGCGCGGGCCGCTACGACGCCGGGCACGGCGAGCAGCTGCCACTCGTCGTGCGCGGCGCCACCGAGCTGCGCGGCGCCGGGCCCGACGCCACGGTGATCGCGGGCGTGGGCTACTTCGACCCGCAGCCCGACGCGCTCGCCGCGGCGGAGCACCCGGTGCGGGCGACCCTGGTGATCGGCGACGCCGCGGCCGACGTCGTGCTGGCGGGGCTGAGCGTCGAGAGTGGCCAGTCCGAGATCAAGTCAGGCGACTGGGGCGTGGTGTGCACGCGCGGCAACCTCGATCGCTTCGACCGACCCGTCCCGGCGCCGAACACCCGGCTCGAACGGATTGCCATCGGGTCGGGCTACGAGAACGGCCTGGTCGTCACCGGTGGCTCCCAGCCGCGCCTGAGCGGCTGCAACCTGTCGGTCACGGGCGGGCTCTTCCATGACTCGAGCGCGGGCATCTGGCAGGTCGGCTGCGGCGGGTTGAACGCGGCACCCACCGCCCTCCATGTGGACAAGAGCTCGTTTCGCGGCCTGCGCTCCCGGGATGGCATCGGCTGGGGCACCGGCGTGGGCGTGCTGGTGTGGGACTGCGCGAGCGGCGTGCACGTCGAGAACAGCCTGTTCGCCGACAGCGAGATCGGTGTGCAGCTCATCCGTCACGCCATCCTGCAGCCCAATGCTGGCCGCGCCGCCGAAGAGCCGCCCGCGCTGATCGAGCACAACGAGCTCCGCACCCTGAGCGGCTACGGTATCTCGCTCGCCCAATCGCCGTACGTCGAGCTGAGCGGCAACTCGATCTACGAGACGAACGGGCCCGGGATCGCCATCAACATCGCGCCCGGTGAGGCAGCGCGCGTGCGCGCGCGCGCCAATTACCTGGCCAGGAACACCATGGCGGTCGACGTCCGCGGCATCGGCACCATCGCGCGCGGCACGGTGATCGACTTCGGCACCGCCAGCGACCCCGGGCGCAACGCATTCAGCTGCAACGCCAGCCTCGCGGGCGCAGCGGGCGGCACGGTGGTCGTGGGCGTGCCCTCGGAGCCCGGCGTCTCGCTGGAGTTCCGCGGCAACCGATGGGATCACGTTCCCCTGCGCGTGCACCGAGGCGCTCGCCGCCACGGCGACGAGGTGCTGCTCGCCGCCCAGCCGGCGCCTGCGATCGATCTCGGCGACGCCGAGCCGACCGGCAAGCTGTGCCGGACCGAGCCCTGAGGATGGCCTAAGGACTGAAGCGGTGGGTGTAGACGGGCGCGACGAACGACGGTCCGTTGCCGTTGCTCTGGAACACCACGCGTTGCGTCGGCGTGCCCTGCGCGGCCGAGAGGTCGGCGCGCTCGACCCACCAGTCGTGGGCCGGGCCGCTCGCGACCAGGTGCGCGCCGTTGACCCGCTGCCATGACCAGCCGGGCGCGATCTGCTTGTACAGGGTGTCGTTCTCGATCATGTACTCGGCGCCGACGCCGCCGAACGGGTAGCCGGTGCTCGGGTCGGCGTCGCTATCGATGAAGATGTGCTTCCACGTCGCAGGCGCGTTGATCTCGGCGTGGTAGTAGACCCGGGTCGCGTCGTTCTCGGCGTAGTAGCCGAGGAACGGGCTGGCCGGGTCGCGCGAGGTGTAGTCGTGCAGGTAGGGGCCGCCGGTGTCGACCACCTGGCCCTGCTGGAGCTGGAAGACCAGGCTGGTGTGCTCGGTCGCCGCGCCCAGGTCACTCTGCGCCAGCGACCACTGCACGTAGGTCTGGCCGTCGATCGTGCCGGTGGTCGTGACCACCGGGTTGGGCTTGACCGCCTTCCACAGCCACGACCATCCGTTGCCGTCGTAGGCGTAGAGGCGGCCGTTCTCGATGAGCATCTCGGCGCCCACGCCGCGGAGGGGGAAGCCGGAGCCGAGGACGCGGTCGCGATCGATGTAGATGCGCCGGTAGGTCCACGTGCCCGAGTACTGGAAGCGGTAGGTGAGGCTGCTGACGCCGTTCGACGCGCGCCAGCGGCTGAGCCGGGTCGCCGCGCCCTGGGGCACGCCGGCCAGGACCACCTGGTTGGAGTCCTCGTGGACGGTGGGCGCGTCGTCGAAGGCGCGGATGACCAGGTAGTAGGCCTGCCCGGGCACCAGGTTCTGCACCTGCGCCTCGTAGGCGTAGACGCCCGGGCGCACGCCGCTCGTGTAGCCCGCGCCCGTCGACGGCTCGAGGACCACGCGGGTGGCCCGCGCCAGCGCCGGATCGGCGGCGAAGTCGAACGGCGTGGTCTGGTAGTAGAGCGCGTAGCGGACGCGGTTCAGGTCGAGCGCGACGTCCCAGCGCACGGTCAGCGCGCCGGGGCCGGCCACGACCTCCTGGATGCCGACGCGCGCGCTCGCCTCGCCGGGCGGCTGCGGGTAGCCCGGGCTGTGGTCGTTGTAGGTGCTGGTCCAGACGGGCGGGGCGGAATCCGAGCGATCGGCATGATCGGCGACGAAGCGGTTGACCAGCGTGACCGTCGCGTCGGTCAGGTAATGGCGAAAGCCGGCGAGTCGCTCGCTGACCCGGATGTCCTCGAGCAGCGAGTCGTAGCCCAGCGTCGAGGCGCCCACCAGGGTGCCGTGCGACATCTGCTCGGGCGCGCCCTCGGCGTAGCCCAGGGACAGCACGCGGAAGCCGTCGGGCCGGCTGGCCTCGGCCATCAGGCGCGGCGCGAGGTTGTAGCGGTTGTCGGGATAGAAGAAGGAGTTGGGGTTGTTGCTCGCCGCCGAGTCGAGCCGGTAGCTCTCGAACATGACGAAGTCGAGGCTGCCGCGCGGGATGAAGCGGTACTGCGGGTTGAGCGGGTTGAAGAAGAACAGGCCGCGATTCTGCACCACCACGGTGTCGGGGTAGGCGGTGCGCAGCCGCTGGATGAAGGCGGCGAACCCGGGCGCGGTCCACTCGAACTTGCTCTCGTTGGCGCTCGCCGCGCTGGTCCACACGTTGGGTGCCGCGGTGTCGACGGCGTCGAGGAAGACGCCGTCGCAGCCGAGCCCGCGCCCGTAGGTCGTGGTCAGGATCTCGCGCAGCCCGGCGATGCGGTCGGGGCCGTCGAGGGTCATGTCCTGCAGCGCGTCGAACCACCTGGGGTCGCCGGCGTTGACGAAGGCAGCATTGAAGTTGCCATTGCGGTCGGGCACGCCGTCGCCGATGTGGTCGGGTGCGTTGCGCACCGAGTTGTCGTCGAGGTAGAACGACGCGTAGCGGGTGCCGCCGTTCGAGGGCAGGCCGAGCGGATCGATGCCGGTGAGCGCCTGGCCGTCGGAGTACGGGCCGCGCGGATCCATGCGCGGTCCGGTGCCGTCGCCGACGAAGCGCGCGTCGGCGGCCAGCTGCGCGTCGGTCAATCCGGCCGTGCGCAGATCCTCGCCGATGGCCACGTAGCACAGGACCAGGACGCGCCGGCCGGGATCGCCGGTGCCGCTCTGGATGCGCTGGACGAGCGCACGGTCGACGAGCGAGTGCCGGTCGGGATGCAGGATGACGACGTCGTGCTGCTGCGCCGTGGCGACGGCGGCGTCGTCCCAGGTGCCATAGTTGACCAGGTAGCTCTGGGCGCTGCGAGCGGCGGCGCGCCGCGGCGTGAGCGTCACCTCGGCGGCGAGAACGGCCGGGCTGACCGGCTGGTTCGGCCCGGGCGCGTTCGCCTCGTCGGGGGGAGGGCCGCAGGCCGCCAGGACGGACGCCAGGCTGCATGCCACGAGTACCCGCTTGTCCGACGACGACCTGCCCATGCCCATGCGACGAGACGATGCAGGAGGCATGCCCCGCACGGTCGGAGGTTGGCTGCTACGGCGCGACGACCTTCACTGACGACATCTGGTCGTTGGCGTCGGCGGGGACGGAAGGCGTGTCAGACGTGAACGTCCAGTGCGCGCCGGCGAAGTGGTCGTCGGCAAAGACGTCGACGGTCCAGCCGGCGGGGACGCGCAGCGAGCTCATCCATTCGTCACCGATGCCGGCGGCGAGCAGCTGCGCGAGTGAGTAGCTTCCCGGGCTGAGCGCGACGCCGACGCCGCCGTAGCCGCCGTGCTCGTAGAAGATGGCCCCCGGCGGAGCCGTGACCCTGACGTTGTCGAACGTGGCGCTCGTGGTGTGCGCCAGGAGCCCGGTCGTGCCCGTGGCGTACGCCGCGTCGGTGACCGAGACGGTGGCCGCGGTGGCGTCGGCCAGGTACACGGCCAGGTGGCTGCCATTGGCGACCACCTTCAGGTGGTAGGTGACTCCGGGATCGATGGCGGCGGGTGCACTGGCCAGCTCGGTCCACGCGCTTCCGCTTCCGCCCGCCCGGGCGAGGAAGACCTTGTCGGCATTCGCGTCGATGCCGACAAAGTAGCCGGAGCGGAAGAGCAGCCCCGCGTCGCCCGAGCCTGCGAGCGAGACGTCGGCCTCGTACACGAGCAGCGCGTAATTGGTATTCAGGAGCGACCTGGCCTCGCCGGCGGCCGCCACGGCGTAATGGCCATCTGCCACGGTCCAGTGGCCACCTTGCGTGCTCCAGCCGATGGCGTTGCCATCGCAGAAGTTGTCCTGGGTGGTCATCTCCACGGGCAAGATCTTGCCGTCGGCGGCGAAGCGCATGCGGTCGTAGGCGAGCACGCGGTGATTGCCGTCGCTCTCGCCCAGCGGGTGACGGTGGTAGAAGATGTACCAGTCGTCGCTGCCGGGCACGTTGACCACGGTGTTGTGACCCGAGCCGGTGCCGATGGCGGCGTTCTGGCTCAAGATGGTGCCCAGCCTGGCGAATGGACCCGTGGGCGAGCTCGACATGGCGTACGACACGCGATAGTCCGGGCCCGTCCAGCCGCCTTCTGACCACATCAAATAGTAAGTGCCATTGCGCTTGAACATCAGGGCACCCTCGACATAGCCGGGCGGGGTGATCTCCTTGTAGGTCGTTCCGTCGGCGAAGTGGCCCAGGCTGGTCATGTCGGCGCCCAGCTCGACCACATTGCAGTGGCCCCAGCCGCCGTAATACAGGTAGGCCTGCCCGTCGTCGTCGACGAAGACGTTCTGGTCGATCGGTTGCGCGCCATTGGCGAACTGGCCGATGAGCGGATGGCCCAGCGCGTCCACGAACGGGCCGGCCGGGTCGTTTGCCGTGGCCACACCGATGCCACCCAGCTGGCCATTCGACTGGATGTCGTTGGCGCCGAAGTAGAGGTAGTACTTGCCATTGCGGAAGATGGGCGAGGGCGCCCAGATGGCCCGTGTCGCCCACGAGACTCCCGCCGTGTCGAGCACGCGCGCGTGCTTGGTCCAGTGGATGAGATCCGGCGACGAGAAGGCGTCGAGGAAGGTCTGCTGCTCGTAAGGCGCGGAGTACGTGGGATAGACCCAGTACTCTTGGCCGTAGACGCGCATGTCGGGATCGGCGTACCAACCCTCGGCGAATGGATTGCCCGCCGAGGCCGGCTCGCACGCTGGCGCGGCGGCAGCATCCACGTCAGCGTGTGCCGCGTCGGTGGGAAGGCCGTCGGCATCAGCGCGCGGCAGGGCCGCGTCGGCGGCGATGCGGCTGGCGTCGCGGCTGCAGCTCGCGAGCAGCCCGACGACCAGGAGGAACGTCTTGTCTCGCACGTCGCGGACTCTGGCGCGCGTCGTTCGCCCAGCTCAAGGCGAATTCTGGCGGCTCACGTTCCAGCCACGAAGCTGACCGATTCTGGCCCTCCCGCGCAGCGAAACCCGACCATGTCGAGGCCGCGGTCGGGCGGGTTGGCATGGCGGTAGGCGGCGCGCAGGCACCACGACGAGTTGCCCCAGCCGCCGCCGCGGATGATCCACTTGCCCGGCTCGCGCTCCGACGGCGTGCTGGTCCATTCCCACACGTTGCCGGCCAGGTCGAGCACGCCGAAGGGCGAGGCCCCGGCGGGAAAGCTCGCCACCGGCGCGACGCGCACGAAGCCATCGCCGTCGTCGGGCGCACAGCAGCGCAGGCGGCCGACGTTGCCGCGCCGCTCGGGCGGCGTGGCCTCGGGCGGCGTGTCGCCCCAGACGTAGCGCCGGCCGTCGGCGCCGCGCGCGGCCCATTCCCATTCCAGCTCGGTGGGCAGGCGCAGGCCGAAGTGCGCGCAGAACGCCTGCGCGTCGTTCGCTGACACCTGCACCACCGCGACGTGGTCGGATTCAGCGGCCGAATCGGGGCCGTAGGGATGTCGCCAGTCGGCGCCGCCGACGATCTTCCAGGCGTAGCGTTCGGGGCGCGCGGCGTCGTGGTGCCACCACACGTGGCCTTCGCCGTGGCGCTCGGCATCGGTGACGTAATCGGAGGCCGCCACGAAGGCGGCGAACTGCGCGTACGTGACCTCGGTGCGCATGAGCCGGAAGGCGGCCACGTGCGCCGCGTGCGGCGTCTCGCCGGGATCGCCGTGCGCATCGCCGGCGCTGAAGTCGCCCGCGGGGATCGCGAGCAGGTCGTGGTTGGGATCGAAGGGTGGCGGCGGCGCAGACGCGGGCGGCGTGGCCCGCGCGGGCGCTGCACCCGGGTGCGTGCACGCGGCCAGGAGCAGCGCGATCCCTGCGATGCGCTGGCAAGCCGCGTGCATCACGGTGGCGCGAAATGGAGAATTCGATGAATCCGAGCTCGAGATCATCCGCATCGTTTCCACCCTTCGCGCTGCGTTCTCTCGTCGTGGGACTGTCGCTGGCGAGCGCCATCGGCGCGGGTTGCATGGCCTCCGATGAGGACGAAATCGACCCGCCGGTGGCTGACACAACGAACAGTCTGGGTGACACAGCGTGTCAGCAGCCGCCCGCGCTGCACTACCAGGACATCCAGCAGCGCTCCATCCACAACGCGTACACGCGCGCCGAGTCCATCGTCGACCAGCTGGCCTTTCATCGCGTGCGCAACATGGAATGGGACATTCGCTCGCAGCCGGTCAGCAACATCTACGGGCCGACGCGCGACGACAACGACTGGTACGTCTACCACTCGGTGTCGGAGTCGCGGCGCTGCGACAAGCTCTCCGACTGCGTGACCCTGCTCAAGGGTTACCACGACGCGGTGCCGCAGCACGAGGTCATCACCATCTCGCTCGAGTTCAAGGGCGACGACGCCTGCGTCAACAACGAGCGCACCTTCCCGTACCGGGAGAACATCAACGACCCCACCAAGCAGACGCCCGCCGGCCTCGACGCGCGCCTGCGCGCCGCCTTCGGCAGCGCGCTGTTCACGCCTGCCGACCTGCTCCGTTCGTGCCAGGGCTCGACCAACCTGCAGGAGGCGGTGAAGAACTGCGGCTGGCCCACCACCGATCAGCTGCGCGGCAAGATCATCTTCGACGTGCTCGCCTACAACGAGATGGCCTGCGAGACCTGGCTGGGCGGCACGCTCAAGCGCTCGCTCACCGTGCGCGCGCTCACCGAGGACTACGCGCCCTACCAGAACATCGCCGAGACGCGCGTGGCCTTCGCCGCGCCGCTCGACGCCTGGTGGGACGACTTCAAGATGCGCCAGCGCAACTTCGTCGTCGTGCACACCGAGGTCAACCCCGAGCGCGCCGTGGCCATCCGCGCCAACCCCGACTTCCGTAACCACATCCTGCGCAGCGGCCAGGCTGACGACGCCAGCACCTTCGCCAGCTACCAGGCGGCCGGCTTCAACCTCATCAACACTGACCAGGTCTCGATCCTCGACACGCCCTGGGCCGACACCGCCAATGCCCTGGGCTACCCGTTCTGCCCGCGCGGGCTGGTGGGCAGCGCCTGCACCGGCGCCGCGGCCACCGCGGGACGTCGCGAGGTGGGCACGCTGCTCGACGTGCGCGCGGCCTCGGGCGACCTCGACAACACCGACGACGGCTTCGTCTTCCGCGCGCTCGCCCATCCGCTCGTGGGCCAGCCGACGCAGAGCTACATCGCCTACATCTCGAGCCCGAGCAACCGCGGCATCCATGGCTGGGCCAAGGGCTGCCTGATGGCGCGCGCGAGCGCCGCGTCGAGCTCGGCCTACTACGCCATCTGCAAGGCGGGCGACAACCACGAGCTGTCGGCGCAGTACCGCGCGCCCTGCTCGGGCTGCGGCACCGACCACATCGAGGCCTCGCTCGGTCATGGCTTCGACGGTGAGGACGCCGCCTTCGTGCGCCTCGACGTGGGCGGGCTGGCCAACGGCTGGGTGTGGGCCCAGGGTTACGGATCGGCCGACGGTCACAGCTGGCAGGCCATCGGGCCGCGGCGCGACTTCCCCGTCGACCTGCCCCTGCAGGGCATCACCGCGAGCTCCAATGATCCCAGCTTCCGCGGTCCGCAGGGCTCGATCGCGCGCTTCCTGTTCGGCAGCCTGAGCGTGAACGGCCGCAGCCTGCGCTCGGCCGACCTGCCCCAGTTCCTGTCCATCGGCCGCGTCGACCAGCGCGCCTTCGCCGACCTGAGCGGCGATCTCGACCCCTGCCCGGGCGAAGGACCGCCCATGCAGATCGGCCGCGCCGCGGCTTTGGGCGCCGACAACAAGCTCGACGTCTTCGCGCTCGGCGCCGACCACGCCATCTGGCACGTCAAGCAGGCCGTGGTCAACGGTGGCTGGGGCTCGTGGTCATCGCTGGGCGGCAACGTGCGCTCGACGCCGGTGGCGGCGCGCAACCTCGATGGTCGCATCGAGATGCTCGCGGTCGGCTGGGACAATCAGGTCTATCACCAGTGGCAGGACGCCAGTGGCAACTGGAGCGGCTGGGCCAACCTGGGCGGGCAGATCGCCGGCCTGCCCATCGTGGGTCGCAACCTCGATGGTCGTCTCGAGGTCGTCGCCCGTGGCACCGACGGGGCCATCTGGCACTGCTGGCAGGTCGTGGCCAACGGCGGCTGGAGCGCCTGGGCCAGCTTCGGTGGCGGGCTGCTCGGCAATCCCGCCATCGGCATGAACCGCGACGGTCGCCTCGAGGTCTTCGCGCGCGGCACCGACAACGCGATCTGGCACTTGATCCAGAACGCGCCCAACTCGGGCTGGGGTGGCTGGACGTCGCTGGGTGGGGTGCTCAAGAGCAGCCCGGCGGTGGGCCGCAACCTGGACGGCCGCCTCGAGGGGTTCGCGGTCGGCTCCGACGACGTGCTCTACCACCAGTGGCAGGACATCAATGGCAACTGGGGCGGGTGGTACAGCCGGGGTGTGCGCGTGCTGGGCACGCCGGCGGTCGGGCGCAGCGCCGACGGTCGCCTCGAGGTCATCGCGGTCGATACGGGCACGTCGCTGGGGCACATCTGGCAGACCTCGCCGGGCGGCGCCTGGAGCGGCTGGGCCTCGTACGGCGGCACGACCAGCTCACGCACGCCCGACGTGGCGCTGAACCAGGACGGCCGGATGGAGGTCTTCACCGCGGGCGTGAACGATCGTGTCCTCTACCACGCGTGGCAGGTGGCGCCGAGCTCGGGATGGAGCGGCTGGGCGCCCTACGGGACGCTCGCCACCATTCCCGAGTAGGGCGCCTCGGGCATCACTGGATGCAGAGCACGCCGGTGGCACCCGCGGCATTGAGGCGCGGGTAGCGGATGAACATCGACACGCACATCTCCTGCGTCGAGCTGTTGCCGAACGGCACGGGCGCGCCGGTCAGGTTGTCATAGGTGCACGTGGTTCTGATGTGGTCGTCGTAAGCGACCTCCATGTTGTCGAGCATCTTGTACGTCTGGTCGGAGAAGGAATAGTCGCCATCGTAGAGCACCGTGACGCTCTGATCGGCGTGCACGATCTCGGTCTTGAAGTGCCGTCCCAGCTGGTGCATGTGCGGGAACAGCGCGACGAAGTGCTGGTTGTTCTGCAGCGTGCAATTGCCCGTGATCTGCTGGCTGGCACCGTTGGGGATGGTGAAGGGAAGCGGGCCGGGCAGGAAGATCTCCGCCTCGTTCACCACCGCCCCGGCATCGAGGGCGAGGATCTCCACGCCCGAATTGCCGCTCAGCACCTGGTCCGAGGTGTTGAACAGGTGCAGGTTGACGTGGACCTGCTGGCCGGCAGGAATCTTCACGCCCACACCACTCGGCATCTTCATCTCGTTGGTGCCCACGCCCGAGGCGTAGATCCACTGCGCGCTCTCGGTGCCAGGACCGCAGTCGGAGCCGGGATTGTCGGCGCCCTTGGGCGGACCGAAGGTCAGCAGCGTGTGGTGCGTCCCCAGCGGCGCGATGGGCCGGAAGCCGCCGATGTAGACGTCCTCGCTGACGGTCTTCGAGGCGCAGAAGTACTTCTCCTGGCCCGGCTGCAGCGTCCAGCCCGACTCGATGATCGACGCCCACGCCGGCGGGCCCGCGCCCGGGGCCGCCGGGGCGCCCTCCC
>OBEQ011301132.1_pt1 | contig 17782 bp, 16 predicted proteins | sample 1670901 | NCBI WGS metagenome assembly OBEQ01 (sample SAMEA104232315, study PRJEB22302) | groundwater metagenome | biome: forest; feature: aquifer; material: groundwater | place: USA | collected 2011-08-07 | depth 5.4 m
CGGGAAGAGAATACAGGTTCCGCTATCTTATCGACGGCCAACGATGGGAAAATGACTGGCATGCGGATAAATATCTTAAGAGTCCGTATGGCGTAGAAGATTCGGTAGTGTGCGTGTGAGCATACTAAAGCAACAATTAAGTTGTTCGTTCCGCTGAAATTGACCGCTTTTCTTACTACTGCGTCGTCTGCGGATATGTGAGGGATATCGAGGGGAGGACAAGAAAGGCCGAGGTAATGGACAAAAAAACATTTCACCCTGAGGGTACTCAGGGAGCGATCTCCATAAAATTATTTTAAAAAAATATGCTTTCCATGGACAACTTTTCTTAATGGTACTACCTGCCTCAGATTGGCTATCTGCAGTGCTTTACAAGGTCTGAGCTTGTAGAATGGCTCTAACACAAATAAAAAAAGGCCTACATTCTTGTAGACCCTTGATTTAATTGGCTCCCGGGGAGGGATTCGAACCCCCGACAGGGTGGTTAACAGCCACCTGCTCTGCCAGCTGAGCTACCCGGGAACATAATAAAACCATCGCTTGACTAACCCCGGTGCCAGTGGTTAATCCCGAAAGCATTCGGAACTTTGCCTGCTGAGCTACCCGGAAACATTGGTTTACACTAGCAGCTGCCTCGTTTAGATAGCCTATTTTTATAGCAAAAAAGGGGCATCTCTGTCAATGGAACTGAGGATCTTTTTCTCAACCAGCCGTTCCAAATATAGAATAGAATAACCCGATGTGCTAATATTTGGGTAGCAAACGAAGATGAAGAAAAGGCCCTTGATGAATGATCTCGCCGGTTCGTACAGCTTGAAAAAGATCGCGCATGTTTTTTTACTGTTTGTCTGGACAGTCGTCTTCTCTTTACCTGCTCTTTCAGTGGGACAGCGGGGAAAGGTCCTTGCGATTAAGGTGAGCGGTCCTATAAGTCCGGTCTCTTCGGAGTTTATAGGTAAAGGCATACGAAAGGCAGGGGAGATGAACGCTGAAGCCCTCGTCATCGAACTCGATACACCGGGGGGTCTCGATACATCTATGAGAAGTATAGTGAAGGACATAATAAGCAGTTCCGTACCGGTCATTGTTTATGTATATCCCAGCGGGGCGAGGGATGCGTCCGCAGGGGTGTTCATTACGTTCGCAGCCCATGTTGCCGCTATGGCGCCGGGGACCAATATCGGTGCGGCCCATCCGGTATCAGTGGGAGAAAAGATGGACAAGACGATGTCGGAAAAGGTTACCAACGATGCGGCTGCGTATATCCGGTCGCTGGCGGAGAGGTCCGGGCGAAATGCGCAGTGGGCTGAAGACGCGGTGCGCAAGAGCGTCTCCATTACCGAAACAGAGGCATTAAAGGAACACGTCATAGACATCGTCAGCAAGGACCTGAACTCCCTGCTTAAGGATGTAGACGGCAGGAAGGTTATGACTGTTATGGGAGAAAAGACGCTCAGGACGGCGAACGTCGCGGTCGTGACCGAAGAGATGGGCGTGAGGTACAAGATCCTGAACTTCATCTCCGACCCGAGTGTGGCCTACATGCTTATGCTGCTGGGGTTTTACGGTCTCTTTTTTGAGCTTACGAACCCTGGCGCCATCTTCCCGGGGGTCGCCGGTGCGATCTGTCTCATCCTCGCCTTTTATTCTTTCCAGACTCTGCCTGTCAACTACGCCGGGCTTCTGCTTATAATCCTGGGGCTGGTCTTGTTCGTTCTTGAAATCAAGGTCCTCTCCCATGGTGTCTTGACTATCGGCGGGATCATCTCGATGGTCATTGGTTCTTTGATGCTTTTTGAATCATCTGAACCCATGTTCAAACTGTCGCTGTATCTTATCCTTCCCGTGGTTATTTTTACGGCGATGTTTTTTACCGCTACTTTCAGCCTCGCCTATAAGGCATACAGAAGAAGGCCCGTAACGGGCAGCGAAGGACTTGTCGGTCAGGAGGGGAGGGCTGCGTCGGACATAACGGTTGATGGGGGTACTGTGAAAGTACGGGGAGAGATATGGTCTGCCTATTCGGATGAGACAATTAAAAAGGGGGAGGCGGTTTCGGTCGTTTCCGTATCGGGATTAACCATTAAGGTAAAAAAGAAGGAGGTCTAGTTATGATTTTTTCTCCGCAGTTTACCGGATTTATTTTCGTAATTGTTGTGATTGTGTATTTCCTCACCAGCGCGATCAAGATCCTCAAGGAATACGAGAGAGGCGTTGTCTTCAGACTTGGCAGGATTATTCCGGTTAAGGGGCCGGGGCTTGTTATCATATGGCCTGTAATCGACAAGCTTGTGAGGGTCAGCCTGCGTACTGTCACCATGGACGTGCCTCCCCAGGACATTATCACCAAAGACAACATCACGGTAAAGGTAAATGCTGTCATTTATTTCAGGCCTGTCGATCCGATCAAGGCGATAACAGAGGTTGAAGATTTCTACTACGCCACATCACAGATCGCCCAGACCACTCTCAGAAGCATCCTCGGCCAGAGTCAGCTTGACGATCTTCTCTCGAACAGAGAAGAGCTGAATGCGCAACTCCAGAAAGTCATTGATTTCCAGACAGAGCCATGGGGCATAAAGGTCTCTACTGTTGAGGTGAAGAACGTTGACCTGCCGGTGGAAATGCAGCGGGCCATCGCACGACAGGCTGAAGCAGAAAGGGAGAGAAGGGCGAAAATAATCCATGCCGAAGGAGAATTCCAGGCTTCGCAAAAACTTGCAGATGCAGCAAAGATTATCGCAACGGAAAGTGGAGCGTTACAGCTCAGATTTCTCCAGACACTTACAGAGATAGCTACGGAAAAAAACTCTACGATCATATTCCCCGTGCCGATAGATCTGATCAGACCCTTCATGGAAAAGGGACTGGGCGCTTTGGGGGAAAAGGCCGGAACGAAGGAGTAACGGTTGAGTGTTCATCGGCGGGTATCTCTATGGTCCGGTACTAGGGTCCGTTTTGTCCACGATCAATTATCGTCAGATCTTAAAGGCGGGAGCTTAATGCAGAGCCGGCCCGCTACCACTTGATCAATGAAGACGCCCAGGTGAGGCCGCCGCCAAATGCCTCTAGAAGGATATAATCGCCGTCCTGTACCCTGCTGGTTTGGACTGCCTCGTCAAGGGCGATAGGGACCGATGCTGCAGAGGTATTACCAAATTTGTCGATATTCACGAACACCTTTTCCATCGGCATGTTAAGACGCTTTGCGGTAGCCTGGATAATCCTGATATTAGCCTGATGGGGTATCAGGAGAGAAAGCTGGGAAGGTTCCAGGTTGTTGTCCCTGAGGGTCTTGGTCACAAGTTCTTCCAGTGTCCGCACGGCCACTTTGAAAGTTTCATTGCCTTTCATCTTGATGAAGTTGAGCCTCTTGAGTATGGTGTCCGCGGAACAGGGGTTTCTTGACCCGCCGCCGGGGAGACATATCAGATCAGAGAGGCTTCCGTCAGAGCTGATATGTGTCGATAATATCCCTCTTTTTTCCTTGGTCGCCTCGATGATAGCTGCTCCTGCGCCGTCGCCGAAGAGGATGCAGGTCGTCCGGTCTTGCCAGTCCGTGACCTTCGACAGGACCTCTGCGCCTATAAGGAGAATGCGCTGATTGGTCCCGGATCGTATGAGACTGTTGGCGATATGAAGGCCGTATAGGAAACCCGAACATGCGGCGTTCACGTCGAAGGCGGCAGCGTTTTTTGCGCCGAGCCTGTCCTGGAGTATGCAGGCGGTCGACGGAAACGGCATGTCAGGCGTTATCGTGGCCACTATGATGAGGTCAATGTCTTTTGGTTTGAGATGGGCCCTCTTAAGGGCGATGGAAGCAGCTTCGTAGGCGAGGTCTGAGGTTGCCTGGTGGCCGTCGACGATCCGCCGTTCCCTTATCCCGGTCCTCTCGATTATCCATTCGTCGGAGGTTTCGACTATCTTTTCGAGGTCTTGGTTTGTAACGACGTTTTCGGGAACGTATGCGCCGGTGGCTATGATCCTTCCCCTCAGCATTTTATGCGCCTCTGCCCGCAAGTTCGTTTTCTATGTCCGTCGAAATCGCCTCAAAAACCCTTTTGCCGGCATAGCCGGATGCCACCTTCAGGGCGTTCTTGATCGCCTTTGCGCTTGACCTGCCGTGGCTGATGATGCATGCGCCGTTAATGCCGAGCAGCGGCGCCCCGCCGTATTCGTCGTAGTCGGTCTTCTTTTTAAAATTCTTTATAGCCGGTTTCATCATGAGATACCCTATCCTTCCGGTAGAGACCGACGTGATCTCCCTTTTCAGCATCTTCAGGATGGTCTCGGCAAGCCCCTCACTGATCTTAAGGGCGATATTGCCGATGAAGCCGTCACAGACGATCACATCGGCCTTGCCCGTGAACATGTCTTTACCTTCGATGTTGCCGATGAAATTCAGACGCGTGTTTTTTATGAGCTTAAAGGCTTCTTTGGTGAGTTCGTTGCCCTTGGTGTCTTCCTCTCCGATGCTCAGCAGGGCCACCTTGGGAATTGCCTTGTCGAGCAGGAGCTTGCAATAGGTATTCCCCATCAAGGCGAACTGGAGCAGGTGTTCCGGCTTGCAGTCGACATTCGCGCCGGCGTCAAGGAGAATAAAGGTGTCTTTCAACGTGGGCATGACCGTAGCTATCGCGGGCCTCACAACCCCCTTGGACGTGCCGAGCAGCACGAGTGAAGTTGCCATCACCACCCCCGAGTGTCCGGCGCTCACAAAGGCATCTGCCCTGCCTGCCTTCACAAGGTCTATGCCGATCCTGATCGAAGAATCTTTTTTTTTCCTGATCGCCGTCGTAGGTGGGTCCTGCATCCCGATCACCTCTGAAGCGTGCTGGAGCGAGATGCGGCCCGCGTCATACCGCTTGTTCCGAAGCTCTTGTCTTATAAGGGGTTCATTGCCGACAAGGATAATGTCGATATCGTCGCGCTCATTAACAGTTTCGACCGCCCCTTCCACGTTCACGGACGGGGCGTAGTCTCCACCCATGGCGTCAAGAGCGACTCTCATCGTTTATTTTTCGACGATCTCTAAAACCTTGTGGCCGTTGTAAGTGCCGCAACTGGCACAAGCACGGTGGGGCTGCTTTAATTCTTTGCATTCAGGACAATGGTTGAGATTAGGCGTCTGCCCTTTCCAGTTCGCCCTCCTCTTGTCTCTCCTTGCCCGTGAATGTCTGTGTGTTGGATTAGCCAATTTCCGCTCCTTTCATTTTTCAAGAAAATTCTTGAGAACTTCCAGCCTTGGATCAATTTCTTTCTGGCTGCAGCCGCATTGTCCGGTATTCAGGTCTTTCCCGCATTTGGGACAAATGCCTTTGCAGCGCTCGCTGCAGAGAGGCTTCATCTGCGTATTCAGCAGTATCTGCTCTTTGAGCAATTCCTGCAGATCCAGCTCGTCGCCTTTGTAAAACCCCAGGTCCAGTTCTTCATCCTTCAACGCGTGTCTCTCGCCGCCGGCTTCTTCAACCGGATGATATACGACATTGACGGCAATGTCGAGGCCCTGCCTGAAATCCTTAAGGCATCTGCTGCACTGGAGTTCCATTTCAGCCTTAAGCCTTCCGGTGATGATGATCTCCGTTGCGACCTTGTTCAGCGAGAGCTGTGAAATGACCGGGCCGGACAGGGAAACGTCCTCCAGTTCCACCCTCTCCTCGATAGTTACTTCCAGGCCCTCGTCGGGGATGTCCGCTATCACTATCTTCATTTCAAAAAGACCGATAAATACCGAAATTATCTTAAAATTATAAAGATAATCGGGCTGATATGTCAAGAAAAGGGCGGAGAACACAACCACGGAAATGACCTAACTAAGCCGAATAAACTATTTCGCTGTTCGTTGTATAATCACCCGATGCGGCGCGTGACAGGACTTATCCGGGCCTTCAAGCAGAATCCTGGGCTCCAGCTTCGGCCGGTTTTCTTTGCCTATCCAGGTGAGTTCGAGTTTTTGTTTTTTAGTTGTCATTATGTTTGTAGGGGCGAGCCGGCTGGTCGCCCTGTCTTGTTTTTTCCGTCGGACTGCCCTGTCTTTATTATTAATATTGCATCGCAATACTCCAGAACATAACGGCAATGGCCGGGCGAACGGCCGTTCGCCCCTACAGCATGAATGCCTATATCTTGAATTGTGACAATCCCGTGAATGTGGTTCGGCATTACGCAAAATTCATCCAACTCTATCTCTTTTCTGATCTCCAGCGTACTGGTCCATTTCCCTGCAATAATTCGCCCGTATTCATTCAACCCCATCTGTTGGTCTACAATATCCCCAAATAAACATTCCCTGTTCCAGGCACATATCGTCACAAAATATGCCCCTGTCTGGCTGTAATCATAACCTTTCAAGCGGATTGACCGGCGATGATGAATGTCTGAGGTATATGCCGTCTTCATAAAACTCTCCACCGTATCTCAGACAAAGACCGCATTGTCGTCGTCTGCTTCATCTTCCCCACGATCCTTGGCAACCGTAAATACGACGTTACCGCGATGAAGCATCACTACCTCTCCTCTCCCCATATCCCTCCTTCCATCGCGCCGCATGCAACAGCTGCGCTATTTTAATGCATCGAATGATGAAAAGGGAATAGCCTTGTGAATGGCGGGTAGTGCGTCATTTTTTCAACAAAAATATTAAGGAAGATGGCGGACATCCAGCAATGTCAAGACGGTCTGCAATGCCTTCCAGCTCATCTGTTGCACTTTGTCCTTACGATATTATTTAATATCTGATATGTCAGAACTCACACCCCTTATGAAGCAGTACTTCAGCATCAAGGAAAAGCACGGCGACGCGATAGTGCTGTTCCGGTGCGGCGATTTCTATGAAATGTTCGGCGAGGACGCCGAGAAGGCTTCGAAGATCCTCCAGATAGCGCTCACGACGAGGGAAAAAACGAAAGACAATCCTGTGCCGATGTGCGGCGTCCCTTTCTTTGCCGCGGAATCGTATATCTCAAAATTGATAAAGGCGGGCCAGAAGGTAGCTGTGTGCGAGCAGTTGGAAGACCCGAAAGAGGCGAAGGGGATTGTTGCGCGGGACGTGGTGAGGGTGATTACACCCGGGACGCATTCACCCGAAAACCCGAAAGAGAATACGTATATCATAAGCGTGTTTCCTCATGGTGAGAGGCACGGCATTGCTGCCGCCGACATATCGACCGGAGAGTTCATCGTGTTTGAGACCGGCGAAAACATAGAAGACGAAGTGGGCCGGTTCGAACCGAAGGAGGTGCTCCTGCCGGTCAGTATGAAAGAGAACATCCACTACCAGGAGGCGCTCTCGGGATTTTACCTGTCGGGGGTCGAAGACTGGGTTTTCGATTATACCGAGGCGTACCGGACACTGCTCGGTCATTTCAGTGTGTCCTCGCTCGAGGGGTACGGCTGCGAAGGACTGACTGCCGCTGTATCTTCGGCGGGCGCGCTCATCAGCTATCTCGAAAATACTCAAAAAGATCTGATCAGGTTCAAGAAGATTACGACCCTTAAGCAGAACGCCTACATGTTTCTCGATGCCGCTACGCAGAGGAACCTCGAACTGGTCCATAACCTCAGAGACAACTCGCGTGAGGGGACGCTCCTTCAGGTGCTCGATGAGACGCTGACCCCGATGGGGGGAAGGTTCCTCAGGGCCGCACTGCTCAGGCCCCTGACCGATGCCGGCGAGATTACGGCCAGGCATGGAGCGGTCGAATACCTCGTGAATAATTTTGAACTTCTTGATGAACTCAGGACGCTGCTCAGGAAGGTGCAGGACATCGAGAGGCTGGCGTCGAGGGTGTCGGGCGGCACGGCCAACGCGCGTGATCTTGTGGCGATAAAGATTTCTCTTGCTGCTCTCCCGAAGGTCAAGAAATCCCTCTTTCTTTCAAAGGAGTATTCCCTTAAGGCGCTGTCGGCGGAGATTGCGGAGTTTTCGCTGCTGAGGGAGCTTATAGAAAAGAGCATCGCTGACAGCCCGCCTCCCGGAGTCAAAGACGGAGGAATTATCAAGGACAGGTTCAACGAAGAGATAGATTCCCTCAGGGAGATATCCACGAAGGGCAAAAATTTTATAGCCGAGATGGAGCAGAGGGAAAAGAAGAGGACAGGGATATCTTCTTTGAAGATCGGCTACAACAGGGTTTTCGGATACTTTATCGAAGTTACTAAAACGAACCTCGATCTGGTGCCGGAAGATTATACAAGAAAGCAGACGCTCGTCGGCAGTGAAAGGTTTATCAATGCCGAACTCAAGGATTATGAAAGCAAAGTCATCGGCTCGGAAGAGAAGCTTAAGAACCTGGAACACGAGGTATTCAGGCGTGTGCTCGAATCGGTCAGGGAGAAGTCGGAGGCGCTCATGACCGCCGCCAACGCCGTCGCCTCTGTCGATTTCCTTGCGTCTCTTGCAGTGGCCGCCAAGCGGTACAACTACGTGAGGCCCGTTTTGGCGGACGTCCCGCTCATAGAAATCACAGACGGAAGACACGCGGTCCTGGAACGCGTGCCTTCGAATGAGCGGTTTGTTCCGAACAGCACTTTTATCGATACCGGCGACAGCATGCTCCATATTATTACCGGACCGAACATGGCCGGGAAGTCCACATATATGAGACAGGTCGCCCTGATCGTGCTTATGGCCCAGATGGGGAGCTTCGTGCCGGCGGGGTCTGCAGCCATAGGCATTACAGACAGGATCTTTACGCGGATCGGGGCCTCGGATTTCCTTTCGAAGGGGCAGAGCACCTTCATGGTGGAGATGATAGAGGCGTCAAACATCATGAACAACGCCACGTCGGACAGTCTTATCATACTCGATGAGGTAGGAAGGGGCACGAGTACCTTCGACGGGATAAGCATCGCCTGGGCGATTGCCGAACATATAGTCAACGTCATTAAGGCAAGAACGCTGTTCGCCACCCATTACAACGAGCTCACAGAACTCGCCCTCGCCATCGAGGGCGTGAAGAACTATACCGTGTCGGTAAGGGAATGGGGTGACGAAATCATCTTTCTCAGAAAGATCGAGGAGGGTCCCGGCGACAAGAGTTACGGGATCCAGGTTGCAAGGCTGGCCGGCATCCCCGAAAGCATAATCAAGCGCTCGAAAGAGGTCCTCCATAATCTGGAGAATGAGGAACTTAACGAGACAGGGAACCCGAAGCTTGCGAGCGGCAAGGGAAAAAAGCGCAGGGAACAGCTCGATCTCTTCTCCTCCGTGAACGACTCGATAGTGCATGAGATCATGAATATCGATGTGGAAAAGCTCAGTCCGGATGCCGCCCTTTCTAAGATTATCGAGCTGAAAAACAAGGCAAAATTTTAATTTCCCTCAAACAGTTTTAATGGTATATTAGAGTAACTCAAGGGTTTTGAAATTATTTTATAGAGACTGCAGACTCTGATAAGCAAGCTCAACGTTGAATATGAAGGAGAAGGAGGAAGCAATGAATCCCGAAGATTTCAGGTACCACAAGGAACACACATGGGTAAAAGTCTCAGGGAAGAAGGGGACGATCGGAATCACGGATTATGCTCAAGACGCCCTGGGAGACATCGTGTATATCGACCTTCCGGATGTGGATGAGATCGTCGAGCCGAACAGTGAAATATCGGAGATCGAATCGACGAAGGCCACGTCTTCTGTCATATCGCCGGTCGGAGGCAAGATTATCAAGGTAAACGAAGAGCTTTCAGAATCGCCGGAAATAATCAACGAGGACCCTTACGGCAAGGGATGGATAGCCGTGATCGAACTCGATAACCCCTCGGAGGTAGACGACCTTATGGACTCCTCGGAGTATGAAAAGTACGTGGAAGAGGAAGCGAAGTGAGACTGACCGTCGTCGGCAGCGGTCCCGGAGGATACGTTGCCGCGATAAAGGCGGCCCAGCTGGGGGCGCAGGTCACGGTCATCGAGGACACCGAGGTGGGAGGCACGTGCCTGAACAGGGGGTGCATCCCTACGAAGACGATTATCGCATCTTGCGATCTGCTTTCGAAGGCCAGGGAGCTCGACAAGTACGGACTTGAGTTGAACGGCACTGTCGTCCCTAACCTTGCGAAGATCCTCGAGAGGAAAGACAAGGTTGTCGGGATACAGGTGAAGGGCATCAGAGGACTCTTCAAAAGCTGGGGCATCGCAGTGAAGGAAGGGAGGGGCGTACTCACGTCTCCCCGCGAGCTCGAAGTGACGCTTAGGGACGGAGGGAAGGAAAAGATAGAGGCGGACAAGATCATTATCGCGACAGGCTCCAGGCCTGCGGAGATAGCGACGTTTCCCTTTGACGGGAAGAAAATTCTTTCTTCGACCGACGCACTCGGGCTTACTGAAATACCGAAGAGTCTTCTGGTTGTAGGGGCCGGGGTCATAGGCTGCGAATTTGCCTGCATATACAGGGAACTGGGGTCCGAGGTGACGATGGTCGAGATGGTGAACCGGGCTGTCGCTACGGAAGATCTCGAGATATCGGAACTTCTCGAAAGAGAATTGAAGAAGAAAAAGATCAAACTCTATACTGAAGTGCGCGTCGAGAAGGTGGAGGTAAGGGACGACGGCGTCCACGCTCTGCTTTCAGACGGCAGGGAAGTTGTTGCTGAGAAGATGCTGGTATCTATCGGCAGGACATTGAACAGCGATAATGTCGGGTGCGAGTCAATCGGCGTAGCAAAGGGGAAACGCGGGGAAGTCCTGGTAAACGAAAAGATGGAAACGAGCGTCCCGGGTATCTATGCGATCGGCGATGTCAGGGGCGGTATGCTGCTTGCGCATCTGGCGTCGAGAGAAGGACTTGTGGCCGCGAAGAACAGCATGGGCGGCGATGAGGTCATGGATTATCGTGTCGTGCCGGCGGCGATTTTCACGTCTCCAGAAATCGCATCCGTAGGCTTGAGGGAATACGAGGCGAAAGAAAAAGGCATCAAGATAAGAACGGGCCATTTCGAGTTCAGGGCGTTGGGAAAGGCCCATGCGATGGGCGAGATTTCCGGTTTTATCAAGATCATCGGAGAAGAACGGACAGACAGGATAGTGGGCGCCCATATTATCGGTCCCCATGCGTCGGATCTTATCCACGAGGTCGCCTTGGCTATGAAGACCGGCCGGACGGTGGGAGATATCGGCGGCACTATACATGCTCACCCTACGCTGTCGGAGGGAGTCATGGAAGCGGCTGAAGACGTCCACGGCGAAGCGGTCCATGTGCCGAAGAGATGAGCGTCCGGCATGACCCCTACGTTGCGGAAAGATGAGAGGGAGGATTGGGTCGGGGAATCAAAAAAGGCCAACCCTAAGCTTTTCTCGGAGCTCGACGTCCTTCTCCGCGCCCTTGACCGCTTCTTCAATATCGACAATCTGACGTATTCAAACGACGACCTCACTAACAGGAATTTCTATGAGGAACTGGTCACCGCGCGGGATGCGATCCTCCGCGTCTTAGGCATTCTCGAGGTGATCATCCCCGAGAACAAAAAAAACGCCTACTGGTTTCAAAAGTTTGCCGAGTCGAAACTTCTTTCCGCCCGGGAGAGGGACGATTTCAGGGAAGGACTCTACCGGCAGGACACCCCGGAGAAGGGCCTCTACCTCCTATACGACTCGTTTATAAATCTGAAGGGCGTTATCTCGGATCTTATCCGGACGGGCGCCATATCCTACATGGGCTTTATGAATATCGGACACATGATAGGAAAGGAAATAAGGGAAAATGTGTTCTTCAATCCGTTCCGAAAGAGCATAAACCCTGAATTCGATACCATTACGAACCAGAAAATATCGGACATCGTGAAATCGATCTCTCGGGGAGAAGTGAGAAAGAATGTGTCGGTAGTCTATATCTATCTTTTCAGGTTCATACGATTTATGGGGTTTATCGATATTGAAACTCAGCGGCCCATATCGCTGAACTCTTCCCTTATCATCCTGATCCTGCTTAAGTCTGAGGTAGGGGTATTCCGCGGCCACGTCGAAAAAGCGGTCAAGAAGATCAAAGATCCTGAACTGGGGGGCCTTTTAAATTCTATCGCCTATCAGTTCTCGATGGAAAACAGGAGGGTCTATCTCCAGGAGCTGAGGGACATACAGCGCAAAAAGGCGTCGCCTTACTTCAGGGGAAAGATAGAGAACTGCCACGGCATCCTGAAGAACCTTATCGAACAGAGCATCGTCCAGTTGGCGCAGCACTTCAGACCTTACATAAAAGGCGAAGAGATATTCATGAGTTTTGTGACGAAGGTACAGCAATCGATACGTCTCCGTGAGGATATCGTTGTCCTTCACAGGTTTATAGAGATGATCGAGGAAAATGCCGATAATGCACGTGAGCGGATGAAGGTTTTTGAATCCGTGAAGAACTATATGTTATATTTTGAAAGTTTTACTTTCCGGCTGCTCAGGCATGACGATTATGAGGAGTTTGTCTCGTTTTTCAATGAGATATGCTCCGCCAAGAGGGACGTAATAGCGGGTCCCGGGTTCAAGAAACTGCTGGATATGCTCCGGCATTTCAAGATATATCTTGAGACAACGCTGCGGCATATCGCAAACAGACCTGAACTCAGCGGTAAAGTGACCGACAACGAGAGGGTCGAGAGTCTGATAAGGCAGTACGTATGAGTACGCGACCGATATTCAACTTGTGATAAGGACAAGGAGGCGTCAATGAGCGAAATCGTAGATGTAGTTGCAAGGGAGGTCCTTGATTCGAGGGGCAACCCCACCGTCGAGGTAGATGTGTATCTGGAAGGCGGCGTGATGGGGAGGGCGGCGGTCCCCTCAGGCGCATCGACAGGCAAGAGGGAAGCACTCGAACTCCGGGACGGCGGTAAAAGGTTTCACGGCAAGGGGGTGCAGAAGGCCGTTAAGAATATCTTTGAGGAAATAGCGCCCAGGATACGGGGCATCGATGCCTCGGAACAGGTGTTTATCGACGATCTCATGAGGGAGCTCGACGGGACCGATAACAAGCGTAGACTGGGCGCCAATGCTATCCTCGGCGTTTCGCTGGCCGTCTGCCGTGCTGCTGCGGCCGAGGCGGGTCTTCCCTTGTACAGACATATAGGAGGTCTCAACGCCAAGGTCCTGCCGGTGCCGATGATGAACATACTGAACGGCGGGGCGCATGCAGACAACAACCTCGATATCCAGGAATTTATGATCATGCCGGCAGGTTTGCCCGACTTCTCCTCTGCGCTGCGCGCCGGCACAGAGATCTTTCATACTCTGAAAAAGATATTGAAAGGGAAAAGACTTAATACCGCGGTGGGAGACGAAGGGGGATTCGCCCCGGACCTTTCGAGCAACGAAGAGGCGATCAGGCTTATCATTCAGGCGGTGAAGGAGTCCGGCTATCTGCCCGGCAAAGACGTGTATCTGGCCCTCGACGTGGCCGCTTCCGAATTCTATGAAAAGGGCGTTTACCGGTTTGAAGGCAAAAAAGTGCCCTATAAACACCTGATCGAATATTACGGGAGGATCATCTCGAAATATCCTGTATTATCGATAGAGGACGGTCTGGCGGAGAACGACTGGGAAGGGTGGGCCGCGCTGACTTCGGCCCTCGGCAAAAAGGTACAGTTGGTGGGAGACGACGTTTTTGTGACGAACACGAGGATACTGAAGCAGGGTATTGAAAAAAAGATCGCCAATTCCATCCTCGTTAAACTCAATCAGATAGGGACGATGACGGAGACGCTGGATGCCATCGAGATGGCCAAGACCGCCGGATATACCGCCGTGATCTCTCACCGGTCAGGCGAGACGGAAGACACGACGATCGCCGACCTTGCGGTGGCCTGCAATACGGGCTTTATAAAGACAGGCTCCCTGGCCCGGAGCGAGCGCGTCGCCAAGTACAACCGGCTTCTCGTCATCGAGGAGGAGCTGGCGGGGGCGGCGGAATACAGGGGCGAAAGGGCTTTTTATAACCTCAGATAATGAGCACCTATAACCTCTTGCGAAAACAGGTCGTATCCGAGGTCAAGAAAAGAAGACTGATATTTCTTACCGTTGTGGCCCTGAGTTTCGTATACCTTTCGATAAGCCTTCTCTTCGGCGACGCGGGGCTCCTGCGCTATCTTGAACTGAACAGGACCAGGAAGGGGCTTGAAAGACAGCTGGTCGAAATAGGCAGACAGAATGAGCAGATCCGGACGCAGATAAAGCTCCTTAAAGAAGACCCGTTTTACAAAGAGAAATTCGCCAGAGAAGAATTCGGCCTTGCGAGGCCAGACGAATATATATTCCAGTATGACAGATAATCCTCTCTACGTCGCCTTTGTCTGGCATATGCACCAGCCTTATTACAGGGACCCTCTCAGCGGATACTACCGGCTGCCGTGGGCGCGTCTCCACGGCACTAAGGACTATCTCGACATGGTCGAGATACTGAAAGACTTTCCTGCTGTTCAGCAGAACTTCAATCTTGTTCCTTCGCTTCTCGAACAGCTTATAGATTATTCGGAAGGGAACGCAAAGGACCTCTACCTGGAAATAAGCAGGAAAAACGCAAAGGAACTAAGCGAGGAAGATAAGATATTCATCCTGGAGAATTTTTTTCTCGCCCACTGGGAAAATATGATCAAGCCCTTCCCGAGATATTATGAGCTCCTCGTGAAGAGAGGGACACGCGTCATAAAGAGCGACCTCAAAAGGGCCGCAAAATATTTTACCGACGGTGATTTCCTGGACCTCCAGGTCTTCTTCAACCTATGCTGGATAGACCCCCTCTTCAGGGAAAAGGACCCCTTTCTCAGAATGCTGTCAGACAAGGGCCATAATTTCAGCGAAGAGGAAAAGACGCTTTTACTTGAAAAACAATTGGAGATCGTGAAAAGGATTGTCCCGACATACAGGGAGATGGCGTCAGGGGGGCAGGTGGAACTTTCTTTTTCGCCGTTTTATCACCCGATTCTGCCGCTCCTCTGCGATACCGACACAGCGCGTGCGGCCATGCCGAACGTGCGGCTTCCGAGGCAGCGCTTCATCCATCCCGATGATGCGGATGCGCAAATAAGGATGGGGATCGAATACTTCGAGAAGGTCTTCGGATTCAGGCCCGTAGGCATGTGGCCTTCGGAGGGGTCTGTGAGCGAGGAGGTGGTCAGGATCGCCGCACGACACGGGGTGCAGTGGCTTGCCACCGACGAGGGGATCCTCTCCAATTCCCTGAATAAGCGTCTCAGGGACAACTCAGGCAGCCTGACCGAGCCGGACCTGCTTTACAAGGCGTATATGCATGAAGGCGTCTCTCTTATATTCAGAGATCATGTGATCTCCGATCTCCTCGGTTTTGTCTATTCACAATGGGACCCCGGGAAGGCCGCTGAAGACCTGATAAGCAGGCTCAGGGCGATTCGGAATTCTCTGAACGGTGATGCGCCGCGCCTGGTATCGATCATCCTCGACGGTGAGAACGCGTGGGAGCATTACAAAAATGACGGGCGCGATTTTTTTCTCTATCTTTATGAGGGGCTTTCAAAGGAGGATAGGGTAAAGACGACTACCATCTCCGGCTTCATCAAAGAGTTTGGCAGGGGGGAAAGACTCGATCACGTGTTTCCGGGCTCCTGGATAAACTCCAATTTCGGGATATGGCTGGGCCACGAAGAAGATAACCTCGCCTGGGATTATCTTGCGGAAACAAGAGACAAACTTAAGGAAATAGAGAAGCAGAACCCGTCTCTTGACACTGCGGATGCCTGGAAGGCGATTTATGTGGCGGAGGGGAGCGACTGGAACTGGTGGTACGGCGATGAGCATTCGACGGAAACGCAGGAGGATTTTGACGAACTCTTCAGGTTTAATCTGATGAAGGTCTATAAGGTAGCCGGCAAGGAGGTCCCGGCCGAACTCTTCGTTCCCATTCTGCGTACCGACAGGGGAGTTTCTCCGACGCTTATGATCAGGGGGTTCATCAAACCCAAGATAGACGGGCTCGTTACGAGTTACTATGAGTGGTATCAGGGTGCCCAATTGGATGTGAAGAAATCAGGCGGCAGCATGCACAAATCCGAGAGTCTTATCTCTACGGTCTTTTACGGCTTTAACAAGGACACGCTTTTCCTGAGGATAGATCCAAAGGTCCCCTTTGCCGAGTTCGATGAGGATATAGAATTTTCGATCATCACGTCACGTCCCGGCGGCATTAAAATAGCGTATCCCCTTAAGGGAGAGGGGAACAAGGCTGAACTTTTCGAAAAAACGAATGAAGAGTGGAAGAAATTGAAGGAGATCAACGAAGTCGCTGCGCTGGAAATATTCGAGATCGGCATCCCTTTTGCCGACCTGAAGGCGAAAGAAAAAGACGAGATCAACCTATTCATATCCGTCAGAAAAGGGGGCGAGGAGATCGAACGCTGTCCCTGGAGGGGGCATATCAGCGTTATAGTGCCAACGGAAGACTTCGAAGCGCTGATGTGGTACTGAAGCAAGAATCAGGCACCTGCACGTTCCTGTCCCTTAACAGGACGGCCGCTATCTTCCGAATCTGATGAACGTATATAGCCCTATCAGGAAGGGTTCAAACCTGATCACCATGTTGTCCGTAAAGCTCCAGAGGAACTGGCCGAAGAACAGTTGCGGTGCGCTTTCTTTCTCGATGCCCCTTTGGATAAGAACTTCAGTCAAAGTCTTTGACTCAAGAGAAAATACATAGAGCAGATGCACTGCGAGGAGGATCAAGACGGCCTCGGTATAGGCCCTCTTTCTTCTTCTAATAAAGGGGTAAAGAGCCGTCATGAAAGAAAAAGTCAAAGGGGCGTTGAACGTATAGGAAGACGTCCTGACGGGTATGTCGATGAGCAAGTCCCTCTGGCTGGAGGGCGCGAACGTTGCTTCGATGATATCGCCGTTACGGGTCCTCTCCTCAAAGGCGACATTTTTAACCAAGCTGAGAAGTTTGGATGCCGTAACGGTGACGGCCGTTCCGTAGGAGTCCTTTACCTGAATCCAAAGGAAAAGGAATATGACGTACGAAACGAGAAAGATGGCGACTGCCCCAAAGACCGTCTTCTTAAGCAGCGGTCGTTGTTTCGGTTCTTGCATAATGGAGATAAAGGAAGAATATGCCTAGGGAGACCGCGATCATCATGCCCTGCGCAATATAGATATGGATAACTTCGAAGATGCTCTTGAAATGGATTCCGGAATAGGCCAATGAGGCGATCCTAAGAATATTCACCATCTGAATAACGGCGAAGCCGGCTGTTATTCCGATCAGTTTGTTCTTCCATTTCGATGGAAAGGCGACGACCGCGATGGAATAGATCATGACAGCCTCAAGGCCGTTGCATCCGAATTTTATGTCCAGAGATATCGAAGGGAGATTGATAATGGACCCGTGGTATGTGCAGGGGATATTCAGCACGCTGAGGAATTTCGACGTGGCCAGCACAACGCCGGCGGTATAGACACCGTTAAGATCAATAATATCTTGAATTGGTTTGAATCCTATAAGTACGAAAAAGGCCCCCATAAGGGCAAGATAGGTGAGCGCGAAACGCTTGACGCTTATGGAGTCGCCTTTCGGCAACCCGGTATCGGCGTCATTTTCAGTTGTCTTCCGTCTGGATTTTTTTGACAAGTTTATTTTCCAAAAAGTCTCCAGTTTTTTATATCACAGTTCGATGGGTTAAGTAAACCCCGTGCGAACCCGAGACCTTGTCAAATTTTCAGTTGAAATCATCTGAGTGACATCCTTCAATTACCTTACTGTTTCCTTACAGACATTTTTATTCGTTCTTCCAAAAAATATGGTTTCACCAAATGCGCTATGATCGATTATCTTGAGGGGAG
>OBEQ012355229.1_pt1 | contig 17782 bp, 17 predicted proteins | sample 1670901 | NCBI WGS metagenome assembly OBEQ01 (sample SAMEA104232315, study PRJEB22302) | groundwater metagenome | biome: forest; feature: aquifer; material: groundwater | place: USA | collected 2011-08-07 | depth 5.4 m
CCGCGCGCTCGCCGCCATGCGCGCCACGCGCGCGTACCGCCCGGCGCTCGCCGAGGACGCCATCTTGCGCGAGCTCGCCGACGACGTGCGCGCCGGACGCCTCGACGCCGACGCGGTCGATGCCGTGCTGGGCGTCGGTCGCACGGCGCGCGGCGTGCGCCCCGCCGGGCTGAGCGAGCGCGAGGTGCAGGTACTGCGCTGGGTCGCGCGCGGCAAGACCAACAAGGAGATCGCCGTGCTGCTGGGCATCTCGGCGCGCACGGTGCAGAACCACGTCGCGCACGTGTACGAGAAGATCGGCGTGTACAGCCGCGCCGGCGCCGCCATGTTCGTCATGGAGCGAGGCCTGGGCGAGCCGGACCCAGCCTGAGCACGCGCCCTGGTCGAGCCTGCCCGCGCTACGGTATGATGGCGCGGAGGCATGAGTATCCGGGACGTACGGGGCGTCCCGGGGCCCATGAGATGAGGAGGACAGCATGTCTGCACGCGGCAGCATTCTCGTGGTCGTCGTCGTGGCTTTGGCCACCTTCCTGGCCGGCGCGCGGCCGGCGCACGCTCAGTGTCACTGCGTGTCGATCGCCGCCGACGTGAGCGCGGCCGGCAAGCTCAAGGCGGAGCTGGGCGACAACCTGTACGCGAGCGGCAAGTTCGCCGAGGCGCTGGCCGCCTACGCCGAGGGCTGGGGCGTGGCCAAGGACGCGCCCTTCGTCTACGCGCAGGCGATGTGCCAGTGGCAGCTGGGCGCCAGCGCCGAGGCAAAGGCGCTGCTCGAGCAGTATCTCAAGCTGGGCGGCAAGGCCGAGCTCAAGTACGCCAGCATGGCGCGCGCCGCGCTCGCCGACGTGACCGCGGGTGTGAGCGCGAGCGTCGCGGCGGGTGTGGGCGGCGCGGCCCGGGCGGGCGGCGATCTGGTCGGCGGGGTCGCGGGCGGCGTCGGCGACGTCGGCGGTGATGTCGCCGGGGGCGTCGCGGGCGGCGTGGGCGCGGGCGCGGATCTGGCCGGCGACGTCACCGCCAAGCCCAAGAAGATCGCCGGGGGCGCGGCCATGGTGCTGGGCGTGGTCGCGATCGGCGCCATCGCCGCCGTCGGTATCCAGGGCATCGTCGCGGGCGTGAAGGACGACATCGACTTCGACTACGGATTCGGCATCGGCATGGGCGTGGCCGGAGTCAGCCTCGGCGTGACCGCGATCTACCTGTCCGGCCTGACCGTGGCGACCGGCGCCACCGGCATGCGCTGCCAGCGCTCGGGCCCGGCAGTGGCACCCATGGTCTTCGCGCACGGCGGCGGCCTGGCCGCCGCCTTCGCCTTCTGATTGATCTCGTCCGGATCCGGCTCCGGCTCTGACCAAATCAGATCTCTGCGCCTCTGCGCCTCTGCGCCTCTGCGCCTCTGCGCCAGAACGCCGCGTCAGCCGCGTCCGCTCTACTGCGCCTTCTCGATGCGCTGGCGCAGCTCGGCGAAGCGACGCAGGAACTCGTAGTTCTTCTCCCTGAATGTCTGCAGGTAACGCCGCTCGCGGCCGCGCACGCGGTGCGCCTCGGCCAGCTCGTTGAGCCGGTCGGTCAGCTGGGTGGCCGAGCTGAACTTGTCGACGATGGGGATGACCTTCGAGCTCTCCACGATCTGCAGCTTGCCGTTGGGCACGTACGAGATGGTGATGAGCTCGGGCGCCTGCGACTTGAGCGCGCGGATGACCATCTCGGGGGGAAGATCCGGAACGTTGGGCCCGCACAGCGCGATCTGGAAGCGCGAGTTGGACACGCGGTCGAGCGCCTCGCCGCCTGACTGCGCGTAGGTGAAGTGGAAGTTCTTGAGCGGCTGCTGCGCCAGGGCCTTGTACAGGCGCTCGTCGGAGTCGACGCACAGGATGCGCACTTCCTCGTCGGCGTCGAAGCGATCCGGGTCGCGCCCGGCCGCCTTCTCCTCCAGCTCGGTGGCGCGCCGCTCCGACATCATGATGGTGCGCAGGCACTCCTCGAGCAGGCCGTGCACGTCGTGCAGCAGCTCGCCGCGCGTGCCGCGCGCGCGCACCGCGCCCATGGCCGCGACCACGCGCTCCTTGAGGTACTCGACCTGGTCGGGCGACTTCCAGATGACGTCGGAGGCGCCGGCGCGGAAGGCCTCGACCGCGCCCTCGAAGGTCTTGCGCGGGGTCAGCACGATCACCGTGCTCTGCGGCGAGCGCTCGTGCACCTGCTTGAGCAGGCCCAGGCCGCCGCCGTGAAAGGGCGTGTCCAGATCGATCACCACCACGCCGAAGAACTTGGTCCCGACCAGGTCCATGGCCTTGACCGGGTCGACGATGGCGGTCAGGTGCAGGCCCGCGGGCGCGAGCAGCTGCAGGAGGCCGCGGTGCACCGTGTCGTCGGCGTCGACGACCAGGACCTCGTGGCCGAGCAGCTCGCGCGCGCCCGACACCAAGCGGCTTTCGTTCTCGACGGTCATCCGTTGTCGCGCCTTCGCCTGGCCATGCGGTTCACTTGGATGCCTTGAAGAAGAAGGGCCACACGAAGACGACCGGATCGCCGTCGTGGGACGGGAAGCTCCAGCTGTTCACCAGCGCGACCACGCAGTCGCCCAGCTGGGGCGAGCCGGTCGCATTCTGCACCATCTGCACCGACGATGGGTTGCCATTGGCCAGGACCGCGAACTGGATCTCGATGGTGCCCTCGGGCAGGTTCGAGTCGGCGCTCGACTTGGCCACGTTCTCCCAGCAGCGCCGCACCTGCGCCATGTGGCCCTCGACGGTGCGCTGCACGCCGTTGGCGAGGCTCTGCTCGGCGTCGGTGGGGTCGGGCGGCGGTGGCGGCGGCGCGACCGCGGCGTCAGGCGTGAACACCGACGGTGGCGGCGTCGTGGCCGGCGCGGCATCGGGCGGATTCGACGGTGGCGGCGGCACGGTCACCGGCACCGACGCGTCGGGCCGGCGCGAGATGCCGCCCAGGACCGCGCCCGGATCGAGGTTGCCGGGCGGCTCGTTCACGGGCGGCTTTCCGCCGTGGCCGGCCACGGGCGGCTTCGCCGGCGTGCCAGGCGTGGCGGTCGACGGCGGCTTCTGGTTGGGGTCGCCCGGGCGCACCACGCGCGGCGGCGAGACCTGCACGTCGGCCTCGTGGCGGGGCGGCGCGGGTGTGGGCGCCTGCGCCACGTCGGGCCGCGCGGCCTCGGCACGCGCGCTGAAGTACGACGCCGCCATGGCGGTGCCTGCTCCAGCCAGCACCGCATCCATGGTCAGCACGATCGCAATTCGAACCAGGCGCGCACGGCGGCTCACCGGCAGCTCGAAGAGAGACGGCGATTCGACCTGGCCGCTCGCACTCGCAGGGCCCGTTGGGCCGGTTGGGCCCGCTGGCAACGCCGACCCGCAGGCGGCACAGAACGCAGCACCAGCCGCGACCTGGGCCTGGCAGTGTGGGCAGCGCGTGAGCATCGAGCGGGCGTAGCGTAACACGTGCTATCTTGATGTGGGATGAGCACTCAGATCCTCGATCGGGTGCTGGCGGCGGCTCGCCAGCTGGGCGCGTCTGACGTCCATCTCAAGGCCGGACTGCCGCCCATCTTTCGCATCAAGGGCGAGCTGCGCACGGTGCGCGACGTGCCCGCGCTCTCGCGCGAGGTCATCGCCACCTTCGCCATGGGCATGATGTCGGAGCGGCAGCGCTCCGAGTTCGAGAACAACCTCGAGACCGACCTCGCCTACGGCACGCCCGACGGCGTGCGCTACCGCGTCAACGTCTTCCAGCAGCGCGGCATGGTCGGCATGGTGATGCGCCTCATCCCGCCCGAGGTGCCATCCTTCGAGCGGCTCAACCTGCCGCCCACGGTGCTCAAGCTCGCCGACGAGATGCGCGGCCTGGTGCTGGTCACCGGCATCACCGGCTCGGGCAAGTCGACCACCCTGGCCGCGATGATCGACTACATCAACACGCGCCAGGCCTGTCACATCGTCACCGTCGAGGATCCGGTCGAGTACGCGTTCCGCGACAAGCGCTCGATCATCAACCAGCGCGAGCTGGGCTTCGACACCAAGTCGTTCTCGCGCGCGCTGCGCGCGGCGCTGCGCCAGGACCCCGACGTCATCCTGGTGGGCGAGATGCGCGACCTCGAGACCACCGAGATCGCCATGGTTGCGGCCGAAACTGGACACCTGGTGCTGTCGACTCTGCATACCGTCGACGCCACGGAGACCATCAATCGCATCATCTCGATCTTCCCGCCCCACCAGCAGATACAGGTGCGCCTGCAGCTGGCCGGCATCCTGAAGGGCGTGATCTCGCAGCGCCTGGTGCCGCGCGCCGACGGCAAGGGCATGGTGCCGGCGGTCGAGATCATGGTCGGCACCGCGCGCGTGCGCGAGCTCATCGGCGACCCCCAGCGCACGCGCGAGATTCACGATGCGATCTCGACGGGCCGCGACCCCTACGGCATGATTTCATTCGATCAATCGCTGGCCGAGCTGGTGCGCGGCAAGCTGGTCACCTACGAGGAAGCCCTGCGCCACTCCACCACGCCTGACGACTTCGCTCTGGTCTTCCGCGGTGTCTCGGGCGGCGGTACGTCCGACGCCTGGCAGACCGAACAGATGAACAAGCAGAACCAGGCCCCCCACGCTCGCCCGGGAACGGCAGCGCAACTCGATGCAGCGGAGCTGGAAATTGAGCGATTCAGCAAGGAATGACACGGCAGCACGCCGTGGTGGCCGCCGCGCACGTCGCACCATCGCCTGGATGGCCGCGCTGTGCGTGCTCCTCGCCGCCTCGTCGGCGTGGGCCAAGAAGCGCGTCGTGGTGCTCGACTTCACCGGCCCGCAGAGCGGCAAGGCCGAGGCCGCCGTGGTCGCCGCGGTGAAGAAGAAGTTCACCGTGGTGTCGTCGGCGCAGTACACCAAGGCGCAGAAGAAGCTCAAGGCCAAGAAGCAGACCGACAAGAACGTGGCCAAGATCGCCGCCGAGATCCAGGTCGACGCGGTGGTCTCGGGCACGGTCAAGAAGAAGGGCGGCAAGTGGACGTTGACCCTGATCGTGCGCGAGGGCGCCTCGGGTCGGGTCAAGGGCAGCCCCAAGATCGCGCTGCGCGCGCCGCGCATCGACCAGCGCGCCAAGGACGACATCGAGGCCGAGGTCCTGCCCATCGTCGAGGGTCTGGACTCGATCTCGGGCGGCGGCGGCGTGAACGAGTTCGGCGCGACCGACGAGCCGGTGGCCACGACCGAGAAGCCGCCCAAGAAGGGCAAGAAGCCGCCCGTCGAGGAGGAGCAGCCGGCCACCACCCCGCCCAGCGACGAGACGGGCGAGGAAGAAGCCGCACCCGGCGTCGACGACGCCAGCAAGGTGGCGTCGAACGAGGGCGGCGAGACGGGCACCGATTCGTCCATCTCGAAGAGCACCGGCGACGAGGGCAGCGCGACCGAGCTGGTGGGCAGCAAGTACGCGCGCGACGGGGCCTTCCAGGTCGAGGTCGGCGTGTCGGCCATCGCGCGCTCGCTGACCTTCAACACGCGCGCGGGGCTGGATCCCAAGAAGGAGCCCAACGGTTACAACGGCGCCATCGTGCCGGGAGCGCTGGTGAGCGGCGAGGTCTACCCGCTCGCCTTCATGAGCCCGGGCGGCGCGCTCGCCGGCGTCGGCCTGACCTTCGTCTTCGATCGCGTCTTCCTGCTCAAGTCGAAGTACGGCCCCGACGAGTACGACAGCACGCAGCAGCGCTGGGGCGTGGGCCTGAGCTACCGCCTGAACATCGGCAACCGCCCCACCCTGCCCACGATCCACGTCGGCATCGGTTACAACAGCCTGTCCTTCACCATCGACAGCGGCGCCAAGGTGATCCTGCCCAACGTCGACTATGTGTACCTGGATCCCAACCTCGGGGTGCGCTTGCCGCTCGGCACGCCCAAGCTCGCCTTCCTGGCCGACGCGCGCTACATGGTCATCTCGGGGTCGGGCCAGTTCAGCGAGAACGCCTACTACGGCGGCGGCACGGTGAAGGGCATCGACCTCGACGGGGGCTTCGAGTACCGGCTCATGGATCGGATGCCCATCCATCTGGGCGTGCGCTACATCCGCATCGCCTATGACTTCGACGGCACCGGCGCGGGCACCAAGAACCTCGACGGCACCAACATGAACGACGTCGGCGGCGCGCTCGACGAGTACCTGGGCGGTTACGTGACCGCCGGATACATCTTCTGAATCAGAGGTGCCTCAGAGGCAGGTGGGGACGAAGCCGTCCACGCGCAGGCCGCGGAACTCGAGGATGTTGGGCGTCTTGCCCACGAACACCAGGCCGCGCACTTCCTTGATCGCGTCGGTGAACGGGTAGCTGGGCACGCCCAGCTCGGGCAGCGTGGTCCACGCCTGCGGGTCGAAGGAGAAGCTGCGCGTCTGCACCTGGCCGCCGGTCGAGGGGATCGCGGTGACCCACTTGTCGCCGCCGCTCCAGTGCGAACCGGGTCGCAGCTGCACGTAGAGATCGTCGGTGGCGCTGTAGGTCAGGGTGAAGCCGGCCGCGTGCGCGAAGTCCTCCTGGGCCTCGAACTGATTGCCCACCCAGACCACGATCACGTGCCAGTCGCTGCCGAGGAGCCTCACCTTGGCGACGTAGTGCGTGCCCTCGGCCACCAGCAGGCTGCCCGTGGCCGGGTCGGTGAGGCCTTCGCCGCTGGCCAGCCACTGCTCCAGGCGATCGATGGACGGCTTGCCGGTGCACTCGGTGAGCGGCGCGGGCGTGGCGGCGTCGGCGCCGGACGGCGGGGTGGCGGCGTCGGGGGAAGCCGACGCGTCGGGGCTGCCGGGCGCGCCGTCGGGGGTGCCGGGGAGAGACGAGTCCCCGGCGTCGGCCCGGGATGGAGACTCCGACCCCACGATCTCACCCGCGCTGCAGGCGCTGGCCGCGGCCAGGATTCCGCTGCCGAGAAGCCCCTTTAGCAGCGCGGACCGACCCGGACCTCGAAGCATTCGCACTCCCTTGGCGGGTGAAGAACGCAAGCCATGTGCCATGCCTCACCTCAGAAGGCAGCGTCGTAGGTCGCCCAGGCGACGTGCGACTCGTGCAGCGCCACCTTCATGGCCGCGGGCAGCGCGGCCAGCGTGCCGTCCTGGTGCAGCGCGCGCAGGCGTCCGGCCAGACGCTGGTGCAGCGCGCGGGCGAGAAACTCGGTGGTCGTGTTCTGGCCGGAGAGCTCGGGCAGCTGGTCGAGGTTCTGGAAGCGCCACGGCTCGAGCGCGGCGCCCAGCTCGCGCGCCAGGATGCCGATGTCGATGACCAGCCCGTCGCGGTCGAGCTCGGGCGTGCGCACCTCGACGTCGACCACATAGGTGGCGCCGTGCAGCCGCTGGGCGGGTCCGAAGACGGCACCGCGGAAGCTATGAGCGATCATGACGTGGTCGCGAACGGCGAGGCTGAACATGCCACGTAGGTAACACAGCGACGCGTCGACGCGCACGCGCGTGGCGAAATCTGCAGTAGACTGCGCGACGGATGCTCGAGAAGCATGTCGAGAGGTGGAAGGCTCTGGGGCCGCGCGCGGCGCTCCGCTACTACATGGGCACGGCGCTGCTCGAGCGCGTCGGACTGGAGATCGTGAAGGTCTTCGAGTGGGCGGGCGGCGCCGCGCCGCCCGAGCCGCGCGCGGGCGACAGCTACCAGGCGATCACCTATGCCGAGCAGCTGAGCGCGCGCGATCGCGAGCTGCTCGACGCCTACGGTGGCGCCAGCCTGTGGCAGACCTTCGAGGAGGCCTTCAAGGCCGGCGGGCGCCTCGTGGTCGCGCGCTCGGGCGACGATCTGGCCTGCGTGTGCTGGGTGGTGCAGACGGCGGCCTACCAGCCGGCCAACCGCAAGCGCTGCTGGGTGGTGCAGCGCTGCTTCACCCTGCCCGAGCAGCGCGGACGTGGCCACTACCAGCGCGCGCTGCGCTTCGCCGCCTCGGCGATCGTGCGCAGCGAGCCGGACACGCCGGTCATGATCGAGAGCTCGGTGTGGAACGCGTCGTCGGTGCGCGGCATCGAGAAGGCGGGTTTCCAGGCCATCGGCTCGCGCCTGCAGCTGTGGGACTCGTCGCAGTTCTTCCCCGACGCTGCGGGCGGCGTGCGCCCGTGGCGGCAGGTGGTCAAGCGCGGCCTCGAGCGGGCGGTGCCAGCGCGCCTGTTCATCACCCACGCGCGCCCGCAGAGCGGCGCCGTGCACCTCACCTTCGACGACGGCCCGCATCCCCAGCACACGCCCGCGCTGCTCGACCAGCTGCACGCGCTGGGTGTGCGCGCGACCTTCTTCGTCATCGGCGCCAACGCCGAGCGCCACCCCGAGATCATCCGCCGCATGGCCAACGAAGGCCACGTCATCGGCTCGCACTCCTTCAGCCACTCCGACCCCGGCCAGGTCTCCGCCGCGGATCTGATGCACGAGATCGAACGCACCAGCGCCGTGCTCGAGCCGCTCCTGGGCGAGGCGCCCCGGCTCTTCCGGCCCCCGCTCGGCGCGGTGACCGCGGCCAAGCTGGCGCGCCTGTGGGCGGCCGGCCAGAAGGTCGTGCTGTGGAACGTCGATCCGCGCGACTACGCGCTCGCACGCGCCGAAGAGCTGAGCGACTGGTTCGAGTCCTACCCGCTCGCGGCCGGCGACCTGGTCCTGCTCCATGACACCGTCCCGCACGCGCGCGCGGCCCTGCCCGGCCTGGTCGCCTCGGTGCGGGCGCGCGGCCTCGAGTTCGCGACCATCGGAGTCGGGACCTAGGCGTCGGCATGACGCGCGCGCGTGCCTACTGGACCATCGGCCCCGGCCGTGGCGAGCTGCGCGACGAGATGCTCGGGCCACCCGGCGCGGATGCGGCCCTGGTACGCACGCGCGCCAGCGGCGTGAGCCGCGGCACCGAGGCGCTGGTGGCCGCGGGGCGCGTGCCACCGGCGCTGCATGCCGAGATGCGGGCGCCCTTCCAGGCGGGAGACTTCCCCGCGCCGGTGAAGTACGGCTACGCCTCGGTCGGCGTGGTCGAGGTCGGGCCGCGCGAGCTGGTTGGCCGGCGCGTCTTCTGCCTCTACCCGCACCAGGATCGCTATGTCGTGCCCGCGATCTGGTTGCGCCTGGTGCCCGACGCGGTCCCGGATCGGCGCGCGGTGCTGGCCGCCAACGTCGAGACCGCGGTCAACGGCCTGTGGGACGCCGCGCCCGGCGTCGGCGACCGCGTCACCGTGGTGGGCGCGGGCACCGTCGGCATGTGCGCGGCCATCCTGCTCGCGGGCATCCCCGGCATCGATCTCGAGCTCATCGATCCGAGCGAGCCGCGTCGCGCCCTGGCTGCGCGTGCCGGCCTGCGCGCGGTCGCGCCCGAGGTCGCGCGTGGCGACGTCGACCTGGTCGTCGAGGCCAGCGGGCGCGCCGCCGGCCTGCAGACCGCGCTGGGCCTGGCCGGCATGGAGGCGACCGTGCTCGTGCTGTCCTGGTTCGGCGCCGGCGAGGTGCCCGTGCCGCTCGGGGGCGCCTTCCACTCGCGCCGCCTGCGCCTGGTGTCCTCGCAGGTGGGCCAGGTGTCGCCCTCGCACCGCCCACGCTGGTCGCACGCGCGCCGCCTGGCCCTGGCACTCGACCTGCTCGTCGACGAGCGCTTCGAGGTGCTGCTGTCGCCGCCCGGCGACGAGCTGCGCTTCGAGGATCTGCCCACGCGCCTGCCCGCGGTCCTGCTCGGCAACGCCTCCGCCGACGGCGCGCCCACGCCGGTCGTCGTCTACGAGTAGGCGCCCCACGTGCACCATCAGGCGCATCGTTCTCTCGCGCGCGCGCTGCTCGTGGGCGGCCTGGTCGCGCTCGCGACGGCCACGGCGTACGTGACGCTGGCCGGCTCGCTGGCCGCGGCGTTCACCACGCTGGCCACGTACGCGGTCATCTCGGCGCTGGTCTACTCGGCGCGCGGCCGCCTGCCCGACCTGCCGCTGTCGCTGGCCAGCCGGCTGACGCTGACCCGCGCCACCATCACCGCCGCGCTCGCCGGGCTGTGCGCCGAGCCGCGCCTGGCCGTCCAGCTGGCCTGGTGGACTCTGGTCGTCGCGGCGGTGGAGCTGGCGCTCGACGCCGCCGACGGCGCGCTGGCGCGCCGGCGCAACGAAGCCAGCGCCTTCGGCGCGCGCTTCGACGGCGAGATCGACGCGCTGTTCGTGCTCGTCCTGTCGGTGCTCGCCTTCCATCACGGCCGCAGCGAGGGTGCGCCGGGCGCGTTCGTGCTCGGCATCGGCGCCTTCCGCTACGCGCTGCTCGCGGGCGCGCTCGCCTTGCCGTTCCTGCGCGGCGAGGTCCCCTCGTCGCTGCGGGCGAAGATCATCTGCAACGTCGCCATCGGCGCGCTGCTCTTCTGCGTGGCGCCGTTCACGCCCGTCGTGCTGCGCACGCCGGTCGCCGCAGCCGCCCTGGTGCTGCTGGCGTGGTCGTTCTCCTTCGACGTGCGCTACCTGCGCAGGCTCAGGGCTCGAGGCTCGCCGAGATGATCACGATGTCGGGCAGCTCCTCGTCGGCGCGAGCCTCGCTGTAGTGCTCGAGCGCATGCCGCTCGATGCCGACCGCAAGCGGCACGAGCGCGCTCAGCAGCTCGCGCGTGGCTCCCTCGAGCACTGACAGCAACGTGGGCGTGCCCTGCACGCGTCCGGTAGCTGCGGCCCGCTCGATGTGTCGAGCGATCGCCGCCACCGGACGCGCGTGCAGGCAGAGCAACTCACCTGCCACCTGGTGCGCAATGATCTCGATCGCGTCCGCGTCCCCCTGCGCTACGGCCTTACATAGCGCCGCGAGCGTCCTGGGTGCTTCCTGCAGGTAGGCCCGCAGCAGCTTGCCCAGGTGTTGCTCGCGCCCCCGATACGCCGACACCAGCGCGTCTCGATCGAACCAGAGTACCTTCGTGGCCCCCATTCCCCTGCCCCCCCCCGTATTGCCCCGTCGGTCAAGCTACGGGAGGCAGACGCGCGCTGCATTTGAAATTCTTCGCATTCGACTCTCACGGTTGACAATTCCAGTGGGGCCGAACACAACTGCCAGGTGGCGAGTTCTAAACTCGAAAAGATCATCGAGGCGCGTCTGCGTCTGAGGGGGCGCTTCGAGGAGAAGATGCGACGAACGCCCGCAGCAGCCGACACGCGCCCACAGGGCACGGGCCGCGAAAATCGCCACGGCATGCCGCAACTGCCAGTTGGCCAGACCGAAACGCGCAAGTGGCCAGTCCTGGATCTGGGCGTGCAACCGGTGATCGCCCGCGACGACTGGTCGCTCACCGTCGACGGCGCGTGCGCGGCGCCGCACAAGCTGACCTGGGCCGACTTCATGGCGCTCGAGCAGATCGCCGACGTCAGCGACTTCCACTGCGTGACCACGTGGTCGCGCATGGACATCCCGTGGGTGGGCGTGCGCGTCGCCGACGTGCTCGCGCTGGCGCAGCCACGCGAGAGCGCGACCCACGTCATGTGCCATGCCTACGACGGCTACACCACCAACGTGCCGCTCGAGGAGGCGCTCAAGCCCGACGTGCTGCTGGTCCATGGCGCCGACGGTGCGCCGCTGCCGGTCGAGCATGGCGGACTGGTGCGCATGATCACGCCGCAGCTGTACGCCTGGAAGGGCGCCAAGTGGATCTCGCGCCTCGAGCTCATGAGCGGCGACAAGGCGGGCTTCTGGGAGCAGCGCGGCTACTCCATGTCGGCGCACCCGTGGCGCAACGATCGTTACGGCTGAGCTACGCCTGCGCACGCAGGTCTGACAGCCGGCCCAGCCGACGCAGCGCGGGCCAGCGCCAGGCCACCAGGACGACGACCAGGAGCGCGGCCACGCCGCCGCCGGCCACCGCGGCGACGGGTCCGAATGCCCACGCCGCCGCGCCCGACTCGGCCTCGCCCATCTCGTTGGACAGGCCGACGAACACGTAGTTGACCGCCGAGACCCGGCCGCGCAGCGCCTCGGGCGTGACCAGCTGCTCGAGCGTCATGCGGATGAGCGCGCTGACGTTGTCGAAGCCGCCCGCGAGCGCCAGCATGACCGCCGACAGCCAGAAGCTGCGCGACAGCCCGAACACGATGGTGACCACCGCGAAGCCGGCCACGGTGTAGAGCAGCACGCGCCCGGCGTGCCGCCAGGGCGGCAGGCGCGTGGTCAGGAAGGCCAGCACGAACGCGCCCAGCGCGGGCGCGGCACGCAGAACGCCCAGGCCGCGCGCGTCGACGTGCAGGATGTCCCTGGCGAACACGGGCAGGAGCGCGGTCACGCCGCCGAAGAGCACGGCGAACAGGTCGAGGGTGATGGCCGAGAGCATGAGCTGGTTGCCGAACACGAAGTGCAGACCGGCGCGCAGCTCGCGCGCCTCGCTGCCCGGCTCGACCGGCGGCGGCACCGGCGAGGGTGGCCGCGGGATGCGCAGCAGGGCCACCAGGAAGGCCACCACGGTGGCCGCGGCCAGCAGGTAGGTCAGCGTGGCGCCGCTGGCGACCAGGGCGACGCCGCCCACCACCGGCCCGACCAGCATGAAGAGCTGCACCGTGGTCGAGCGCCAGGCGTTGGCGTTCTCGTACACCTCGATGGGGCAGATCTGCGCGAACAGCGCGCTGGTGGCCGGGCCGTGCGCCGACTGGGCCACGCCCATGACGAAGAGGATGAGGTACGCCGTCCACACCGGCGCGCGGAAGTAGGAGAAGGCGGCCAGCGCCAGCACGCACGCGGCGAAGGTGGCCACCGAGGCCACCGCCATGTCGCGCCGGTTGTGCCGGTCGACCAGGCGCCCCACCGGCAGGGCCAGCACCACCACCGGGATGACCTGGGCCAGGCCGACCGCGCCCAGCGCCAGGGTCGAGCCGGTGCGATCGTAGAGCTGCCAGCCGATGGCCGTGGCCAGCATGTTGTTGCCCAGCGCCCAGGCGATGCGTCCGGTCAGGTAGCGGCGCACCGAGGGGATGCGCAGGGCCGCGTAGGCGTCGTGTCCTGGTACTGCCTGGCGATTCACTACTCGGGTCCTCGCTCGAGCATCTCGATCACTCCGCCCGCCTTGCTGCCGACCACCAGGTAGATCACGTCGGCGGCCTGGATGGTCTCGAAGGCCTTGGGGTTGGTCTTGGTCTCGCCGGCGCGCCCGAGCGCGACCACGAAGGCGGCGCCGGCGAAGATGAGGTGCAGCTCGGCGACGGTGTGGTCGAGCACCCAGTCACCCGGGCGGACCAGGAAGGTCTCGATCTTGAGCTCGCGCAGCTCGGCGATCTCGCCCAGCATGCGGCGCGGCACGGTCATGGGCCGCTCGAGCGGCGCGCCCTGCTTGCGCGCGTGCGCCAGGCGCTCGGCGATGATGTTGCGCGGCACGCCCGCGGCGCGCAGCACGCGCGCGACCACCTCCATGGCGGTCTCCAGCTCCTCGGCGATGACGTCGGTGGCGCCCAGCTCGAGCAGGCGCGGCGCCTCGGCGATGTACTTGGTGCGCACCACGATGGGCAGCTCGGGCGCGAGCCGGCGCACCGTGGTCAGGGCGCGCCGCGCCGCGTCGGGATCGTTGATCAGGATGACCAGCTCGCGCGCCTGCAGGATGCCCAGACGCTCGCAGTTCTCGGCGCTGGTGATGTCGCCGTAGTGCGCGATCTCGCCGCGCGCGCGCGCCGCGCGCACCGTGTCGGGGTTGAGCTCGGTGATCGAGTAGGGCACGCCGGTGGCCGAGAGCGCCTCGCCCAGGAGGCGTCCGGCCACGCCGTAGCCGGCGATGACCACGTGCCCGGTGAGCGCCTCGTCGCCCACGGGGGGCGCGTCGGCGCGCGGCTCGTACGCGCCCAGCAGCTGCTCGAGCCGGCGCAGCCGCGTGGCGCCCGCGGCCAGGTGCGGCCCGAGACGGAAGGCGATGGGCGTGACCACCACGGTGATCACGCTGACCGCGACGAACAGCTGCTGCTCGGCGGGCGTGAGCAGGCCGTAGCTCGCGCCCACCTGCGCCAGCACGAAGGAGAACTCGCCGATGCCGGCCAGGCCCACGCCCGCCATCACCGCCACGCGCAGGGGGAAGCCGATGGCGGCGGCGGCGAACGCGGCGATGAGCGCCTTGCCCACCAGCACCGCCGCGGCCAGGCCGAACACCGCGAGCGGCTGGGCCAGCAGCACGTGCACGTTGAACAGCATGCCGATGGAGATGAAGAACAGCGAGGTGAAGGCCTCGCGGAAGGGCAGCACCTCGGAGAGCGCCTGGTGGCCGTACTCGCTGTCGGCGAGCGCGATGCCGGCCAGGAACGCACCCAGCGCCAGCGACAGCCCGGCCAGCGTGGTCAGCCAGGCGATGCCCAGGCAGGCCAGGAGCGCCGAGAGCAGGAACAGCTCGCGCTGCTGCGAGCGCGCCACCACGCCCAGCACGCGCGGCGCGACCGTGCGCGCGACGATGACCGTGCCCACGACCAGGAGCAGCGCCTTGCCCAGCGCGAGCAGGACCTGCACGGCCGAGCCGCCTGCGCCCGCCAGCATGGGCACGAGCAGCATCATGGGGATCACGCACAGGTCCTGGAAGACCAGGACGCCCACGATCATGCGCCCGTGCGGCGCGTCGGTCTCGCGTCGCTCGGTCAGGGCACGCAGCACGATGGCGGTCGACGACATGGCGATGAGGAAGCCGTAGAAGATGCCGCGCGGCAGGTGCACGCCCACCGCGGCGCACACGCCCATGACCGCGGCGATGGTCAGGGTCACCTGCAGTCCGCCGCCCATGGCGATGGTGCGCCAGATGGTGCGCAGGCGCGTGAGCGAGAACTCGAGGCCGATGGTGAACAGCAGCAGGACCACGCCGACCTCGGCGAGCGACTCGATCTGGTGCGTGCCCTCCTCGCCCGGCCCGCCGACCACACCCAGGCCGCTCGGGCCGATGAGCGCGCCCGCGACGATGAAGCCGGCGATGGTGGGCAGGCGGAAGCGCGACAGCACCAGCACCACGACCACCGCGACGCCGAACACGGCGACCAGCTCGGTCAGGAAGGCAGGCGCGTGCATCGGGGCGAGGAGGATATCAGACGCGCGCGGGTTCGATGCGCCCGACGGCGGTGACGAACGCCGCGGACGCGGCCGGCCAGGTGGGCAGGGTGCGCCCGCGCGCCGCGGCAGACGCGGCGAAGCCGGCGTGCTCGGCCAGCACGCGCGCCATGGCCGCGGCCAAGGCGGACGCGTCGTCGGGCGGCACGAGCAGCCCGTCGACCCCGTCGCTGACCAGCTCGGGGACGCCGCCCACGCGCGTGGCCACGACCGGCACACCCGCGGCGTGGGCCTCGCGGATGGCCAGGGGTGAGTTCTCCGAGCGGCTGGGCAGGACGAACAGCGCGGCGCGCCGGTAGTCGTCGACGATGTCGGCGGGGGCGCGCGCGCCCACCAGCTGCGCGCCGGCAGGAAGCTGCGCGCGCAGCTCGCTGACGAAGGCCGCGTCCGTGTCCAGGTCGCCGACGATGCGCCAGCGCAGCCCGGGTCGGGCCACGGCCAGGCGGGCGAAGGCGGCGGACAACACGTCGTGGCCCTTCATGCGCGTGACCGTGGCGACCGTGAGCAGGCCGGGAGGATCGTCGCGCCGTGCGCCGGGCGCGGCCAGCGCGGCGTCCACGCCGGGAGGACAGACGAACGCGGGCGTGGTCACGCCCGCGGCGGCGCACAGCCGGGGCAGGAAGCCACCCGGGGCGATGAGCGCGTCGGCGGCGGCGAGCGCGGCACACTCGGCGGCGCTCGGTCCGGCCGCGCCCGCGCGCCACATGCTGGGCAGCCCGTGCAGGAGCCAGGCGACGCGCGCCCCCGGCTGCGCGGCACGCACACGCGCCACCGCGTCGCCGGCGCGCGTGTCGAGCCACAGGCTGTCGAGCACGATCACGCGCGTCCGTGCCGCCGCCACGAGCAGCTCCAGCTCCAGCCCGTCGACGATCACGCCCGCCCCGTGCGGCGCGTGCGCGACCATGCGTCGGTTGTACAGGTAGCCGCCGGTCAGCAGGTTCTTCGCCGGCGGCTGCGATAGGACGAACTCCGGCATGGCAGAATGTCGAGAATGCCACGCTCGCTGTCGATCGTCATGGCCGCCTTCGACGAGGAGGACGCCCTGCCCGCCTGCGTGGCTCGCACGCTCGACTTCCTGCGCGCCCACATCCCCGACGGTGAGCTGATCATCGTCGACGACGGATCGCGCGACGGCACGCCCGCGCTCATCGATCGGCTGGCCCGGGCCGCCCAGCCCCGCGGCGCGGTGGTCGCGCTGCACCTCGAACGCAACAGCGGCATGGGCGCAGCCCTCTTGCGCGGCTTCGCCGCCGCGCGCAAGGAGTGGGTCACCATCATGCCCGCCGACGGGCAGATCGATGCCTTCGAGCTGCTCGACTTCTTCGCCGCCGCCGAGGAGACGGGCGCGGATCTGGTCACGTCGCTGTACCGCAACCGGCAGTACTCGCCCATGCGCTGGGCCATGTCGCTGGGCCTGCGCGCCCTGACCGCGGCCATCGTGGGCACGCGCGCGCGCACCGAGGGCATCTACCTGGTGCGCCGGGCCGTGCTCGAGCGCCTGGGCGCGCGCTCGCACAGCTTCCTGCTCAACCTCGAGATCCCCATCCGCGCCAAGCGCGGCGGCTACCGGGTCGAGACCATCCGCATGAACGTCCACGATCGCATCGCGGGCGCGTCCAAGGCGACCTCGGCGGCGCGCATCAAGCAGACCTTCGTCGAGCTGTTCCGCCTGCGCGTGCAGATGGAGCGCGAGCGCGCCGATCGGCTGCGAAGCCGCCTGCGTGGACGGCGCTGACGTGTGTATGCTGCGCCCGTGTCAGCCCCCCTGCCCGCCGATCCCGAAGAACGCCTGATCGCCCTGCTCGTCGACGACGTGCTCGCCCGCAGCATCGGTGAGCTGGTCGCGCCGCGCGCCCTGGCCGAATCGTTCCGCCGCACCGTGCTCGCCGTGTGCGACTCGGAGGCCGCGGTGCTGCGCATCCTGCAGCCGCTCCTGGCCGCCGCCGAGGCAGCGCGCGAGGACAAGGACAAGGCGCGCGTGCGCGACGTCCTGCCGCGCGAGATCAACGCCACGCTGCACGACCTGGCCGAGTGGCCGTACACGCCCGACCGGCATGTGGTCAGCCGCCTGCTCGCCTCCGACCCGGTCAAGCAGTTCATGCGCGACCTGGTGGCCGAGTCGATCGACGCCTTCACCAGCAAGATCAAGTCGCCGCTGGCCGGCATCGTCGGCCTGGGCAAGGCCGCCGCCGAGAGCGCCAAGGCGCGTACGGGTGCCCTGGGCGCGCTGGTGGGCGCGGCGCAGGATCGGCTGAGCAAGGGCTCCTCCGACGTGGTCGACGCCGCGCTCGATGCGCTCCTGGCCCGGCTCGTGGACCAGCTGTGCGACCCCAAGAATGCGCGCGACCAGGCGGCGCTGCGCGTCGCCCTGCTCGACTCGGCGCTGGCGCTGCGCGCGCGCGACCTGGGGCGCGAGCTCGAGCGCGCCCGGCCAGTCGAGGCGGCCGAGATCGTGCGCGCGCACGTGCGCGCCTGGGCCGTGCGCCCCGACGCCGTCGACGAGGTGGTCCGCCTGCTCGACGCCGCCATCGCCGCCGACTTCACCCAGTCGCTGGGCGAGGCCGCCCAGGCCTGGGGCATCCACGCCGCCGTGCGCGCCGCGCTCGTCGACGGCCTGGGTCGCCTGCTCTTGCCCTTCCTGCGTTCACCGGCATTCACCGCCTGGCAAAAGGAGCGTCAGTGAGAAACGTTCGTAACCTCCCGCTCGTCGCGCCGGCGCTCGCGCTGGCGCTCGCGCTGGCCGGGGGCGGCCCCCGCCCCCCCGCCCCC
>OBEQ010112551.1_pt1 | contig 17776 bp, 15 predicted proteins | sample 1670901 | NCBI WGS metagenome assembly OBEQ01 (sample SAMEA104232315, study PRJEB22302) | groundwater metagenome | biome: forest; feature: aquifer; material: groundwater | place: USA | collected 2011-08-07 | depth 5.4 m
CCTCGGCTTGGGCCTCGGCTACGCTCCACCGCTCGCTTGGCGCTCGCTCATGTGTGGCCCTAGGCCGGGCCACCGCCGCTTGGGTCAGCGTCGGATTAGACTTGGAGGGGTTTGTATTTTTGAGTTCTTTAGTACAGGGGGACAGCAAGTACGGATAAAGCGTAGTAATTAGAGGAGTCACTAAAGGAGTGACTTGTACTGCGCGGCCCCCTCACCCCCGGTTTAACTCGACGGGAGGGGGTGCCAAACACCTCTGATGGAAGGTTCTATATTTTAGATGGCAGAGGTAAGCACCCCCTCCCCCGCGCACGGAGGTAGGAGAGAGGAAGTTATATTCTTGGCGTCAGAGGGAGCAAAGAGATGCTCCCTCTTTTGGCCATAGAGGGGGCTCCTCCTTCCTGGGTCGAGACGGGGACTTTCATGATTTTTTTTCCGACAGAGACGCCTGCCACCGCCTGCCAGATGTCGGGTCGTGCGGATCATGGATCCTTTTGATAGTTACACTATCAAGCTCTGGCTGTTAGCCCGAGGCATGACGTGGTGTTTTTTATTTACTACTTCTTGGTTCCCATGGATTTGATGGTGTTGATGAGGTAGCCGGCGGATCTCTTGGGGTTGTCGGGGTTTTTCTGGGAGATTTTATTTGAGGCTTCTTCGACTGTCTGGATTCCATATAGGTTCTCTAGATCGATGAGGGTTTGGATGGTTTTTAGGTTGTTTTCTTCGAAGACTAGGCTCGCCGCTTTGGTGGCTCGGTTGAGTTTTTCTTGGCCGTGTTTTTGTTTTAGTTTGGCCAGGTCTTCTTTTAAGTCTTCGGGGTTGTAGAGATCCTTTAGGGTGTAGACGCTTGGCTCACGACTGCTGAATTTCATGTCTTCCAGTTCGCTATATTTAATGTTTAAGAGATTTAGTCTTCTTAGTTCTTGATTGCCTTGGGAGATAAACGACTCGGAGATACCATGATTCTTTGAAAGATTTTCTCTGGAGATCGAGAAGCTACCTTGAGGCGAGCCTTGAGAGTACAAGAGATTTATGAGATACATGGTTTTTGCGGGGAAACTTAAATTCTTGTTCCAGTCGTTGCACCAGTAGGTGGTGGGGATGTTGATATTTTCTTCAAGGTCATTCGAGTTGCTTAATAATTGGATCTGGGTGTCTTGGTTTCTTTTGGGGTTTTGGAATTTGATTAGTTTGTATTTTGCTTCGAGTTTGTCGAGGGTCTTATTTATCTGTCTACGGTAGTCTTCTTTGGTCATGTGATCTATGGCGATGGATTTGGCTAGGTTGTCGTAGTCGAGGGTGAGGGTATTTTCTTTATTGCCGTTAAATTCTTTTAGGAGATAAAGATAGGTGTCAAAAGCTCTTTCGTCGGATTGGGAGGACATCTCACCCAGGAGTTTTTTGTCTGTTAGAAAGGTCTTTGGGATGGGGACTTTTGGGGTGAGGGATGCGGGAATATTCTCTTGGAGTTGGATTTTACTAAAGTCTTCTAGGAGGCTTTGGGCGAATTCTTTGGACCTGATTAAAACATCGGCTTCGTTGTTGCGGGTGAGGGCGGCTTTGCTCCAATTCGTCGAACCCAAGATGACGATTTCATTGTCGATCACAATCGCTTTGGTGTGAGTGTAGGTCTCGGAGGTGTCGAAGAAAACGGGGATGTTGTTTTTCTTTAAGAGTTCGAAACCTTGTTGGTTTTTATTTTGGGCTACAGCATCATCGGTGGACTCGGATTCAAAGTCGATGTTTTGGTCGAGGATTACTTTAACTTGAACTCCACGATCTTTGGCTTTGATGAGGGCGTTTATAAGCTGAGTGGGTTGGGAATTGGGTTGATCGGGGTGAATGGATACAAGATACATGACGACAAAGACTGAAGACTTGGCGGAGTTGATCTCATTTAGAGTGGCTTCGAAGTATTTCTCGGAGGAAATGTTTTGGACTTCGGCTTGGGTAGCGAAGAGAGTTTGGGTTTGAAATATTAGAGCTATGATAAAAAATATTCTTTTCAATTCAAAACTCCCAATGTTTGGTCGTATTTAGCGTATAGAGTATCAATTTTGTCTTGGGGAAGCTTTTGATTTAAGGCGATCCAGTCGATGGCGAGTTTTTGGCAGATGATGTCTAGGGCTTTGGAGCTTTTTTTGAAGTAGCCTAGGTGGGAGATGCCGTATACGCCGGAATTGATGATGACGTCTTTTAGGACGACTTTACTATAGGCTTCATTTAGGACTTTTAAGGGCATACCTACAGGGTCGTCTTCGTCTGTAATATTGACCCATCTGCCCTTTGGGTTCTCTATGGATATGGGCTTTGTGAAAGCTTCGGGGCCTCCGAATCTTAAAGAGAATAAGGATAAGGGAGAGCCTATGGTGAAGAGATTATCTAGGGTGAAGTGGTCTTTCATAACTTTGGGGCCGGAGGTGTCGCTTAGGGGGTTATTCTGCTCGTAGATGTAGTCGGAGGTCATGACGGAGCCTAAGGAGTGGGCTATGAAGGTTAGGGAAATCTTATCTTGGGGTTGGTTCATCCTTGAATGACAACCCTTCAAGGTGTCGGAGATCTTCTGGTAGACGGCCTTCTGAGCGTCTTTGTGGAGATAGCCGATGATGTCTCCTATGAAGTTGGTTATGATCTCGTTTTGGAACCTTTTAAAGGGACGCCAGAGATACTTACCTAACTCATCCCACCAGGGGCCGCCGGCTTTCATGGGCTTGGGGAAGCCGTCGAGCTTTGCTCTTAGCTTGCCTTCTCTGTCTTTAAAGATCCCTTCCCAGTAGGTACGGGTGATGACGACTACGTCGTCTATGTCTTTGGGGGCTTCCTCACCTAAAATGTCTTTTAGCTTTGATCTTAGACGACTCTCTATGGCGGGGATGATTTTACTTGCCCAGGACTTTCGGTAGTTGCCGATTCCGTGGACTAAGACTACGGCTAGTTTCAAGATTGGTTATCTTTAATTAAGAAAATAGTTGATATCCTTTTTTAAGATTTGGCTTAGTTCTTTGAGTTCAAAGACATCGACGTGGCGGTGAGCGGTCTCTATCTTGGAGATATAGGACTGAGGCTTGCCAAGTCTCAAGGCCAACTCTGTCTGTTCGAGGTGGGCTTTCTTGCGGGCGTCTTTGAGCTTTTGGGCGAGCTTTTTGTATTCTTTGGCGAAGCGGGTTTTCTTCATACAATCAATATAGTCTATAATATCCCATTTTGGAATATAATTTTATTCGTCATTGTTGTTGTCATAGTCAGATTTCTTCAGGCAAATCTTTTTTTGCCTCTTTTTTGAGGCGTTTTTTTGATTCCTTAATGCTCTCTGTTTTCGGCAGCTGCTCCGGCATAGTACCGCCCAGCTCTTTGATCGTCTGGCGAACCTTTTTACCGACATCGTGATGCGCTTGATTGGCCTTGTCCTGTCCGCGGATATTTTCTCGTTTTAATTTTGCCTCTGCTTGCGTAGCGCGGAAAAGATTGGCGGCTAGCTCTTCGCTCCCCATATGATCGAGTATGGACTGGTTCTTTGCGAGCCTTTTTCTTGCATGAACATCTTTTTGACGCAGACCGCCATAAAGCCCCATATAACCAAAGTCTTGAAAATTAGCGTAATTGATTACCCCCGCTCCCTTGGCCGCCTTGACGAGATTCTTGTTATGCCTTTTCATTTCGTCGCGTAAATAAACGCGTTTGCCGTCTTCAATTTGCAGTTCGTTTACTTCCTGTTTTCTGGTTTGAATGGCAAAATAAGTCTGCGCTAGAGCGATTTCTTCTTTTCTGGGGTCCCCATTTTGAGCGATGAGGTAACAAGCGTAGCGAGAAAGATCGTAGTCATTGATGGGCCGCTCAGTCTCTGATCCGATGGGGACCATTTTCGTGGCGCCACGAAAATGCTCATCCACCTGCTGGCCGCTGTTTTTACAAGATTCCTTGGCGCGCGCGACGGCTACTTCAAAGTTTTCCCATCGCGCATATCCCAGAGGCGTCATCAGATCACGCGCGTTCCAAAACTCTTTCCCATATTCGTTGATCTTTTTTATTTGTTCAAAAGTGTTCTGGGTCATTATTTTCCCTCCACATTAAATCCCATGACTCTTCACTTTTTGTCCTTCGGTATTAAATCTTCGAAGGCTCAGAGCACTTACAAGCACCACAAGCTTTTTTATAAAAAATAAAGGCCAGCAAACCTGCAATAATAGCTATCACGACGCTAAATCCCATGGGCACTGGCCAATTTCCCAGTTGCACTCGGGCGCGAGCGACCAGCCGTACCACATGCCCAATGAACGCCAGAGCAAAGAATCCCGACCACCACATAGGCACACAGCATTTACATTTATGGCAGAACATAAGCACCTCCTGGATTAACTTCCTCTTTATTTTAAAACAATCGTGACGCTGTAATTATTCTAACGTGTCCCCTTGGGACGTCCGGTTAACTTGCGGGACGGTGTCACATACGTTTTATTTTTTTTCCAGTTTAAACTGAATCTTATAAGTATAAAAATCGATGTTCGATGCAACTGAAAGTGCCCGTTGAATTTTTATGTCATCTTCAAAAGCGATGATCACTCCACGGACAATTTGATTATCTTCTACTAGTTCCTCTTTGACATAGCCCATGTACCGTTGAACTTGCCCAACCACCACATCGCTAACTCTGCCTTTTTTGAGTTCCACGACCAAAAGTTCTTTTTTGTCTTTGCTAATGGCAAGAATATCAATAGGGCCTGTATCGCTTGGGTATTGTTGTCCCACCATTTCGCCATCTTCTTCAAAAATATCGTACCTTTTGCCAAGCTCGGTAGACTTCCAGTTTTGGACGAGAAAATCTTCCAAATGTTTTTCAAGTGCGAAGATGCTTGGGTCTTCTATGGTCTTATCAGTTGAAATAATCACTGCCGGATAACTACCAGAAAGAAGGGCCTCCAATTCGGAGGCATATTTGGTGATGGTGCTGACTGTCCCGATTGCGCCACAAGAATTTCTGAGGGATTCACTCATTTCATCTCGCGCAATCATTCTTGAAAACCATCGTACCGCTCGCCGATGTGGGAGTACTTGCCCTTTGTGATATTCGTAGGCTCCTATTACTTCACCGGTGTAGTAATTCGCTTTACCATCGGGACAAAGCACAATATCGCCAATCTGAACCCCCTTAGAAACTGTCCAAAGCATACCGCAGGCGAGTCCAGCCGCGACCTTGGTCCTATCTGGGTTCTGCTCAAGAAAGAGTGGTATAAATTCTTTGTTGAAATCCCGCCAATTATCTGGCAAATGATGGGCAAGATCTTTATCTTTGATAAATCCCGCAGCAATATAATTGCCTTTGTAAGCCTCGTCAGCGTATACGCTTTTTCGACCTAGCATAATGCGATAATAATTTTTCATATTTTAATAGTAAATCCTATAGCTGAAGTCCGATTTGACCTCTTTGCTTCTATGCGTCTCATTTAAAACAAAGTCCCCTGCACCACATTCTTCGTAATTTTGGAATAATTCAATATTTCCGAGACGGATGCCCCCTTCGCGCTCATACTATGAAATGTGTTCTCGCCTAAAAGAATATACTCCCACTCGCCGCCTCGGTCTTCCGGTTTTAGACGGTTCACACGCTCGACCCAATCTATCGTAGCGGATCTTTTAAGCTTCACATTATCAGTCGAAAGTCTGTCCTCTCCCTTAGTCTCAACGATGTATATTTTCTCTTCGGTTTTTACAATGAAGTCTGGTGAATACGGAGCCAACATTCCATCAGCCCGCACATAATTTATTTTCGCAAATTCATGATAGTGCTCATTTACTTTGATAAACGCCGAGACCTCCGTATCCGTATCGCAATATCCCATGAACGCCTTCTCAAATCCACCTTTGTTGGACGGATAAGACTGCTTCTCATAAATCGTCTTCGTGATATCTAGGCAGTATTGCTCACGCATCCTTAAGGTCGGCGTCTCCGAGAAATATCTCTTGAGCACCTTCGCTTCAGACACATCTATGCTGTTTTGAAGTTCATAGATAACTCTGCTGATTTCTCTGACAATATGCTCGACAATTCCGGTCTGCGATAGCATCAATACGCGCCAATTGTTACCTTCAAAGGGATCAAACTCGGCCTTAAATAATCGCTTCCTGATAAACCCATCAACCGCCTTGGCGATTTCTACCTGATGGATTTGCATCGACGGATACTCCTTGGTCTTGCGGACGCCTATCTTAACGATCATCGTCGATACCGCCGCCACGATTTTGCTAATGAACTCGTTGTAGCTTTTTGAATTAAAGACCGCCGCTTTAACTTCATAGTCACCAAAGCGTGTCTTGACGGTCATTTCCTCTGAATAAAAAACATCCCCCCCTTTGGACACCATCTTCTTCAAGCGCTCAAGGTCGTATAGCTCGAATGACGCCATGCCGCCAATATCGATATATTTGGGGATAAGGTTTTCTTCCTTATCCGCAACGATTATTGGAAAAAACAAATCGTATTCCTGATAATTGCTTTTAAGCCCCACAGTAATGATATCGCCTAAAACGCCTGTCTTGCCTTCTGGATCTGTTTCGATAATAGCTATTTCTTTTATTAGGTCGTCATAAAATTGTATGAACGCCGGATGCTCAATAATGCTCAAAATATCCATATAATTTTTAGGCTCTTGCTTCTTCTGAAGCAAGGCTATGCGATTTTCATCTTTGTTTTCCTGATACTCCGGTTCGCGCCACATAAGCCGTAGTCCCCGGCCGATGGTCTGCTCCAAGAGGATCGGTGCCTGGCTTGACCTTAAAGGCACAATGACGCAGATATTGTTGATATCAAACCCCTCGCGCAGCATCATTACCGACACAATAACTTTTGGCTGGGAATGTTTATCAATATTGAATAGCCGTTGCTTCAGTTGTGACCACTCTTCTTTAGGAATTTCGCCTTTCTTGTTTGAATCTACCTGGATTACGTCTTTTTCCTCCAGACCTTCGAATTTGACTAGATATTCGACAACTTTAGGCGGTACGTTTGTATCCTCACAGATAATGAACATCTTAGGATATTTATCTGACGGCTTATCTCCCGACAACGACGTAAAATGCATTTCAAGTTTCTTTAACTTCGCTATTCCTGCACGAAGCATCGTCTTCTGCCCTTCCGAAAGCCCTATAACTTCGCGGCCATCGCGTTCTGCTTTAAAATCCAAGACGACCGTATCGAATTCTTTTCGTCTATCTAGGGCAATGGTCTTGACTAAACCGGCATGAATGGCCGTCCTGAGATCAAAATCCACCACGACATGAGGAAAGTAGTGCTTTGTTCGTGTCTGGCCACTTCCGGTCGTATCAAACGGAGTCGCGGAAAAATCAATCTGTATAAAGCTCGCCCCCTTGGCCTCGCTGATGTAGTTGAGACTCTTTTGCCACTCCACTTCTTGGATATCACCGTAGGTCTTGTTTTCGTGAATGTGATGTGCTTCGTCATTGATGACAATGAGGTCTTTTAAATTTTTCAAAAATTCTAATTCATTTCCACGTAAATACTGGCTATCCAATGTTTCCAAAGTATGCCCCACAGATGTCCCGGGTCTAATAGGCAAGATATCCCGAATTATTTGGCTTGGGTTTTCAAGTGGCGTTGTCGCAACGTCCCCCTCATCTTCATCAGTCGCTAAAAGATGCCAATTTGTAATCGCTATCAACCCATCTCCTGTAACTTTCTTTCCAATCTCTTCCTTTTGGCATACACTGCTTTGAATGAATCCATAAACCTCTTCGAAAAACCAAGGTGGAATAAAAAGTGCTTCAAATTTTTTAAAATCAGAGGTATTAAAATCTCTTTTTCCTCCTTTGTTTTCTTTGCCCAAATACGCGTCGAGTAACCTCTCATAGACGATCAGGCCCGGCGCCACCAATAGGAAATTCTTCGAATATCTTCCACTAAACGAGCTTTCGTGTTTTGCGTTAAGATACTGCCAAATTAGAAGCGCATGCATAACCCACGTTTTTCCGGTTCCAGTCGCCATTTTCATGGCGTATTTGGGGTGTTGATACTTGGGTTTCTTGAGCTCAACCTTATCCATTTCGGCAAGGATCTCTTCATCCACGCACGAATACATATCGATCACATTTGAGGCCTTTAAAACCTCATGGACATATAGAGTATTTAGAATGGCTTGCTTCTGACCCTTATGAAAATTGATGCCCCTTGTTTCTTGGTAGCCATCATCAAACCAAAAAAGAAGTAGATCCCTGGTGATCGGGGTAAATTTATCGAGAAAGGCTGGATTCTTTAGATCGAATTGGCTGTTAACTTTCTCAGAGAGCTGCTTTGCAAATTTTAGGGGGACATCCCTTGTGCCGATATTTAAAGGCGTCGGCATTATCCGGCTTCCTGTATCACTACGCTCTCAAGCCCAAATACATCCACCGCTTTGACACAAACTTTTCGCTTATGTTTGACTCTGGGAACCATAAGCTTCGTGCTCTTTACCACCCTCAATGGGTCTCCATCCGCGTCTTCGTTCTCACGATAATCCTGCCACTTACTGCGAAAAACTTCGCCATCATAGTCAGGGTCTATGCTCCAGTACTCGATAAGCGCCAACGGATCCTTGGCAATAATCTCTTGCACCTTTTCTCTATCCTTTTCTTCGAGCGGGAGTGCGTCCGGTGAAAGTAGAACATAGTTATCAAGCGCAACGGTCAATTCTTCCTTCTCACTATCAGTTTTTGTAACTTTTATTGGTTTGATGGACAAATATTGAAGAGAAGAAAAACGGATTTTCCCGGATTTGATGAGTTGTTGATAAGATGCTTTCGTCTTCAGACGATCCAGTAGATCTGGTGGAATTACAAGAACTTCGAGCTGATCATCATCAAGCGATGAGATCACTTGACCAATATCCGTGACGAAGTTCCACCCCAACACAACAATTTTTTTCCACCCACCCATGAAACTACCACGAAGCTCTTGCGCACGTTTCAACGTACTGTACCCAGTCAACTTTGACGGAGAATCCACCATTACAAGTGTGCGCGATTCTTTGATATATCCCAAATTTCTTTGGCTTTGATCAACTTCTGAAAATGGAATCGCGCCGTACAAATTAAGCACGACGTGGGATAAATCACTCACGCGACGAAATTCACTTTTTTCGAATTGTTCCTTTTGATAATCACCGATAGCTTGATAAAGAAAAGGTTTGGATTCCTGATCGATTAATCGTTTTCGCATAACCATGCAGGCGGGCTTGCCGATATCGGACATGACCCAACGCCGACCAAGTTTTTCAGCAACAATACCAGTAGTTCCAGATCCCGCGAAAAAATCAGCGACCATATCAGATTTTTTTGAAGATGCTGATATAATCCTTTCTATAAGTTTTTCTGGTTTCTGCGTGCCATAGTCTAATTTTTCTTTTGATTGGGGCTGAACGGGAGAAACATCTTCCCATAAATTTTGAACTGGATACCCTTCCCACTCATCAAGAAACATCTTGCGCCTGATTCTTCCTTCCGGGTTTTTGGGAAAGATCAATCTGCCTTCGTTATCCATTTTTTTCATAAGTTCCAAACTTACCGCCCATCCATTTTTTGGTGGGGAAAATCCTTTGTACGAATATTTTAGATTTGGTCTATCCGCTGGGTTTCCAAGATCACCGCTCCAATATCGACGCCCATCTCGATCTACAAGATTAAATTTCTCATCTATCTCCTCTTGCGAAACCCCCTCTTTAATAAATTGTGGGTTAAACGTAAAATTCTCCGATTTGGCATAATAAAACAATGAGTCGGTCTGAACACCATACCCAATATTTGAACTCGCACTTCCAGTGCGTCTTTTCCAAACGATCTCATTAATAAAGTTCCATTTGCCAAATATTTCGTCAAGAATGACTTTTGCATAGTGCCCAACATGCCAATCCAAATGCACATAAATCGATCCAGATTCTGACAACAACTCCTTCATTAATGCCAATCGCGGATAAATCATTTGTAAATAACTCAGAGTGCCATCTTTCCACGTGTCTGAATAGGCGAACTGCTCTATGACCGTAGGTTTTTGAGCAATATCACCATTGGGTAGGGTAATTTTAGTGCGGTAATCAGCTTTAGAGTCGAATGGTGGATCGATATAAATAAGATCTATCTTGCCTCGCATAGACGATAGCCCGGACGAGAGGTCTCCTGCTAAAAGCGCCTGCATCACAAGCAAGTTATCGCCATAAATCAGGCGATTAAACCATTGCACCTTATCTAGCTCCTTGACGTTGCCACGAAACAGCCCCGATTGTTCCTTCGAAGGCAGAACATATTCGCTCGTCTGAAGCGTGATCCGCTCTTTCTCCGAAAGCTGATTCAAAATCCTCTCAGCTTCCTTTTTTCCTTCGGCGACTATTTTCGGTAGTTGCTCGATTAAGGATTCTGCCATTGGTTATTTGATCCCAAATTTGCTAATAATTGCGGTTAAAAGCTGGTCTATGCTTGGGGTTGTGTGATCACTATCTAATAAAATGTCCACAGCTCTACGAACCACTGCATATTTCTTTCTTCCATGGTCGGCTAGCATTTCGTATTCCTTGCATGCAGACTGAAATGCAGCATTCCACTTATCCGATCCAAATAAATTCGTAATCTCGCCCGCGAATGTATTTTTCCAAACACAGCCACTTGTCATTATTTTAGTGTCTGGTTTAGCCACGCGAGTTTCGCCTATCAATTCTAAAAGTGCTTCGTTATAATTTCTTTTCGCATCTTCATCTTTTGGCTCGCTGCCATCGCCATCAAAGATGGTATACACTGGCACCCCTAATTGTTGATACAGTGCCAAGAGCCACGGCAAGTTTGTTTTACCGTCTGCTGAAATTAATGAAACGCCAAATTGATCTAATAATATACCTTTATTGTTTAAGAACGCGTGGAGAATAGCCTCATCTTCGGCGCCCTCGACCAGTATCACCCCATCTGAAAAGAAGCCTTCTGCCGCTTTAATGCCTAATATTGATTTCAAGCGCGCCCACACGCTTGAGTCAGTTGGGTCTGCCTGAATTTTCAGAGCAGGCAGAACTCGCTCTCCAACTTGCTTGAGAGTAGTTTTCTTTATTTTACTTTCCATGGGGCCGGCCGCATGGGAAACCTTCTCAATTCTTCTAATATTAGAAAATGACCCCAAGCTCAAAAAATAAGGTGAGTGTGTAGAATAAAGAATCTGGAAACGAAATCCCCCAGGACTCGACTCACTGCTTAACCTTCTCAATATTCTCGCTAGAGATCGCGCTCTTGTTGGATGCTGATAAAGCTCAGGCTCTTCGACTACCAACACGATGGTCTCGTCTGTACCACTACCTTCTCGTCGATTTCTATAAACCTCGTAAAGTTCTAATATTGAGAAAGTAAAAAGTCGCTGTAGTCCATTACCCTTCCTTGATACTTCGCCTTCAAAACCATCTTCAAGTAGCCAAACTTTTGGTTTTGGTTCCGGAAGATTCATAGTACCATCAACACCCAGACGAATTGATGCCGCTGTTTCACGATCATATCTTTTTAAAACAGCCGTAAGATTCTGCGCAAGCGTTTCCCTTTCGGGAATATTCTGGATAATATCTTTATAGCGGTTAAATCCCTCAGTGACAGCTTGCTTGACCTCTTTAACATCTTGATTTTGGTCGGTAATTAGATTAAGTAATGGGGCAATTAATGTGCCGAGTGGACTTTGTTTGCTCGACCCAGATGCATCAGCATCCGCTTCTCTCACTGGAGGGATATATACAAAGTGCGTCTTGCTTTTTAGTTTTCCACCAGCAATATTCATAGGTCCTAGAAATATGCCCGACCTAAAGTAGTCCCGGCATAGTCCTTGGTTTTCTTTCTCCCAGCGGTCAACCTCTTCCTCAATTTTCTGTGAAACAGCCTTTAACCCAGGAAAGCTGCCTGATTCGGTAAGCTCCTTTAGCTTGATCGCGATATCTGCAACCTTAGAACCCTTCTGTCTTAATTGCTCTCGGATTGGCTCCAACTGAGGGCAGCCATGGACGCGCCCATAATACTGGGCCGATGGAAATCTTCTCTGCACTACAAGTGAGTCACCATTTAAATAACTTTTAAACTCGTTTTTTTCCTCATCACTTAATCCGGAGAAGGACACTTCGATATTAATTTCTCTTCGGTCATACTCCCGATTGTAATAGTCTTCATTTGAAACGGTTGCTGAAGTATCCATAAAAAGTTTGAGCGCTTGAAGAAATGAAGATTTGCCTGACCCATTTCTTCCAATCAAAACGGTTAAATTCTCGCAATTAAGTGTTTCGTCAACAATTGATCGAAAATTTATAACACGGATTTTATCGATGCGCATAACTCGTATAATTCATTATTTTGAATCCCCACTCTCGCCGGATGGAAGTTCCAATATTTTTATCTGAGGTAGCGCCGTTCCTGCTAGACCTTCCAAATCGCCGTACATTCCAGCAGTGTTAGAAATGATTCTTTCAATCTGTTTCTCGCGACTTGCCCAGATCTTCTGCATAGCCCTTCTTTCAGACTCAAGATCCTCTTTCATGGCTCGAAAGCCCTCAACTATGGCCGTTACGCGGTTGCGAAATTCAGGCCCAGTCACATAGCGATAGATGAGGTCTTTCTTGTCATCTTTGCCGCTCTCGACCTCTTTGGCGTTGGCGGTCTGAATTAGGGCCATTCGAAGAGCTAGGGCCAGGCTTAATGCGGATGGTATGTCCGTCACCCAAGCACCATTTATCTGCCGAAAATGGTGAAAACCCTGCGGCAGCGCTTCAGAGACGAGCACGGCGAGGTCGGCCTTGGCGTTGTTCTGATCGTCTTTCAGCTTCGCTACCCAAGAGTCGCTCCAATTCTTAACACGCTTAGTTTCCCATAGGATGATCCCACAAGTACGGCCGGATTGCGTCTTTACGGTCTGGATGATGTCGCCACCTCTTATGCCGGTTGAGACAGCTTCTATCACATCAAACGGAAACTCCCGTTTGAATATACCTTCCAGCTCTACTTCAAGCACATCACCTTGCGCCTGCTGAGAGCCCTGCTCCATCTTTCGCTTTAATTCATCGACCTGTTTCAGCGCGTCTGTAAGTTTCTTGTCTTTTTCTGCGTCTTTAAGTTTATGTTGCTCTTCAAACCGAGAGCACACCGCATCTTCGATTTTCTTTTTTTCTTCGTCAAGTTTCCTAGCAGCCTCAAGTTCGAGGTTCTTTTCCCTTTCTTCGAGTTCACGTTGCCTTTTGCGGAGAGCGAGCTCATTATCCTCAGCCTTCTTGAGCCTTTTATTGCTTTCCTCGGCCTGGGCCTTGAGATCCGCTATATCGGCGCTGACGGCGTCTTCGGCCTGCTTCTTTAGCTTTGCCTCCAGCTCTTTGGCCTTCTTTTGGAGACGGCCATCAAGATCTTTTTCAAGCTCCTTAAGCTCGCTGTCATGCTTTCTTTTATTTTCTGCTAATTGTTTTTCGTAGTTTTGACGAGCACGTTCTTCAATATCGTGAGATAGCGCTTCAGAAAGCGGTATTGCTGTTCCACACTTGGGGCATTTGATTGAGTCTTGGGACATAACAGCTAACTCCTATTTATAACCTCTTTTTAGCTCGGTAATTGAGCGTAAATTCTAGTCATGTCTGAATCATTAATTTTGTAATCAGGACGTGAGTTCGTAAAATTACCCAGATTGGCTCTAAAATTTAACATTTTAGCGGGGAAAAAAGTCTCCAAGCTGGGATGCCCCCAGTTTTGGTTCCGCCTCCTGTTTGAAAACCCCTAACAACATCATTACCTGTATCTTTGTGCGATCCAAATGCGTGTGGCTCAACAATTCTCTGATGACCATCATAATCGAAAGAAATTATTTGTTTATTAAAAATTGCCTGCACAAGCTTATTATTCATTTTTGCATATCCTATTTTTTATCCAGACTGGGGCGCGGTCCTGCGGGGAGCCATAGCTTCCAGACCTCCCTATCCTACCCCTCCCTACTCTGGGTACCAAAGAATATTTGGAATACGCTTGTTGATAGGCGGAGGGTAGCACAGAGAAATTTTTGTCTCCTAAACAATTGCAAAATCAGCCTTCACGACCGCGTTGACTTTCTTCTCAAGAGAAGAGGTATCATTCGATCCATAATCAGAAACATCGTAGGAGTTAACCGGCGTAATTTGAAATACCCCCATTTTGGCGGATCGAATGACGCCGATCTTGTTGCCGCTCGAAGAAGCTATTTCTTCGGCTCTCTTTTTAGCGTCTTTGGTGGCTTCCCTCAGCATTTCGATTTTAAGCTCCGCTAGCTTCGTGTAAAAATACTCCGGCGCGTTCGAGATAAGCTCGATATTCTGGTTGATAAGCTCAGTCGCTTCCCGGGATATCGCCGTGACCTCTTGAACCTCGGTTGAGCGCACTTCGATCTCCTGGCTCAGCTTGTAAGCTTCGATATCGTTTGTGTCTTTGCCGGATTTTTCGTTTTTCTTATACAGGACCTCCGTACTGATCTGTGACACAATAATATCCTTATCCTTGATTCCTTTGGTGGCGAGATAGTCTTTGACGACTTTTAGGTCTTCCTTCACCTTGTTATAAGCAATTGTCATTTGCGCATCTCGTCTCGAAAAATACAACTTCCACACCATGTAATCGGAAATTATTTTCTTCTCAGCCGAGCCCGTGACGCTGATGACCTCTCTCTGGAATTTCATGAGCTTCATAAGCCCCTGAGAGAAAATGACCGTTGACACTATCGTGGCAACTGCAATGCAGACACCGAGAATAACTATTTGGGTATTTTTTAAGAAACTCTGACTTTCCATGACTGACTCCTCCTTGGTTTAATTAAGCTACTATTTGTCTCCTTTTATCGCCGCCACAATTGCCAAAATAATAGCAACCAATCCAAGCCCAAACATGAACCCGATCCATCCTCCGACACAAGCGCCTATCACAGGGATCATCCACCACCATCCGACGATCAGCCCGACTATAAGCACAAAGATGGCTCCCAAAGCGACTATGACGGCTCCTATCCCGACGACGATCATAAAAACGATTCCTAGTAATTCCATAGGATCTATCCTTGAAAGCTGCTCAAACATCATTACCGTTTCCTTTTCTCTGCTTCTTCCCTTTCGGGTGAAGGTCAAATATAGCCGATGAGCTTCTATTTACAAAATTGATAGTTCTAATGTATTCTATTAATCAATCTTATGGACCTACAGCAGATCAGAAGTTTTATAGAGGTGGTGAAGACGGCCAGTTTCTCAAAAGCCGCTCGTAATACCTACCGTACCCAGCCCGCCGTGAGCCTTGGGATCAAGGCTCTGGAAACGGAGCTTGGGACCCGGTTATTTGAGCGCTTTGGGCCCATGAAGGTCAAAGCCACCAAAGAAGGGCTTATTCTCTACCGGATCGTCGAGCCTATCTTGAAAGACTTTGAGAGAGCCAAGAAACGTTTCGACGAGGAGCGCGGGGCTTCCAAAGACCTTGGGATCAGCATCGCAAGCCACGAGACGGTCATCGCCTATCTTTTCCCGGATATCGTGGAGCACTTTAAGAAGAAGTATAAGGACCTTAAGTTCACTTTCTTTCGAAAAAATAAAGACGACATCATCTCAATGGTCGTGGCGGGAGAAGCGGATTTTGGGGTGACGACTCTGGATACGGTACCCCGCGGCGTCGAATACAAGGTCTTCCGTATTCACAAACGAGTGCTCCTGGCTCCCAAAGGTCATGCGCTCTCAAAGGCCAAAGATCTCAAAGCCAAAGACATCGCGGCCTATCCCCTCATCCTTCCGCCCTTTCAGTCGGAGACACGCACGCTCGTAGACGACTACTTCAAGAAAAAGGGACTCCCCTACACCGTCTCCTTAGAGCTCACCGGACGAGACGCTGTCAAAAAATATGTCGAAAAGGGCTTTGGGATCTCAATTATGAGCGACTACTACCTCGAACCTTCGGACAAAGAGAAGATGGCGATCCTGGATGTTTCTCACCTATTTGGGAAGACCAGCCGCGGGATCCTCTACCGAAAAGGAAAGGTCTTCTCCACCATCCAACAGGAACTAGTGGATTTTCTGTTGAAAGATTAATATCACACTGCTCTAGCCGACATCTGTCAGGCGGTGGCAGGAGAATCTAGGGTCAAGTCTCTAATTGGACAATTCATCGTCACCTCGAGGAGGTTGTATTAATAGTATCAAAGCATGATATGGCAGGCGTCTGAATAGGTGCTCTTTTTTTATAAACTTGAACAAGATTTGCTAAATTTTTTGTTACATTCACCTAAATTTATATTTGCAATACAAAAGACATATAAATTAACAATAGTAACTTAAGGAGAGGCTTGCGCGGCGCCCTAGAAATTGATCTGCAGTCCCGTAGCTAGGATAGAGTCCTGGAAGTTGAGCTGGGGGACGTCGCCGTCGTATTTGACATAGGAGGCGTAGAAGATCCACTCGACGGATTTGGTCAGAGCGTACTGGAAATTGCCGAAGATGTTGTAGACGTTCTCACGGTTGGCGGAGCCGCTGAAGTCGCGTTGGTCATACTCGTTACGCTGGTATTGGAACCCACCCGTCCAGTGGGCTTTTTTGTTGATGCGCCAGCTGACGGTGGGCGTCAGCTGATAAAAGTCGTAGTCGTAAAAATCCCGTAGCTGGTCATTGGAGTCGTTGCGGCCGATCTGGCCGCGGAGCCTGAGTAGGATGTTCTTCGCGGGGTAATGACCGATCTCGTAGCCGAAACGGTTGGTGAGGTCCTCCCTGTCGGAAGCGGTTTCGTTTTCAGAGGAGTCGCGGGCTTTGAATTTGGGATAGTCCTTCACGCCGAACTGGTAGAAGAGTTTGTGGTAAAGCTTGCGGGCGATCAGATAGTGCTTGAGACCGATCTTGACCTGATGACCGTTATAGTCGCCTTCGGCGAAGTCCGGGCGGCGGAAGATATCGAGATCGTAATCGGTCTCTAGAAATAAGGATTCGTTCATCTTATAGGCCGTGCGCACATTGACGGCATTGGCGAACGAGGTCCGGTAGTTGAATTCGTAATAAAAGTCGTACTCCATTTTATAATCGACGTGGTAGATGAAGTTATCCGTGGGGCGGTCGGTGAAGCCCGCCGTGAATTCCTGGTCGGTGAACCAGCTGCCTTTATGCTGCGAATTGTGGCGGGCGTTGCGGTCATAGCCCTGGAGCGCGGAATAATTGAAGCTCAGCTTCTCGAGAAACGTCTTGGGCTTACGTTTCTCGTCGAGCTGCTTTGAGAGTCGTTTTTGACCTTTGACCGTTGGGCGGGTCAGATCCGAGCGCTGCTCGGTGCGGGAGATCTCCGCGGCGCGGTCGCTGAGCTCCGCCGTAAAGCCGGACAGACCGCCCGCGAGGAATCCTAGTGCGAGAAATAATAAAAAAACTGAGCGTTTAATCTTCATAGGATTCCTGTTCTGCTCCTGTAAATGGTTCATCGGGATTTTGTGACACCTGCCGGGTCGATCTGGCTCTTCTCGAAATCTGGCGCTTCTGAGTAGCGGACGAGTTGGAAGCAGCCTTGGCCGGAGAGCCCGCAACAGCACTCTCCCCTTGCACTGCGGCACTCGCCGCGCTGTTTTGGCCCGCTGGAGACCCGCCGGCCGCAGAAATCTCCCCGCTCGTCGTTACCGTTGTTTCGGGATTTGAACCTGACGGGAAGTTGCCGGCATTGCCTGCGGTGGAACCGCTGCCGGAGGAAGTGTCTTGGTCTTGATTCAGGCCGACTGTCTGGCTTGTGCCCCCGGCTTCGACAGTGGTTTCAGACTGTACGGGAATGA
>OBEQ012146701.1_pt1 | contig 17776 bp, 17 predicted proteins | sample 1670901 | NCBI WGS metagenome assembly OBEQ01 (sample SAMEA104232315, study PRJEB22302) | groundwater metagenome | biome: forest; feature: aquifer; material: groundwater | place: USA | collected 2011-08-07 | depth 5.4 m
GATCCCCGCCGTACGAAGTTAGGTTCTTTTTTAAGAAAAAATAATTTGGATGAACTGCCGCAACTTTGGAATGTTTTTATGGGTGACATGAGCCTGGTGGGCCCGCGCCCGGAGCGTCCTTTTTTTGTCAGCCAATTTCGTGAGGACATCCCCCGCTACATGGCGCGGCATACGATTCGCTCCGGCATCACCGGATGGGCCCAAGTCAATGGCTTGAGGGGCAACACCTCCATCGAGGAAAGAACCAAGTTTGATCTTTACTACATTGAAAATTGGTCGCTTTTTTTTGACTGTAAAATTTTATTCACGACGCTTTTTTCAAGAGTCAATGCGTACTGACGGCAACATTTTTGTCCGGCTTGCCGGGGACACCGACGGCCGCATCAGTAAAGAGACCGCTTACTATTTCTTGTTTCCTTCAATTTTGGCGGTGGCGGTTTCCATTAGTTTATTTGCGGCCGTCTCAAGCGTATTTATGGCTTTGGTGCTTTATTCCATGATTCGCTCAAAACAAACCTCTCTTTTAAAAGACCTCTTCTTCAAGCTTCTTTTTTTGTATTTTTTTATGAATTTGTTGTCGCTGACCCAGACCCATTATTGGGCAGAGTCGCTTCGCGGCCTTTTCAAAGTCTTTCGCCATATTTTTTTGTGCGTCGGGGTGGCCTATACGCTGGATACGCCGAAAAAAATTAGAAAACTATACCCTTATTTTTTTGTTGCCGCCGCCACCACTGCGCTAGACGGATTTTATCAAGGGATCACGGGCCGGGATTTTTTTAACGCTAGGAAAATGACCGCTTATTTTGAGCAAAACGGGCGGCTCACCGGGCCTTTTAAACACGCCAATGATTTTTCGGCTTATTTGTCCTTTGTGGGGATCCTTTATTTGGGGATTGCGCTGGATGGATGGCATTTCTTCATCAAGAAGAAATATTTTATTTATATGGCTGGTTTTGCGCTTGTCTTAACCGCTCTTTTAGGAACTTATTCCCGGACCGGTTGGTTTGCTTTTTTGATCGCTGCCGTGGGTATGGCCGCGGCAAGAAAAAGTAAGATCATTCTGGCCGCAGTGTTGGGGCTCGTGGTTTGGGGGATCTTTTTTTCTCCGCCCTTGGTACAACTGAGGCTCAGTTCTATTTGGGACCCTCACGGGGGAACGGTAAGCGAGAGAAAACTTTTATGGGAAGAAGCTGTTGGGATGATCAAGCACAGCCCCATTTTAGGCCTTGGGCTTAACACCTATTCAAGGAATGAACGTTTTTATAAATCTAAAGACTCAAAAGCGGATAATCAGTATGCCCACAACGGCTATCTTCAGATGGCGGCGGAGATCGGAGTCTTGGGGGTTTTGAGTTTCCTGGGCGCTCTTTTTTACTTTCTAGGGCATTCGTTTTGGATTTTTTCGAAAGCGCGGGATTTGTATTTTAAATCGGCGGGAATTGCGCTTGTATTCGCGACGGGCACTTTTTTGATGCACAGCGCTTTCGACACGGGCCTGCAATCTCTTCTTTTGGTAAATCTGATGTGGCTGAGCCTGGGGGTGGCTTGGGCGATCTCCGGGGTTTTGACGCGGGAAAAAGTGTGAAGACACCCGAAAGAATTTTGTTCATCAGGACCGACCGTATAGGGGACGTCCTTTTAAATCTTCCCGCGATACGGCTTTTACGCCAGACTTTTCCCAAATCATGGATCGCCTTAATTCTGGATCAGTCCTTGAAAGGCCTTATTGACGGCCATCCCGACCTTGACGAATTGATATTTGTGGACGCTTCTCAAATTAAAAAGAGCCCCGCGGCGCGGCGCGATCTCTGCCGAAAAATACGCGGGGCTTCGTTTGACTTGGCGGTGATATCCAATCCCGATAAGTGGATGCATTTTTTGGCGTTTTGGTCGCGAATTCCCCAAAGGGTGGGTTACGAGCGAAAATGGGGTTTTTTTCTGACGCGCCGTATTCCTGACCGCAAGGCCGTGAGCGGCCGGCATGAAATTGAGTCCAACCTTGAACTGGTGGGGTTGGTCTCTGACAAAACCTGGGACGAGAAATTATTTTTCCCGGTCCATGAAAAAGCTGCCGCAAAAGTGAAAGCCCTTCTGGCTCAGTACAAAATCGAAGGAAAACTCGCGCTCATTCATCCGGGTACAAGCGATCCGGCCAAGCGCTGGGACCCAGAGCGTTTTGCCGAAGTGTCGGACCACCTTCAAAAAAAAGAGGGGTTTTCTACCGTCTTGATCGGCGGCCCCGAAGAAGCTCCCGCCGCCGCGGCCGTGATGAAGCACGTCAAGATCCCGACGGTGGACTGGACCGGGCGTTTGGATTTAAGCGAACTAGCCGCTTTTTTATCCCATCCTCAAGTCAAACTTCTTATCTCTTCGGACAGCGGGCCCGTGCACATCGCGTGGATTCAAGGGGTGCCCGTGGTGGCGCTCTATTCGAAGGGCGCGCCGGGTTCCGATCCCAGGCGATGGGGCCCAAGGGATTCCAAAAGTGAAGTCATCCATAAAGCGATGCCCCTTATTTTTAGTGAAGAAGTTTGCGGCTTAGCCGAAAAGATTCTTGCCAGAGAGTGAAAAAGACCCCTCCGGCTTTTGAACGCATTTTGGTCGTGAATCCTTTTGGCATCGGGGATGTTATTTTCACGATGTCTCTGGTAGAAGCGCTCCGGCGAGAAAAACCTCAAGCCTTCATCGGTTTTGTGTGCAATGAACGCGCCGCGGACTTGGTCCTCATGAATACGGCCATTGACAAGACCTACGTTTTTAACCGTGACCGGTACCGCAAGCTATGGAAAAAGCACCCCTTTCTTTTTTATAGAAAATTAAAGGCCTTTTTTGACCTTCTAAAGTCAGAGCGTTTCCAGGGGGTGATGGATTTGTCGCTCGGCCGTGAGGTTGGATTTTTCGCGAGGGCCGCGGGAATCCCCGAGAGGGTAGGCTTTGATTATAAAGGCCGCGGCACATTTCTAACCCGGAAAATAAAATTGGAAGGCTACGAAGGCAAGCCGGTCGCCGAAATTCAAATGGATCTTTTGAGATTAATCTCGATGAAAATTCCGGCGGAGCCTTTAAAACTTTCATTAAAGGCGCCTCAGGCTGCCGTCACGGGAGCGGAGATGTTTCTTAAAAAAAACGGGTTTCATGAAAGTGACAAAATTTTAGCCGTGGCCCCCGGCGGCGGAAGAAGCTGGGGCGCTGACGCGGTTTATAAACAATGGGATCCGGGATATTTTGCTTCTGCGGCCGAAACTTTTTGCCGCGCCAGGCCTGCTAAAGTGCTGCTTCTGGGTGACAGGACGGAAAAGAATCTCTTGGAAGAGGTGAAGAGGCTCATCAAAATTCCCTGTCTTGTGATTACGGGCGCAGGGCTGGATGAGGTCGCGGCACTTCTTTTAAAGTCCTCAGCCTTGATCTGCAACGACGGCGGGCTCTTGCATTTAGCCAATGCCTTGGGTGTCAAGACCGTCTCTATTTTTGGACCGGTAGATGAGAAGGTTTACGGCCCCTATGGAGGAGACGCGGCGCGCGTAGTCTTGACACAGAACGTTCCTTGCCGGCCCTGCTACCAAAGGTTTCATTTTCCGCCTTGCCCGTATGAACGGCGCTGTCTTTCTCGGCTTCCGGTTCAGGCCGCCGTCGAGGCGCTCTTAAAAATAGTTTAAACGCCAAAAGAAGTTTCTATATTATAATACTCGGAGTTATGAGCTTAAAAGCCCCTCTATCCGTTGTGATCATTACCAAGAACGAAGCCAGCCGGATTCGTGAATGCTTGGAATCCGTTGCTTCCTGGGCCGAGGAGATTATCGTTTTGGATGATGATTCGACGGATGACACGGTGGCGATTGCCAAGACGTTTACCGATAAGGTGTCCGGGCGCACCATGGATATTGAAGGCAAGCACCGCAATTATGCTTATGGCTTGGCGAGCCAGCCTTGGATTTTGAGCCTGGACGCCGATGAGCGGGTGACGCCCCAATTAAGAGATGAAATCACCGGCCTTTTGGCGGATGGCCCCAAGTGCAATGGCTACACCATCCCCAGGAAGAATTTTGTCGGGGATGTTTGGGTTCGCTACGGCGGCATGTACCCGTCCGCTCAGCTTCGTTTGTTTAAAAAAGGCGAATTCAAGTACGACGAGCTGGCGGAAGTCCACCCACAAGCCTACATGAAAGATCCACGCGGTGCGCTTAAAGGCGATATTCTTCACTACACCTACCGTAATTTCACCGACGCAATCGCTAAACTGGACCGGCAGACGGATTTGGAAGCCAAAAAATGGTTTCGGGAAAAGAGAAAGGGGGGCATTTTTTCTGTTTTAAGAAAAACAATTGACCGCTTTTGGCGCGCCTATTTCCTCAAAGAGGGCCACAAAGACGGCGTGATCGGGCTTTTTCTGGCGGTGAATTCAGGGATGTACCAATTTTTGTCGTACGCCAAGTATTGGGAAATGAAAAAGTTTCCAAAGACACGGTGACCGTCGCTCCCGCCAAAAGCCGCGAAACGATCAGCGCGGTGATTATGACCAAAAATTCCGAGAAGTTAGTGCGGGGGACTCTGGAGAGCGTTAAACCTTGGGCGGATGAAATCATTGTCTTAGACGGTTACAGCACGGACCGTACCCTGGAGGTTTGCCGCCACTACACCGAAAAAATTTATCAGAACCGTTGGGACGGATACCGCTTTTGCACTGAAAGGAATTTGGGGACTTCCAAGGCTACTTCGGATTGGTGTCTTCACATTGATCCGGATGAAAGAGCCACGACAGAGTTTAGGGACAAGGTCATGAGTGTCCTTAAAAAAGGCACGCCGCACAACGCGTTTGAGTTTCATAAAAAAAATTATTTTTTGGGAAAATGGATGCGCCACGGAGGGTGGTATCACTACAGCCTTCATTTGTTCAGGCGCGGGAAGGCCGTTTATGAGGGCGTGATTCACGAGACGTTGAAGGTTGATGGGAGTATCGGCAAAATCCAAGCGGCAGTAGAGCACCATCCCTTCACGTCGTTCAGCCAGTTTGTCCAGCGCCACAACGGGTATTCCACAAGGGAGGCGATGGCCAAAGTTGAGGCCGGGGAGGTTCCGGGGGAGCGGGAGATCTGGTTTCAAGTGACTAAAAAACCTCTCAAACGTTTTTTTAAATTTTACGTTAAGAAACGGGGTTTCCAAGACGGAATTCATGGCCTGTTTTTTTCGATTTTGTTTGCTTGGGTTCACTTTATCAATTGGGCGAAAACCTGGGAACTTAAAAAACGCCAAGATCCCGCCAGCCTATGAAAATTCTACTTATTAAACTAGGAGCTTTGGGGGACGTCCTGCGTACAACACCGCTACTCACGGCTTACAAAGCCAAATACCCGGATTGCCGAATCACTTGGCTGGTGGATGAAGCCCACGCGGACATTCTAAAGGACAATCCAAAAATTGAACGGGTCGTGCCACGGACGACCGAGGGTTTGAATAGGTTAAAAAAGGAATCGTTCGATTTGGCGCTTAATTTGGACAAGGAGCCCGAAGCTTTGGATGCGGTCTTCGAGGTTTCCGCCGCCAAAAAAATGGGTTTCGGGCGAAAGCCGGACGGAGCCCTCATCCCGCTGGATAGTTCAAGCGACTATGCTTATCGCCTGGGGATTGACGACGAGCTTAAATTTAGAACGAACCAAAAGACTTATCAACAAATCAGCTTTGAGCAGGCGGGCTTGAATTTTGGCGGCGAGGAATACGTTTATTCGCTTCCGGGGGAATCCATTTCTTTCGCTAAAAAACATTTAAAAAATTTGGGGTTTGACGCTTTGTCGGCCAAGCGGCCGGTGATCGGCATCAATACGGGCAGTGGAACGCGTTTTGCCGGTAAAAGGCTGCCGGTGCGGACCCTTGCCAGACTTGCCGAAATATTTCAAGAGAGATCGGGCGCTACCGTTTTTCTTCTCGGAGGGCCCGACGAGATCGCCAGAAACCTGGAGATTAAGAATTTGACCGGGCGGCCCGTGATCAACACGGGAAGCCACACGATAAGCCGTTTTGCGGCGATAGTCCAAGAGTGCGATCTTATTATTTCCGGAGATACGACAGCGATGCATATCGCCATCGCGGTCAAAGTTCCCGTGCTGGCGTATTTCGCCTCGACCTGCAGCGCCGAGATTGAGTTGTACGGACGGGGGCAAAAAATAGTTTCGGGCATCGAGTGCGCTCCTTGTTATAAAAAAAATTGTCCGATTGACGAGCAGTGCATGAAAGACATGGACGCAGAAACTTTATTCCAAGCGGCCCGGGCGTCGCTTCGCTTGAAAGAGGCTTGAAGAGAAGAAGATGAGCCTCATTTTTTTAGACCGAGATGGTGTCTTGAACCGTTTCCCCGGAAAAGGCGTTTACGTGACGCGCTTGTCCGATTTTACTTTTTTACCCGGCGCTAAAAAAGCCGTGAAGCTTTTGACTCACGCGGGCCACGAATTGATAGTGATCTCAAATCAAGGTTGTGTTTCCAGAGGTACTCTGACCCCAGAAGGGCTTACAGCGATTACTGATTACATGCTGGACAAGATTCAAAAGAGCGGCGGAAAAATCCACCGCGTTTATTATTGCATGCATCAGACCTCGGACAAATGTGGGTGTAAAAAACCAAAATTGGGCCTGGTCATGAAGGCGGTCCGAGGCCGAAAGGAAATTCTTAAAAATTCATTTTTTGTAGGGGATTCGCGCGAAGATATAGAAACCGCCAAAAAAGCCGGCTGTTTATCGGTGCTGGTTCTTTCGGGGCGTTCCCAAAGGAAGGATGTGGAGGATTTTGAAATTAAACCCGATGAAATTAAAAAAAATATTTTGGATGCCGCGCGATGGATCTTAAAAAGAAAATCCTGATCGTTCACGCCTCCGCCGGACATGGCCATGAAAACGCCGCCAAAGCGGTGGACGAGGCTTGCAGAAAAATCACCGGTGATCCGTCTAACATCCGGTGCATCAACGCGTTGGATTTTACCTCTTCTTTTTTTGCGGGCAGTTACCAAAAAACTTATCTTTTTTTAATTGATCGCCTGCCTAAGGTGTGGGGATTTTTTTATTTTCTTTTGGATCGGGCCGCGGTGTACGCTTTTGTCAAGCCGTTTCGCCGGGGATTCAACGCTTTTTTTGCCGGGAAACTTGATGCGTTTTTTGTAGCCGAAAATCCTTCGGTGATTGTCTGCACGCATTTTCTATCGGTGGAAGTCGCCGCGGCCCTTAAAAAATCCGGCAAGATAAGTTCGAAGCTTGTTGTAGTGGTCACGGATTATCTTCCGCATTCTTTTTGGCTTTCCGGAGCGGTTGACCTTTATGCGGTAGCACTCGAGGAGACCAAAGACGAGCTTGTCAAACGAGGCATCAAAGCTTCCAAAATCCAGGTGACCGGAATTCCTATCGAGTCTAAATTTTCCCTCGACGAATCCCGCGAGGCGGCGGCGAAAAGTTTAGGTTTGGGGGGTGGTTTGTTTACGGTACTTTTGACCAGCGGGGGAGCGGGCATTGGCCAGAACGGAGAAATAGCGCGCCGGCTTTTATTGCTCGATAGAAAGCCTCAAATCCTGCTGGTCTGCGGGAATAACCGGGTGCTTTTTGACCGGATGTCCTTGTTGCAAAAAAACGCGCACGAATTGAAAGTATTTGGTTTTGTGGGAAACATGGAAACCCTGATGGCCGCTTCGGATCTTGTCATCGGGAAAAGTGGGGGATTGACCTTGACGGAAAGCCTCTCCAAAGGTAAACCGATGATCATTGTCAGCCCCGTTCCCGGCCAAGAAACCCGTAACGCCCGGTGTGTTTTACGTTATCACGCGGGCGCGGTTACTTCTTCGGTCTCCGGTGTGGTGGATCAGATCTCTAAGGTGATGAACCATCCGGAGCTTTTGGGGCAATGGAAAGAGGGAGTGGCCAAAATGGCCCGGCCTCAGGCCGCGAATCAGATCGCAAAATGGGTGATGAATTCCGATGGGTTCTGATCACTTGCTAAAGCAAGTCAGGCAATTTTTGGAAATTGAAAAAGCCTTTGGTGTGTCGAATGCGCCGGTGGCGCCTGGCGCGGCCGCGCCGGATGAGCAAAGTAATTCCGTGGATGAGTTAAAAAAACTTGAAGAAGAATTCCGGCATTGCATGATGTGCCCTTTGTCTCAAACCAGGACGCAAGTGGTTTTTGGTTCCGGCAATCCGCGCGCCAGGCTCATGTTTGTCGGGGAAGCGCCTGGATTCGACGAAGACCGACAGGGCCAGCCGTTTGTGGGCGCCGCGGGGCAGTTGCTTACCAAAATAATCCAGGCTATGAAACTTACCAGGCAGGAGGTTTATATTGCCAACTGCCTCAAATGCCGTCCGCCGCAGAACCGGAGTCCTCTCCCGACTGAGATTCTTACTTGTTCGCCGATTCTCGAACGTCAAATTCAAATCATTCGTCCTGAAATCATTTGCGCGCTGGGGAAATTTGCCGCGCAGACTCTGCTTCAAACCCAAGAGCCGATCAGCCGCCTCCGCGGCCGTTTTTTTGAAAGGAACGGTTTAAGAGTGTTGCCCACCTTTCACCCCGCTTATCTTTTGCGCAACCCCACCGACAAAAAGTTAGTCTGGGAAGATATGCAGAAGATCATGAAAGAACTGGCCCTTTCTTAAGGGATTCCATGAAACCTTTTTTAATTGACGTCGCCTTGGGCCTGCCGTCTCCGCGCACATTTCAATATTCAGTTCCTGAGGGTCTCCAAGAAAAAGTAGCCATCGGCACGCGCGTCAATGTTCGCGTGCGTTCGCGGCTTTTACCGGGCACCGCGATAGGATTTTCTTCCGAAAAGGCCGTGGAGGAGATCAAAGAGATTGACTCCGTCCCCGACGGCGCGCCCATCCTTTCAGCTGAATTTTTAGAGTTGACCCGGTGGATGTCGGAACGCTATCTCTGCGGGTGGGGGCAGGCCATCGAGGCCGCTTTGCCGGCTCCGTTTAGGAAAGGAAAATTTTTAATGCAAAGCCGCTCCGGCAAATCCACGGACGGAGCCCAAAGTGAGAATCCGGACGGTTTTTCGCTCACAGAGGATCAGGCGAAAGCTTTCGATGAAATTATCCCCAAAATTCGCGCGCGCCAGTCCGCGGCATTTTTACTTCACGGCATTACCGGAAGCGGCAAAACGGAAGTTTACATGCATCTGATCCGCGAACTGCTTAAAAGTTCACGCGGAAGCATCGTGCTTGTCCCGGAAATCTCGCTGACCCCTCAGACCCTGGACCGGTTTCATTCCCGGTTTGGCGACTGCCTGGCGGTGATGCACAGCCGGCTTTCCCAAGGGCGCCGGGTCCAGGAATGGCACCGGATTAAAAGCGGCCAAGCCAAAGTGGTTATCGGCGCCCGCTCGGCGATTTTTAGCCCGGTCCAAAATTTGGGCCTCATCGTGATGGATGAGGAGCACGACACCTCCTATAAACAGGAGGAAACCCCGCGCTACCAGACGCGCGATGTGGCGTTTAAGCGCTGCGAGATCGAAAAAGCGGTTTTGGTGATGGGAAGCGCCACACCTTCTCTCGAATCTTATTTTCTTTCGGAAACCGGGACGGTTCAGCGTCTCCGGCTTTTGGAACGCATCGAGCGCAGGCCTTTGCCGGTCGTGCGGATCGTGGATATGAGGCGTGAAACAGAAATTCAAAAAAAAGAGAAAATTTATTCATCGGTTTTGGAGGAGGCGACTCGAGAGTCTTTGGCTAAAAAAGAGCAAGTGATGCTTCTTTTGAATCGCAGAGGATTTTCAACCACCCTTCGCTGCGCTTCGTGCGGCACCGTGATTACTTGTGAAAATTGCCGGATCAGCCTGGCGTATCATTACGACAAGGCTTCTCTTTTTTGCCATGTTTGTCATTTTCGCACGCCTCCGGTGCGTCTTTGCCCCTCTTGCCAAAAAAATTACATTCATTATTTCGGCATCGGGACTCAGAAAGTCGAAAGCGAAGCCAGTCGTCTTTTTCCGGGAGCCCGGGTGGCACGGATGGACCGTGATTCGACTTCCAAGAAAGATTCGCATGAGACCATTTTGAGGGCTTTTAAACGCGGGGAGATTGACATCCTGATCGGGACGCAAATGATCGCCAAGGGGCATGATTTTCCCCGCGTGTCGCTCATCGGAGTCATTTCGGCCGATACGGCACTTCACCTTCCCGACTTCAGAGCCGCGGAACGAACCTTTGATTTGTTGACTCAAGTGGCCGGCCGAGCCGGCCGTGGCGATATTCCGGGGAAGGTCATCATCCAAACTTATGTGCCCGGGCACTACGCCATCCAAGACGCCAAAGAACACGATTACGACGCTTTTTACGGCAAAGAGATTATTCTTCGTAAGGAATTACAAATGCCGCCTTACTCGCATTTGATCCGGGTGGTTGTGAGCGGTTTGCTTGAAAAGGAGGTGGTCCGTCAAATCCTTCAGCTGTCCAAACAGCTTGAATCACAGGCTATTTTACAAAATGAAATCAAAACTTTGGGGCCGGCACCCTGCCTGTCCTCAAAAGAAAAAGGACACTACCGATGGAATTTGTATCTTAAGGGGCCCGATGTAGACGCGCTCATCCGCATTTTAAGAGACACCCTTCAGCATTTTAAGAAAACAGGCGTTACGCTCACGCTGGATGTAGACCCGCAGTAAAGAATTTGTTATGATTTATTCAAAAAGGAGATGACGTGGCGGTTTTACCTGTAGTTAAATTTCCGGACAAGGTTCTCGCGACGAAGGCCGCGGAAGTCAGCGCGATCACCGAAACCGAGCGAAAACTCGTCCGTGATATGATTGACACCATGTACGCCGAGGAAGGCGTGGGCTTGGCGGCCAATCAGGTCGGAATCTTAAAACAGATTTTTGTGGCCAGCACCGACCAAGTCCGCGGAAAAGAACTTGTTTTTTTTAACCCTAAAATCATTAAAAAAGAGGGCCGGGTCAAGGAATTCGAAGGGTGTTTGAGCATCCCTGAATTTTACGAACCGGTGAAAAGATTTAAAACCGTTTGGATCAAGGCCATGACGCTTGACGGCCGCCAAACCGAAGTCAAAGGCCAAGGCCTTTTGTCGCGCATCTTTCAGCATGAAATTGATCATTTGAACGGCATCCTTTTTATCGACCGTTTGGGGCTCCTAAAGAGCAAGCTCGTCAAGAAAAGACTCTCTAAAAAAATTTCCCTTCTTAAGCGGTAACTCTTCAGTATGAACCTCGTCTTTTTTGGAACCGGATCGTTTGGGCTTGCGTCGCTTGAAGTTCTGGCGAGCGCTTCCTCAAAGCATCGTGTCTTGGCGGTTGTCACCGCCCCGGATAAACCCAAAGGCAGGCATCTTAAATCCGCGCCTTCGGTGATTAGGCAGTGGGCCGAATCACAACAAATTCCCATTCTTGAACTTAAGCCGGACAACTCTTTTGGCTCAATCTTGCCTTCGCTTCGGCAGTTGAACGCGGATATTTTTGTGGTGATTTCTTTTGGAGCGCTGTTGCCGAAATCGATCTTGGACCTTCCTAAGGCAGGATCTTTCAACGTGCATTCTTCACTGTTACCTCGCTACCGGGGGGCCGCTCCGATCCGTTGGGCGATCTTAAACAGGGATTCCAAAACAGGCGTTACCGTGATACGCATGACCGAGAGGCTGGACGCCGGAGATATTCTTCTTCAGAAGGAAACCGACATCGGCCCGGAGGAGGATGCGGTGGCGCTGGAAAACCGTTTGTCCGGGCTTGGCGCCAAAGCACTTTTGGAGTCCCTGGACCTCCTTGAGAAAAAGAAAGCTCTTTTTATCCCCCAGGATGAATCCAAAGCAAGCACCGCGCGTAAAATTACGAAAGAAGACGGCCACATCGTCTGGAAAAAAAGCCCGCAAAGCGTCACGGCGCAGATTCGCGCGATGGCCGGATGGCCCAATGCTTTTTCTTTTCATCAGGGTAAACGGATCCTGGTGCTGGAAGCAAGGCCTACTCACGAGATATCCACCTCAAAGCCCGGCGTCGTAGCCGTCAGTTCAATTCAAGGCGGGATCCAAATAACCGCCCTTGGAGGGAGCGTGGAGCTGATCCGTCTGAAGCTAGAGTCCAAAAAAGCCTTACCCGCCGCAGAATTTTTAAAAGGATACCCCTTAAAGAAGGGTGATATTCTTGAATAAAGTTCTTCGGATGCTATAATACCGAACTTATGTTCTTACATTCCGTAGCACCCAAAGAACTTATTCAAGCCGACTACGAAGTTCTCAAATCCTACGAACGGCTGGAAACCACCCGGGAAATCGAAGACCTTCTTTTTATCCAATCGTTGGAGGGCCGTGCCCACAACGGTTCGGGAGTTTTTCACAAAAGAACCTACGTAAACACCACCATTGATGATGTTGTCCGGGCACTTGACCGTCATCCTGAGGAAATCAAAGCCAAACGCCAGGCCCTCATGGATGACATCGTGGAGTTCGCCGAGGGGGTGATGAACGGTGAAAAAAAAGACAAACTTTTAAATGCCGCCGGCGAGCCCTTTTTAGGAATCAAATTGTTCCATGACCGGCGCGTCCACGGGAGGGATGTCCTTCGCGGCCTTTACATGGGAGGACTGCGCGACAACCCGGATATCCGTAAACAAGCGGAAAAAATTTACCAAACGAAAGTCGGCGGCGGCCGTTGTTACATTGTGGATATGCAGACCATGCTGGACATGGATCTTGACGGAGAGCGTTTGGCTCATGAGGCTCACGAGGATGAATTAGAAGACTTTATGGCGCGGGGCTTGATCTTGGGAGCCGAAGGAGTGCCCGATCCTAAAACCCAACGGTATTTTTATATCCGTCATCGCTTGGGTCCCGGTGAATCCGATGACGCCGCGATGGTCATGGCCGGCATCCTCTATAACGCGGATGTAGCCCTGGGGGTTTTTTTGGCGGACGCGATTGATACGTTTGAGAAATACGCGCCTGTTTTTAAAGATCAGGACGGCAGCCTGTCGTTCAGGATTGCCAGGGGTTTCAAAGATTTGAACGTGGGCCTGGATGAAGTTCACGAGCTGATTTCTTTGTCGGCTATTCCCGAAGCCGAAGAGCATATGGTTCCGGACAGCTCACTTCGCTATCTTTTGTCAGTGGATCAGCGCACCCAGCAGTGCGCGTTTAAGACTCACTTGGATTTCACCGAAGGCAAGCCCGTCGCACAGATTCCCGTAAGTTTTAAACGGATCCTCTCGACGCAATTTTACGAATACATCAACCGGCGGTTGATCAACGTCCGGAATCTTGAAAAACTGGCGATTCCTCATGTGACGATACAGGAGCTGGACCGCCCCGTGGCCGAGATCGCCAAAAAAGATTTTGCCGTGATTTCCAAAGAAGCGACCTTGGCGGAAGTGATGAAACGTTTTAAAGAGACCAAATGCGAGGTCCTCATCGTGCAGGACAAGAACAACAAAGTCATCGGGACTTTAAGCCCCGCGGATTTTATGCGTTTTTTGGACGGGTCGGAGCGCCCCGAGAATGCCTGAGCTCAGACGCGATCCGATCGTCGGTTTTTGGACGATCATCTCCACCGAAAGATCGAGGCGGCCGGTAGAATTTAAGGCCAAGGAAATCGTCGAAGAAGCCGCTTGCTCTTTTTGTGAAGGCCGGGAAAGTGAGACGACCGGCGAAGTTTATGCCGTGCGCAAACAGGGCACCCAGGCCAACGGACCGGGCTGGGAGGTTCGTGTAATCGTGAGTAAGGCGCCTCTTTTATCCCAGGACGGAGTTTTAGACCGTGTGGGTCAGGGGATTTATGATTTTATGCAGGGCGTGGGCAAGCATGAGATCCTGATAGAAAGCCCCAAGCACAAGCACGATCTTAACGAGTTTGAACCCCTTGAGGTCGAGCGCGTGATCGAGGTCTATGCCAACCGGCTCAATGAGTTGCGCCAAGACAAACGCTTTAAGTACGGCCTGCTTTTTAAGAATCATGGCCACTTGTCGGGAGCGGCCAAAGATGTAGTGGCGCACAGCCGTTCGCAGTTGATAGGCCTGCCGATTATCCCCAAACGCGTGAAAGAAGAGCTCTCGGGGGCGCGCGCTTATTTTGAGAGGCGGGATCGCTGTGTGTATTGCGATATGCTTAAGCAGGAAGCCGCCGAAGGCATGCGTCTTGTCACTCAGAATGGATCGTTTTTGGCTTTTTGCCCTTTTGCTTCCCGCGCCCCTTTTGAGATGTGGATCTTTCCAAAAAAACATCAGGCCGACTTTGGAAAGATCGGCCCCTCCGAGATCCCGGATCTGGCCCTTATTTTAAAAGAATGCCTTACAAGGCTAAACAAGCTTTTGAACGACCCTCCGTTCAATCTGATCCTGCACACGGCACCTTTCCGGCACGAAAAAAAAGAGGAGCTCTGGAAAACGATTGAGGAAGATTCTCATTGGTATTTTCATATACAACCGCGGTTGACGCAAAGCGCCGGGTTTGAGTGGGGGACGGGGATTCATATCAACCCAACCCCGCCGGAAGACGCCGCGCTTTTATTGAGGGAGGCCGATGCCTCAGCTTAGAAAAGACCCGGTCACCGACCGCTGGGTTGTCGTGAATGTAGAGTCTCCTAAGGGGGCCTCTTCTTTTACTCCGAGCGAGGCTCGCCTGAATTCAAGTAAAACCTGCCCCTTTTGTCCGGGGAACGAATCCATGACTCCCCCGGAGATCGCGGCTTATGGCCGTAAAAGTGGTTTAAAGAATGCTCCCGGGTGGCAGGTCAGAGTCGTCCCGAATAAGTTCCCTGCGCTTCGTATCGAGGAATCCGCCGACAAGTCCGCCAATGGAATTTACGATAAACTCGGAGGTTTTGGCGCGCATGAAGTGATCATTGAAAACCCAAACCACAACAAAGAAATCGCCGACCTCGGCCACGAAGAAATCGCGATGATTCTAAAGGTTTATCGAGACCGCTGCCTGGACTTAAAAAAAGACGCGCGTTTTAAATATATCCTGATCTTTAAAAATTACGGTGCTTCGGCGGGTGCGAGCCTCGAACATCCTCATTCCCAGCTGATAGCCCTTCCGATTGTGCCTTCGAGGGTCAAAGGGGAGATGAAGGGCGTTCACCATCATCAGGAGTATACGGAACGCTGTATTTATTGCGACATGATCGGCCAGGAAAATCAGGAAAAAAAACTGACCGTTTTGGAAGAAGGCGGCTTTGCGGCGATCGCTCCCTTTGCTTCCCGGTTTCCTTTTGAGACTTGGATTTTGCCCAAAATTCACCAGGCAAGTTTTGATACCATCTCCGACGACCAGATTACCGCTCTGGCAGGGGTTTTAAAAACGGTGCTTGCCAAAATCAAGAAATCCCTTCACGACCCCTCATACAATTTCATGATTCACACGCTCCCCGTCAACGAAAAAGCCGAAGGAGCTTTCCATTGGCACCTTGAAATCATTCCTCAGCTGACCCAAGTGGCCGGATTTGAACTAGGCACGGGCTTTTATTTGAATCCGACACCTCCCGAACTCGCCGCCAAGACACTAAAAGAAAGTAGTCAGTAGTCAACCGCTCGACTTACCATTCAAACTATGCCGACAGGCGTCGGGTGCCAGCGATGGAATGGAACGCTGACGACTAATCTGTTATAATTGCTCGCTTATGATTAAAAACATCTTACGAGTTTTGGTGAGTCTGGCATTTGTCGGGCTTTTGGTCTTTATGATCCGCAAAGACATCCCAACCATCCTCCAGACCTTAAAAAACGTGAACCGCCCGCTTTTTGGTTTTGCGGTGGCGCTCTTTCTTTCTACTACCGTGATCTTGGCCAGGCGGCTTAAATTGATTTTCGGGGCCGAAGGTTTGACGATCAGCTTGGCCCAGGCTTGCAACTTGACGTTTATCGGCTATTTTTTTAATAATTTTCTTCCCACCTCCGTCGGAGGAGACATCGTGAAGGCCATGTGCGCTTCACGGATCACCGGGCACCCGGTCAAATCGGTGACCTCCGTCCTGATGGACAGGATTTTCGGCCTTTTTACATTCATTCTGATTCCCAGCGTCAGCCTGTTTTTTTTGAGGGGATCGATGAATCCCAAGGTCCCGGTGGTGGTTTATTCTTTTCTGGCACTTTCGATTTTTTGTTTTTTTCTTTTATTCCATCGCGGGGTGGCGCGGCGATTTCATTTTGTCGAGAAGGCGCTGAATTTATTCGGTCTCGGCTCAAAAGCCCGGAAGATCTATGATGGGCTTCACAATTTTAGGAATCACAAACACGTGATCGTTCAGGCCATGCTTTTATCCATCGTCGGGCAATGCGTCAGCATTTTTGTGCTCTATCTCATGGGCCGGGCGCTTGGGGCGCCGCCGGACACTTGGATTTATTTTTTTCTTTTGATCCCGGTCGTGCATTTGATCAGCATGCTGCCCTCTTTGAATGGGCTGGGGATCCGCGAGATGGCCTACGTGTATTTTCTAAAAAATTATATTGGCACCGAAAAAGCCGCGGCGCTGAGCATCCTGTGGCTGGCGGTTTTGATTTTGCTCAGCCTGATTGGGGGAATGATTTACCTTTTTAGGCATGATTACCATATCCGGTTCAAACAAGCGGCAAACAAAGCGGAGGCAACGGCCTGATGAAAAGAATATTGGTGATTCACGGACCCAACCTGGACCTTTTGGGGAGGCGCGAACCTGAAGTTTACGGAAAAACCACCCTGGGAAGCATCAACAAGCGCCTTCTCAAGCTAGCCAAAGAAAACAAAATCTTGCTTGAAGTTTTTCAATCCAACCATGAAGGCGAGATCGTCTCTAAAATCGGATCCTTGAAGAACCCGCCGGATGTCATCATCATCAATCCGGCGGCGTATACGCACACCAGCGTGGCGATCCGGGATGCTATTTCGGCGACGCGCTGTCCCGTGATCGAGGTGCACCTGTCCAATATTTACGCGCGCGAGAAATTCAGGCACAAATCGTTGATCGCGCCGGTGGCGCTTGGGCAGATTTCGGGTTTCGGCGCTCAAAGTTATGACTTGGGCTTTTTTGTCGCGCTTACACTCGTCAAGGAAAAGAAGAAATCATGACGCAAAACCGCCTTAAAAATCTTTTTGGGCTCTTTTCCGGTGTTGGAGTTGACGCTCTTTTGGTCAGCTCTTGGCCGAATGTGACCTATTTGAGCGGCTTTCAAGGCACCGAATCCTGGGCCCTTGTATCTAAGAAAGGCCTTTTTTTTATTACGGATTCCCGTTACAGCGAGCAAGCCAAGGCCGAAGCGAGGGGTTTTAAGATAATTTTGCGGGACAAAAAAAGTGTCGCTGAAATTGTTTCAGAAATTTGTTCTTCTATGGGTTGGAAATGCCTCGGTTTTGAAGCGGCCATTGTGACACATTCTTTTTATCTGGCTCTGGAAAAAAAAGTAGGCCGTGAGCGGCTGACCGCCACTTATGACGTAGTGGAAAAATTAAGAGAAATAAAAGATAGTTTTGAGATTGAACAAATCAAACGCTCAGCGGATATTGCCGTTAAGGGTTTTCATTATGTACGGCAAATCGCCCGCCCGGGAATGAAAGAGCGGGAACTCCAGGCCCGTCTTGAACATTACACCAAATCTTTGGGTTCCGACAAGCCCGCTTTTGACATTATCATTGCCGCTGGAAAAAGATCTTCTATGCCACACTGCCAAACCAACGATACCCAGGCTAAAGATAATGACATTCTGCTGGTGGATATGGGGGTCGTTTATCGGGGCTATCATTCCGATTTGACCCGGCCTATTTTTTTAGGTAAAATGAGCGCTTTGCATAAGAAAATTTACCGGATCGTATGGGCAGCCCAACGAGCCGGGCTTGCC
>OBEQ011820416.1_pt1 | contig 17774 bp, 14 predicted proteins | sample 1670901 | NCBI WGS metagenome assembly OBEQ01 (sample SAMEA104232315, study PRJEB22302) | groundwater metagenome | biome: forest; feature: aquifer; material: groundwater | place: USA | collected 2011-08-07 | depth 5.4 m
GGACCGAAGCGTAACCCATCAAATTCAACCGGCTTAAAACGATGGGTTACGCTTCGATCCACCCATCCTACGAAACTAACACAAAGCAATTTTAAAAAATTGACGATTGATTTTTAAGTAGGAGTTAAGTAGATGAGCCTTACCGGTAAGCACAGCGATATAGAACCAATGGCAGAACAATTAAAACAACGCTTGAGTTCCTTTATGGATGAGTATATTTATCCCTTCGAGCGTGAGTATCGCCAATATTGGGGCCAATATGGTGAATCGGCCGAAAATCGCTGGGTACCTCATCCACATATCGAACATCTTAAATCATTGGCGCGCGAACAGGGTTTATGGAATCTATTTTTACCCGATGCGAAATTAGCGGCTGGCTTAAATAATTTGCAATACGCGCCACTAGCGGAAATTATGGGACGCGTAATTTGGGCGCCGGAAATATTTAATTGCAACGCGCCAGATACGGGCAATATGGAAGTGCTCTATAAATATGGTTCACCAGCGCAACAAGACCGCTGGCTCAAACCATTACTCGATGGTGAGATTCGTTCGGGGTTTGCCATGACCGAACCCGACGTTGCCTCCTCCGATGCAACCAATATTCAATGTTCTATTGTGCGCGAAGGTGACCATTATCGGATAAATGGCCGCAAATGGTTTACCACCGGTGCGATGAATACACGCTGTAAAATTCTTATCGTCATGGGTAAAACCAATCCCGAGGCTTCACGCCATCAACAACAGTCACAAGTGTTGGTGCCGATGGATACGCCTGGTGTGAGGCTCGTCAGGCCATTAAAAACTTTTGGCTACGATGATCCACCTTTGGGTCATGCTGAATTGGCTTTCGAAGACGTCTGTGTGCCACTCGATAACATTATTCTTGGCGAGGGCAGAGGGTTTGAAATCGCCCAAGGTCGTCTGGGGCCGGGCCGCATTCATCATTGCATGCGTCTAATCGGTTGCGCACAGCGCGCCTTAGAGCTTGCGCTCAAACGAGTGGAAGAGCGTGAAACCTTCGGTAGGAAACTCAGCCAACATCAATCAGTACTGGAGGATATTGCCACCAGTTATTGTGCCATTGAACAAGCCAGGTTGTTAACATTTAAAGCCGCAGAAAAAATCGATAGTGAAGGTACTAAAGCCGCGCAGGATCTTATCGCCGCAATTAAAATCGTGGGGCCCAGTATGGCCTGTCAGGTGATTGATAAAGTAATTCAGATTCACGGTGCTGGTGGGCTTTCGGAGGATTATTTCCTAGCGGAAGCTTACAACTATGCCCGACAGATTCGCATTGCCGATGGGCCTGATCAAGTGCATATGATGAGTTTAGGGAAACAGTTAATCAGAAATTTTTCATAACTACTATTCATAACTACAATGCGTATCATTTATGGCAGACGATAAAAATCAACTTAATGAAGCACAACTTGCTCAATACCTCGAAGCAAAAATACCTGGCTTTCAGGGGCCCTTGAGCGCAAAGAAATTTCCTGGTGGTCAGTCTAATCCAACCTATCTGCTCACTGCCGTTAGCGGAAAATATGTTTTACGGCGTAAGCCCCCCGGCGTGCTCTTGCCCTCAGCGCATGCGGTAGACCGTGAATTTCGCGTCATTGATGCGCTGGCTAAAACCAAAGTGCCAGTCGCACAAGCACTGCACTTGTGTGAAGACGATGCTGTGATTGGCAGTGCGTTTTACGTGATGAGTTTTGTGGACGGCAATATCTACTGGCAAGCAACCCTGCCTGAGTTGACCGCTGATCAGCGCACACCAGTCTACCACCAGTTAATTGACACGCTGGCCAAAATTCACAATGTTAATCTCGCTAAAGTTGGTTTGAGCGATTATGGCAAACCCGGCAGTTACTTTGCCCGCCAAATTGACCGCTGGACTAAACAATATCGTCAGTCTGAAACCGACGTACTTAATAATATGGAAGCGCTGATGGAGTGGCTGCCCAACAATATCCCGCCGGACGATAAACGCATTAGCCTGATACATGGTGATTATCGACTGGATAATCTGATTTTTTCCCGCGAAAACCAGCAGATATTGGCTGTTCTGGATTGGGAACTCTCCACCCTGGGCCATCCGTTCGCGGATATCGCCTATTTCTGCATGTGTCTACGCTTGCCAACGGATAGTTATATTTCAGGGCTGGCTGGCCTCAATCGTCGTGAGTTGGGCATTCCAGAAGAGCAGGAATTATTAGACCGCTATTGTAAAGCGATAGATGCGGATCGCATCGAACACTGGAATTTTTATTTGGCCTTCAGTTTTTTCCGTCTCGCGGCGATTGTGCAAGGCGTGAAAAAACGTGCGCTGCAGGGCAATGCGTCAAATGAACAAGCATTAAAGGTTGGCGCCATGACCGGCCCGTTGGCTGAAATGGCGGTGGATCTCATCTAGATTGAGTATTCCAGGATAATAGAAATGGCCAATAAAGTTTTTATTCTCGGTGGGTATCAAACGGATTTTTCGCGCAATATCACCCGTGAAGGTTTAGCCCTGTATGATCTCTTTCACGAAGTGCTCAACACCGGACTTGCACAAACACAACTAAATGCGGAAGAAATTCAGGTTGGTCATGTAGGAAATTTTGTTAGCGAACTTTATACCGGTCAAGCACACCTCGGCGGGTTTTTCGCGCACGTTGATCTGGGTTTTCTCGGCATGCCGGCTGCGCGACATGAAGCTGCCTGCGCTTCAGGTTCTATCGCGATACTTGCCGCCATGGCGGATATCGAAGCAGGTCGTTACGATGCTGCCTGTGTATTGGGTATTGAGGTCATGCGTAATGTCAAAGGTGATCAGGCGGCGGAATATCTACGCCCTGCTGCCTGGGCCGACAAAGAAGCGATGGATACAGCGCTGGTTTGGCCGAATCTTTTTAGCCGTTTAGTTGAAGAATATGATCAGCGCTACGGTATAGATGCGGCGCATCTCGCCGCGATATCGGCCAAGAACTTCGCCAATGGGCGGAAAAACCCTAATGCCCAAGCGCGTATCTGGCAGTTTAACGCTACTAGTTTTACCGCAAATGATGAACACAACCCGCTGGTTTTTGGCCGCTTGCGCAAACAGGATTGTGGGCAAATTTCCGATGGCGCCGCAGTAATCTTTTTAGCGAATGAAGAAAAGGCTAGAGCTTACGCGCGGCGCATGGATGTTTCATTGGAATCTATTCCTTACATTAAAGGCTGGGGACATCGTACCGCAATGATGTTGTTGGAAGATAAACTCGCGGCCAGTCAAAACCAAGAGTATATCTTCCCGCAGGTGAAACATACCTTTGATGACGCATTCAGACGCGCTCAATTACCGGGAATGGCAGCGATCGATGGGCTGGAAACCCACGACTGCTTCAACATTACCGAATACATGGCCATTGACCACAGTGGTTTAACGCCGGCAGGGCAGGCATATCGTGCCATTGAAGACGGCACTGTCTATCTTGGTGGCAAGCTACCTATTAATGCCAGCGGCGGTCTTATCGGCCTAGGGCATCCGGTCGGTGCTACGGGTGTGCGTATGTTGTTGGACTGCTATAAACAGGTCACCGCGAATGCCGGTGATTACCAGATTAACGGCGCCAAGACGATGATGGCATTTAACGTAGGTGGAAGCGCTACAACCTGTTGTAGTTTTATTGTCGGAAAATAATCCCATCTCAAAAGTGCTCAAGATTAGGTCATTGGGGAATCTAGGGTAAATAGCGCTACTGCAGCAGTTGGACTATTCTAACAATTATCCTAACAAATAATTACATGCCTGCTTTTTTAGTTGCATTCATTGTCGAGGATAATATGGAACTAGAAAATTTTTTCTCCCTTGAACCCTATAATTGGCACTCAGTCGGTACGGCGGTGTTGTGTGGATTTATCGTCGGCCTCGAAAGACAACTGCGTGGCAAGCCCGTTGGCATCCGCACCTCCGCGTTAATATGCCTGGGCACCTATATTTTTGTTTTTTCCTCCATGTTGATTACTACTGCTGCCACAGACCCCTCGCGGGTGATTGGTCAAGTCATTACCGGCATCGGTTTTCTGGGGGCCGGTGTCATGCTGACAAAAGATGGTATCGTGCTTGGAGTTACTTCGGCTGCGGCGATTTGGGCACTGGCTGCTATTGCTGTATGCATCGCGATTGGTCATTTATTTGTGGCCATCAAATTGGCGATAATTGTGGTGGTGATTCTCGTTGGTGTTGACCTATTTGAAGAATACTCGTCAGCCTTCACGCGAGGGGTTCACTCCAAAATTAGCCGATTGAAGAGTAAGTCAAACAATCAGTGAGTGATTTGTGGGCAAATTCATATTGCATCTCCAATCGTTCAGCATAGAAAAAGTAGGCCAAAGATCTATACTGAAGTTAAGGCTGCTATATTGGTAATACATATTTATCATCTTCGAAGCACCTCTCATTCAATTAATCTTTGCGGAAGCTAGACAGAGGACTACGCATGAAACTTACATCGGTTGTTTTGCAAATTGCCGGATTTGTTTTAGCCCATGGTGCCAACAGCGCGGAAGAGCTTGGTGAAGATGAACGCTTGATACCTTTTGGTATGGCGGTTGTTAAGGGTAACCAGAATCTTATCCGTATAGACAGCGGATCTGAAACAGAGGAAATTGCTAATTGTAAAAATAAGCTGGAATCACAAAAACTCCTCAGTGAAGCATGTGCCGTAATATATCAATCAACTAAAACTAGTAAGGGTGGCGACAGCTCTTATATTTTCAATGTCGCCGCTTGGGAGCGGGGGATGGATGTAGATTTTCGTTTAGTGCAAATCTTTCAACCCTCCGCCAAAGGTGAAATGATCAAAATTGTTGGAGAACCTCTGCTGTTCGTGAACGATGAAATTGTTACGGACCAATCCGCAATGCCGCTGCTCGGTTTTGTTTTTAGCGGTCTAACACAACACCCTGGCGGTAAGTTGTGGGATGAGTGGAACGCCAAAACGTAGGACAACTCAATATCTGATTCACTCCCTCCTGGTGATGAATAGCTCTCAAAATATATCCTTCATATAGCTCTCTAAATCTGCCGAATGACACGGCCAGAAATATCTATATCTAAAGCAATTGCATGGTAGTTAACTATTTAACCGACTTGTGAGCGATTCTTTTCAGCGAGTCCGCTGTAAATTGAGATTGCTGTGATGTTTGGAAGGGCTGTTTGCCTGCAGTAAAGCGTCAACTTCACGTCAATTTTCCAAAATCGTACAAGTATTTAACCGTGCGTTGCACTCAGTTCTGTATATAAGAACCTGATCTCAAATATATTGCGAGTGCGCGCTATTGGCAAAAATCCCCCTGTTGTAGAATGACGGGAAAACAACAAGAACAAGCGACAGTTACTGGCAACGGTAACAAACCATAAGAAAAATAAAGCACATTCAACAGCTGTCGCAGCTGACCCCATCACCGGAGTGAAATATGTATCGAATTGGATCTTATCTATGCTGTGTTTTGGCATTTTCATTTATTTTTACCACGGGCTGTAGTCTGAAAGACACACCGTATATCCCTATTGCAGAAAATGTTTATCATGTTCCTCCGCAAAGTTGTCCAGGTATTCAAATGGCGGCGACCTGTGGCAATGGTTCCTGCGATGACGTACGGTTAGAAACAGCAGAAACCTGTCCCGAAGATTGCACCCATTACAATGTGCTTTCCAACAATAAAATAAAAATCTGTGCTGACACGCAAACCTATGCAGAGCCAACCACGTTAACGGAACTTTCTGATGCTATTACTTCTGCAGTTAAGGCAGGACGACGTATCCGTTTCACTGGAACGCATCACTCTATAAATGAATTAATTTGCGGCGACGGCGCGACTATCAGTACACAACAACTGCATCAGATCTATGGTGTCAGTGATGGTGTTGTGACTGTGCAACCTGGCGTGAAGATTGGTGAGCTTGGGGACTATCTCGATCAACAGGGGTTATCACTTGGCTACGCACATATTGGTTGGCGTGGTATCACGGTTGCTGGATCAATTGGCACGTCAGCACATGGCAGCGCACCATTGAAGAATACGATACTTGCCAATCGTGTTAAGACATTAAAGATTATGGATCAAACTGGTCAAATCACTGCTTATTATGCAGCGACTACTGATGCTGATAAATGGGGTGCACTTGTAAGCAATATGGGAATGCTTGGTGCAGTTGTCGAAGTGGGTTTACAAACAGAGCCACAATTTAATTTGGCAACCACGATTACCGTGCATGAGGAAAGTGCGCTGTTTACCCCTGCAGGTGTTCTTGGGCTGGCGGCAGGGTGTGATTTTTTCCAGGTAAATTGGATGCCGAGTGCGAACACTGTGTTGGCTTGGTGTGGTGCACCGACAGCCGCTGCAGCCGAACCCGGTGCGCAAAATGGTTTACTGGGAGGAACTCAAAAGAGCATTACGGCTATTCAACGTGAAGTTTTTCATCTTTCCACTTGTTATAAAAGTGTTGGTTGTGACTTAGAAAAGAAAGCGGCCAATGTATTGAAGAGCCAGCCACCGTTATTAAAAGAGATCAATGGCGTGCTGGCCTCCACTTTTGCAGCAGTGGGCCCATCGCATCGCATGGTATCTGGAAATTATTCCCTGGGCAGCGGGCCTTATGGGGATCCTTCGAAAACATTACGCACCAACGATTGGGAAGTTGCTGTTCCACAGCAATATATTCAAGACGTATTAATTCATGTTAAAAACAAACTGATTGCTGCGCAGAAGTGTCTACCACCGATTGGTATGTTTTTGCGGTTTGGCCTGATTGAAGAAGGCAGTTTACTTTCGAATGCAGGCGCTGGGGGTGATTTCATTGCAGGTCAAACGGCGATGTTTTTTGAGATGCCAGCTGTCGATCCATATGGAGCTCCATCTGCGCTAGTCGATGAATATAATCAATTCTATAAAGAAACCATCGAAGAGCTCATTACGCTCTACGGCGCTCGCGCACATTGGGGTAAAAATCCTGATGAGATTTTCACCTATCAATTGGCCCAAGGGCAATTTACTTCCGAATTAGCAACATTTAAAAACGTCGTTGCGGAAATGGATCCATTCGGTGTATTTCACAATAAATTCTCAGAAAATTTGGGCATCACTGCCCCGCAACAAGGCCAAGATTTCGCCAGCTTTTATTTCCCAAGTGAACCAGATTGTGGCTGTGATGTTGATGCTGCGCCTGTTTGTAATCATATTTCAGGTGTCGATTACACCAATTCTTGCCGCGCCTTATGTGCTGGTGAGCAGGTGGGGAACCTTAGTGCTGGCGCTTGTCACTATGTTTTTTAAGTACAGTGTTTTTTAAGTACAGTGTTTTTTAAGTACAGTGTCCCTTAAGTTCTGTGTCTGTTAAGAACTATGTTTATTGAGAATGAAGTTATTAGTAGATGGTTGAAACAAACCGGAATCAATTCCCTCTCCTACCGGGGGAGGGAGTTTAGTTAATCCATACGCGGCTCCCTGAGTCAGTTATTCTGTTCATTAGTCCCTTTTTTATTACTTAGCCCTCTCTTTAGTATCTTTAAGAGTAAATCTTTCCTTCTTTCTTCCAGATGGTTAATCGGCGACCAATAAAGCGCAATTTATATCAGCTGCTATACTTTTAATATTTATTCTCAAACGTGGATTTTGTATCTGCGCTCCGATTTCCAGGATAGTTAGCATATGAAATGGATAATCCTGTTGTTGATCGCCGCTGCTGGTGGATTCTGGTTTGTTAAAATTCGCCCTCAAAAAGCCAAACCGAAGAAACAGCGTTCACCTGCTGCAAGCGCTGCTATCGCGAGTCCAAAAGAGAAAGTGCCTGAAAATAAATACCATGGCATCGCAGTCATGTGTGAAGATGATGCTTGTGCTGCGGCAAAAGCCCTTGGTAAAAAGCGTTTTCTGTCGCATGAAGCGCCTCCGATCCCATTACCAAACTGCGATTCCGCCAACTGTCACTGTCGGTATGAACATTTTGAGGATCGCCGTTCCGGCGATGATGAACGACGTAGCACTTTTAGCCTGCAGACCGATTTACACTCTTCTGCTGGAAATGAAGAGCGTCGTGCAAAAAAGAGAGGCCGGCGTAAAACAGATCATGAGTAATTAGAGTTACACTCCAGCAGGGCCTTTCCAGCAGAGCCTCGAACTGATGAGTGTTCTCAGTTTAATTTCTCAAACTCTATACGGTGATGGCTAATCTGGAGCTAGAATAAATATCGGAAGCAAAAATACTGCTCAACGCATTAATCAGCTTTTGGCCTTGACTTGAAATCATATTACCTTGTTTATCTTGATTAGATTCAGTCGTTGCTTGAGATGAACTATTTTCGGCGTTTTTAGTAGAGGTTTTAGCTTCTTGTCCTGCACTCGTTGCAGTCGATTGTTCCCCGTCACTTGAATCTTGTGATTAAGCAATTTCTTCGCGTTTTGCCGTGCGTTTCTCGCTAACTTCTTTTTGCGCTTCACGCATATTTGGACTTTTTTCCGGTTTATAGTGAGATGCCTAGGGAATCCAACGTTCGAGCATTGCCTCAAGCAAATCTCGATTGATGGGTTTTTTCATATAGTCATTCATGCCAGCCCGTAGACATTTTTCTCTGTCTCCATCCATGGCGTTTGCGGTTACAGCAATAATCGGTACAGCAGCTTGTCCGTTACAGGTTTTGCGTATTTGTTGGGTTGTCTCGAAGCCATCCATTTCCGGCATTTGGCAATCCATCAGAATGAGATCAAAAGAATTCGTTTGTAAGATCTCCAATGCTCGGAGACCGTTTTCTGCGGTAATGGAAGCGAAGCCGAGTTTTTTTAACATACCCTGTAAAACCATTTGATTTGTTATGTTGTCTTCGACAATAAGAATTTTTGTTTTATCGCGTTCAGCTGCAACATTTGTGGATGAGGGGGTTTTCGCTTCTGTTAGTTTTGAAACCGTTTCTACTGCCTCTAGATCGATAATAAAATTGAACTGACTGCCTGCATTAATTTCGGAAATAAACAGCAGAGTTCCCCGCATAAGCTGTGCGAATCGTTGACAGGTTGCTAGGCCAAGACCAAGACCTCCATGTTGCCGTTTAAACGAACCGTCTGTTTGTGAGAATGGCCGGAATAATTTCTGACGATCCTCGATACTGATTCCTTGACCCGTATCCATTACATTAAAAAGGATACTGTAGACTGGCGATCGTTGATCCTCACGCGCCCGAGTTCGGAGCGAATCCACCACCAGGCGCACTTCGCCATCGGCAGTAAATCTGACGGCATTACTGAGAAGAATCTCCAATATTTTTTGAATCTTTTGTTTGTCACCCCAGACTTCTTCGGGTGGATCAGAGAGGATCTCCAGCGTAAATTTGATACCCTTCTTGTCGCATCGACTTCTGATAAAGATGGCCAATGGTTCGATAACACTTTTAATGGAAAATAGGCTTCGGTCGGCTTGCAGATTACCGGCCTGTAACTGCGCGTAATTTAATATGCTGTCCACGAGATACATCATCTCGGCAGCGGAACGTGCTAGATGTTCGGTATTCTCGTTAACGATGCCCTGATCTTCCAGCAATTCGATATTACCGAGGATGCCGTTCATGGGGGTGCGCAACTCGTGACTCACTGTCGCGAGAAATTCGTTTTTAATTTCATCGGCTCGACGGAGATTATTGAGCGCCTCTCTTTGGGCTTTCTCGCGTAGTTTTCGTTCCGTGATATCGATCATCGAACCATCTATGCGTTCTATCTGACCTTTGTCATCGCGAATATTTCTCATGGTTAATGAAATCCAGGTAGGTTCGGCATCGTCGGTCGCCACCAGAGGTAATTCATAACCTGCAACTACATCCTGATTATTTACCAATTGACCTAGGATTCGCGCATTGTCTTCTGACATAGCGGTAAAGATATCAAAGTTCACTGCTTCTGAACCTATGTCAGCAATTTTCAAAAGACCCGATAATTTTGGATTCGCCTTTAGTTTGCGGTCTTTCACAAAGTATTGAAATAATCCCTCGATCGACTCCTCATAAAGTTTTTCATATTTTTGTAGATTGTATATGGCTTGATTTTGCAGATCTCGTGTGCGTGCGGCCAGCGCTAATGACAACATCAGTGATTCAGTCAGGAAGCCGAGATGCAACGACCAGTAGGTTAAGCGATTGACCGGTACATTGCCTTGCATCATCAACATGTAAGTAATTCCACCGGCTGCTGTGCACATTTCTGCGAGAAATAAAAAAACCGCGATGGTGCTACCCTTCATGATGCCGTAAAAAATAAAAATTAAACCGACGGGCAAAACGAAGCCGGGATAGATCTGTGAAGCAATACTTGGATAATAGTGGTTGGGCGAAATGATCGAAATGATACAGCAGGCAACACCTAGCCAGAGAATGTAACGATAGGCATACTCGAGCAGCTTAGGAAATGACTCGCGGTTCAGCGAATTGTATACAAATGCGAGATAAGCCATTGAAGCAAGAATGCCTACGGCTGTTGTAATGCGGTAGCGTTCAGTCGGATAATCCGGTAACAGCCAGATATCGATTGTGCCATCGGTTGAAGTACAAAGGATCACAGCAGACATCACAAAAAGCAGGTAGATACCATAAACTTTTTCTTTAAGCGAGAACCAGAGGCATAAGTTGTAAAAGAACAAAGCTGCCATGGCAGAGTAGAGGACAAGCTGTACCGCTTGGATTTTATTTTTTAGATCTGGATAATTTTTGCTGCTAACGATATCGAAGGAAAGCATTGATGGCATATTGATTTCGCCGTTATCGATCATGCCCACGACTTCCGTTACCAATTGACCCTGGCGATGCAGGTTAAAAGCATAGTGCAGATCATCGATATCCCGCGATTCAAATTTTTCTCGATAGCCAGTGATAATATCTGTTTTGCCGTTGTTTGCTGTGGTGAGCTGCAATTGGAGCTGATAGATAAAACTCGGCGTGGTTGAAAGAAATAAAATGGGTTCCTCGGCCAACGCCATTGCACTATCGCTCCACTCAAACTTGAAGCGGAACCAATAACGGCTATTGACGTGGGAGCCGATAAATACATCCTGTTCAACGGGATGAAATTGGCTATCTAATTCACCATTACCCAATTCACTCGAGCGAATTTTTTCAAACGAAAATAAGTGATTTGGGTCTTCTAGAACTTCCATGGAAGGTGTGATGTTGGTGGTCTGCCGTAATTCTTTTATTTTGATGGGCGCAGAGGCAACTGCCATTGTTGAGCACAGCGTTAAAAAGCAGAAATAAATTAACATCAATAGGTTTAATTGATTAGTGCAACCTATAAACCGCAGCTTATACCGCAATCCTAAATTCATGTGTTCTCGTTAATTCCAATTTCTGCTCCAGGGCAAACCTGCTAATTTCTTAAATGTTTTTTCCTGCGCCAAATAACAAAAATAGCTGCCACAAGTTCAGCTTGGTGCTGCATAACCCCGTAACTATCTGTTCTCATAAGTATGCGTATTATTGTCTTCTATAAAGTTTAGATTATTTAGCTGTTATTGCTTTGTGTGAATGAGATTGTAAGGTCAAGAGTGGTCTTCATTATTCGGCAATGGTTGTGTGGTGATCATGAATCTTTGCCATTATGAATTTATCAGGCTAATTTTTTGATTTCATACCTGTGATTGCAAAATCCTGCGTTGTGCAGAAAGCTTTTCTAGTTTCTACGGGGGTGGATTCTTAATAATTAAACCATTGAAATATAACGTATTAAAAGCCATTTTTGGGTATTGAATCTGGCCGATTCGATAATTATCAAAAAAATTAAAAATATTTTGTCCTACTCTGGCTTATCCCTGCGTCTTTAGGATAACAGCAAGTAAATAAGACCAGCTCTTATGACACTTGGCTCTGAGGGTCGCTTCGTGGACTCACAGCAGCGCGGGGGGTTTCAGCTTTCCAACTTGGAAGCTGTGAGATAACTATAGATGAGGACAATGATTATGACGGTGTACATTGTAAATGATCTTTCTTATGCGGCGAGTCGGTTAGCGGGTGAAATCACCTTTGGACTTGAAGGTTTGGGCCACACAATTACGCCGAGTAATTATCCCTGGGGTGAATCACAAACACTGGGCGAGGATAACGATATTGTTATTTACGTCCATAATACTGGCAACAGTAATAGTTGGATGCCATTGCGCAGCATACTCGAAAGAGTTTCCGGTCGTCGAATTATAGTTGTTGCCAATCTTTACGATGAACAGGAACTGCGTCTCGCCATAGCGTTGGGGGCCTATGGATATTTGGCGAAGCTGACTGATTTAAACGAATTGGTTCAAGCCTTGACGGTAGTGCAGTCTGGCGGTTTCTATCTGTCACATCGCAAGGCAACTGATTTCAATTATGACACCGCAGTTTCCACTAGGATTGAAAACGCCGATGCGTTGGTTAATCGACAGGTCATCGCTACCTTAAAGCAATGGGGTGTTACGCCGAGACAGCGCGATGTTGCCGAAAAGCTGCTGCGTGGATTGACTAACAAAGAGATCGCCGAAGAGCTTAAGATTGAAGTAGGTACTGTAAAGGTTCATCTGCGGGCATTGTACAAAAGATTTAATATCTCCAGTCGTTATCAGTTTTTCAAAATGATGAAGACCAATGATAGCCCTATGCGTCAGGCCTATTGCGTCTAGACAACGCGAAAATTATTTTTTGCACGAGTTTTTAGCTCAACCGGTTTTTTGAAGTAATAAAAGAGACATTTTTACAAGCGTGTTGCAACGGTATCATTTCGGTGATGCCGTTTTTTTTTGCTTACAATTTGGAGTAATATTTTCATTTCCATTCAGGATCGATTTCTACGTTTTGATGTTGAATTTTTGTGTGATAGATGTTCAGTAATGTGCCCGAATTCCTCATGAACCCTGACTTTTCAACAGTTTCTGCACTGAATGAACCCCTGCTAGGGATACACTGCTTAGTGAGTTATTATTAGCAAAGTAAATTTTAGAGATCAAAAAAGGAGTAATCTGCGTTGCGTCCACCCGAAGACCAGCATTCCGTTTGTTTACCTGTGGAAAATTCGCAAGGTGGTGGTGAACAATTAAATCCTATCGGCGCGTCGCAGAATAAAGTTACGCAAGGCTTTAGTTGGTCGGATATTGTGGCGTTGGTCCTGGCCCATCGACGTGAACTTATTATAGCCAATATCGTCGCGGTATTAGGCGCTCTTGCTGCGGTGCCGATTCCCATGTTTATCCCCTTATTAGTCGATGAGTTGGTGCTTAAACTTAACGGGCCGATTGTGCCCTTCTTGCAGATGTGGATGCCGGATGCATTCTGCACACCGATGGGCTATGTGGTCGGCATCACACTGTTGACGGTGTTATTGCGGGCGTTTACGTTGGCGCTGAATACGTTCCAATACCAGCAGTTTACGCAGATCGCAAAACAAGTAGTTTATAAAATGCGGATTTCTATGCTGAGCGTGATTCAAAAAATCGCGATGTCAGAATATGAAAGCCTCGGTAGTGGCACCGTATCCTCGCATTTTGTCACCGATCTCAATTCAATTGATGAGTTTATTGGCGGTACTATCAGTCGTGTGTTAGTCGCTGTTCTGACTATTGTAGGTACCGCAATAGTATTGCTTTGGATGCATTGGCCCCTGGCATTATTGGTTATGTTTTTTCATCCGCTGGTGGTGTACAGCACGTTGGTGATGGGAAGAACTGTTAAATCACTAAAAAAATCGGAGAATAAGGCGGTTGAAGTATTTCAACAAGGCTTGATTGAAGTACTTGATGGCATACACCAAATTCGTGCCGCCAATCGCGAGCGACACTATATTGCCCAACTTATGGAGCGCGCTGGCCTGGTAAAAAATCATGCGATTGAATATGAATGGCGCAGCTCTGCAGCGACCAGAGCAAGTTTTATTATCTTTCAGTTGGGACTTGATCTGTTTCGTGGCGCGGCAGTTTTAGTCGTACTTTTTTCCGATCTAACCGTTGGGCAAATGTTTGCGGTTTTTGGTTATCTCTGGTTTATGATGGCGCCCGTGCAGGAAATTTTAGAAATTCAATACAAATATTATGCGGCTAATGCCGCACTGGGTCGGATAAATCGTCTATTAACGAAAGAGTTGGAACCACACTTTGCAACGCAACGAGACCCCTTCGCTGGTAAAGATACTCTGGGCATCACTATTGAAGATCTGCATTTTGCTTATCGAGAACATGATGCGGTATTAAATGGCGTGAGCTTATCGATACAGGCGGGCGCTAAGATCGCCATTGTTGGCGCAAGCGGTGGCGGGAAATCCACACTGGTACAGGTCATCCTCGGCATGTATCAGCCCCAAAGCGGGCGAGTACTGTTTGATGGTGTGCCGTTCGATCAGATTGGGCATGATCTTGTGCGTGAAAATGTCGCCACGGTATTGCAGCATCCTGCCTTGTTTAACGATACCGTGCGTGCCAATTTGACCATGGGCAAAACAATCAGCGATGAGGTATTGTGGATGGCATTAGACATCGCACAACTGAAAACAACGATCGAAGATTTACCTCAAGGTTTGGCAACACTGCTAGGACGCAATGGCGTAAAGTTTTCCGGTGGACAGCGGCAGCGCTTAGCGATCGCCAGAATGGTCTTGAGCAACCCGAAAGTGGTGATTCTTGACGAGGCTACCTCGGCGTTGGATGCCGAAACAGAATTTCAAGTGCATCATCGCCTACAGGATTTTTTACGCGGCAAAACCACCATTATTATTGCCCATCGACTTAGCGCGGTAAAACAAGCGGACCATGTCTATGTGTTTGAAAATGGTCAGGTGAGTGAGCAGGGCGGTCATCAAGAGCTTATTGACCAAAAGGGGCTCTATGCAAAACTGTATGGATTTAGGCAGTAGAAGATTATTCTTAGGAGAGCATGAGCAACACTTGATTTTGAGAAGCTGAGTATTTATGTGAGTATTTATGGAAGAGCAAGTGCCTTTAACCATTGCAGCAGTAATTTTAGCTGGCGGCCAAAGCAGCCGTATGGGCCAGCATAAAGCACTTTTACCCTTTCGCGGCACAACGTTTTTATCTTTGCTGATAACACAGCTGCAACCTATGGTGTCACAGGTATTTGTGGGGGGCTCGCCGGAAAAGGATTTGTATGTCGGGATTGGCGTGGACATTCTCTCTGATCCAGAACCTTTTGTGGGCGCTGGACCTTTAGCCGGACTATTAGCCGCCTTGAATAGCTGCGATAGCGACTTACTCCTTTGTGTACCCTGCGATAACCCACAGCTGCCGGCCAATCTCGTCAGTAAATTAATAGCTGCTATGGAGAAAAATAACGCTGACCTGGTTTATGTCGATGACGGTGAGTCTGAATATCCGCTTTACGCCCTGTTGAAAACTTCACTCCGTCAATCACTGCAGGATTATCTGCAAGCCGGTGAAAAACGCGTATTTGGTTGGATCAAAATGAATAACAGCAAGGCGGTAAATTTTTCAGCTGAACGAGCCTATTTTTGTAATATCAATTCAGCTGCAGAATACCAACAATTTATTGATAAAACATGAATTGCTAAAAAATGCATTGAACGCCGCCATCGCTATTGAGATGGCATTACAGCAAGGAAAAAAAGTGCAGACCTCTATTATTTTACGAATTAGTTTTTGTGTAATCGGATTGTTCTTGGCCTCTCAGTCTCTGGCGATCGACGCCGAGATCTCTGGCAAACTAACACAGGGCGGATTTATAAAAGGGCGCGTCGGACCTGGCGTGACCGTCAGTTATTTAAATCACAAAGTCAGTTTAACAGCACAAGGTGATTTCATCGTTGGCTTAGGGCGGGAAGCTCCCGAAGTCGTGGTATTGACGCTGCAAAAGGTGGGACAAGCAGCGGAAAATAAATTTATCAATGTTAAAAAACGCCAATACGATATTCAATATATCAATGGCGTAGATCAAGACAAGGTAACGCCCGCGCCTGAAAGACTTGAGCGTATTCGACGTGAAAATGAGATGATCGGCAAAATCCGTCAGACTGACAGTCAACGCACCGATTTTTTAAAAGCTTTTCACTGGCCAGCCGTTGGCAAAATTACCGGCGTCTATGGCAGTCAACGCTACTACAACGGTCTGCCTTTAAATCCACATTTTGGGGTTGATATCGCCGGTCCTGTTGGCACCGAAGTAATGGCACCTTTGTCAGGCCTGGTGACATTAGTGCACAACGATATGTTTTATTCCGGCGGCACCTTGGTGGTTGATCATGGACACGGAATTTCTTCCACCTTTATTCATTTGAGTAAAATATTAGTGAAAGTGGGTGATGAAATTACCCTGGGACAAGCTATTGCAAAAATGGGTGCCACTGGCCGGGCCACTGGGCCGCACTTGGATTGGCGAATTAACTGGTTTGAGCAACGCCTGGATCCTGAACTTTTTGTTGGCCCTATGCCGCAGATAAAACCCGAACCAGCTGCTGAAACAGCGTCGCAAGTCGATCTCAAGACCGAATCTGGAAGTGTTATAAAATAGGTGTACAATACCGCCGTATCGGAGCATCAAGCACTCTTCATGTACTCTTTCAAACACTCTTCATACAATGAGGGGTTTTAAAGGAATTTTCAATGATCGATAAAAAACTACTCAGTATATTGGTTTGTCCTGTCAGCAAAGCACCATTGGAATATGATGAAGAAAAACAAGAGTTGGTGTGTAAAGCAAGTGGTCTAGCGTACCCCATCCGCGATGGAATTCCTGTCATGTTAGAAGAAGAGGCCCGAGTACTTTCCCCCGAAGAAAAAGTAAAATAAGGAAATAAACTGTGGCCGAAACTATTTTTAGTAAAATTATCAAAGGCGAGATCCCCTCGACATTTCTGCATGAAGATGACCTGTGCATTGCGATTAACGACATTAACCCCCTTGCACCTGTCCACATACTAATCATTCCTAAAAAGCCGATTCCCATGCTGGCTGCAGCAACCGACGAAGATCAAGCTATGCTTGGTCATCTTCTGTTAGTTGCAAGGGATCTTGCCAAAGCAAAGGGCATCTCTGATCACTTTCGCTTGCTGATTAATAACGGCGAAGCGGCTGGTCAGACAGTTTTTCATCTGCATGTCCATCTGCTTGGGAATGACACCTTTACCGAAGGCGGCATGGGGCGAGGGTTGTAAATTTAATCTAGAAAATTGTTTTATTTTTGCTCTTAACCCACCGTGTGACGCAGGAATCAATCGAATTCTTCTCGGCGTCGAGCTCTCTGTTCTATATACTTGGCCGCCGCCTTTGAAGGTTTCATCCTTGGCGGCTAGTATAAAAAAATAAGTTTGTCATGCGGTTTCTCCAGCTGAGTTTGATGTCGGAGTGATCCAATCGCTGTGTTAGATTGGTCGAGCACCCAAAATTGCGTTGAATTAAAAGTATTGGGTTGAAATAAAAGTAATCGGACTGAAATATATGAAGAGTGCAGAAATTCGGGAAGCCTTTCTAAAGTTTTTCGCAGACAATGGCCATACCGTGGTAGACAGTAGCTCACTCGTTCCCGGTAATGATCCGACACTGCTGTTTACCAATGCAGGCATGGTGCAATTTAAAGATGTTTTTCTGGGTTCTGACAAACGCTCCTACAGCCGCGCCGTTAGTTCGCAACGCTGTGTTCGCGCTGGTGGGAAACATAACGATTTAGAAAATGTCGGTTATACCGCGAGACACCACACCTTCTTTGAAATGCTGGGCAACTTTAGTTTTGGCGATTATTTCAAGCGCGATGCCATTCGCTTGGCCTGGGAATTTCTCACAA
>OBEQ011870530.1_pt1 | contig 17764 bp, 15 predicted proteins | sample 1670901 | NCBI WGS metagenome assembly OBEQ01 (sample SAMEA104232315, study PRJEB22302) | groundwater metagenome | biome: forest; feature: aquifer; material: groundwater | place: USA | collected 2011-08-07 | depth 5.4 m
ATGGTGAGTTCTTTATTCATCGTACGGGGCACTCCAACACAGAAGATTTACATGGGAGCGGAGCAAACATGGATAATCTTGAAACAAAGGATGAACGAACAATCATTCGTGAAACTTCATTTTCTATAGAGCCCGGTATTTATTTCATCGGTGATTTTGGCATTAGAAGCGAAATTGATGTATATATCTCCAAAAATGGTGAAGTGATTGTTCCCGGTGAACCGAGACAACAAGAAGTTGTAGCGATATTAAAATAGGTATTTTATGTTAACTGTGAAATATAATAAAGTAAGCCGCTCAAAAGTATTAGTAGAGAGAAAAACTTTACTTGCATTAATTCGGGCTGCAAGAGTGACAGAGACAGTTGAAATAGAAGAAGATAAGACAGATATACCTATTGAAGGAATTATGAATTTAGCTATGCAGGGTAAATCATTTGATTTTCTTTATGATAGTCGAGAAGATATTTATACTGCTCCATAAATGATCAAAAATCATGATGTCATTATTCTCGGTGCGGGAGCGGCGGGATTGATGTGTGCAATTGAGGCAGGGAAAAGAGGAAAATCTGTACTAATACTCGAACGAAACGAAAAGATAGGGGAGAAAATTAGAATATCAGGAGGGGGCAGGTGCAACTTCACGAACATCAATGCAGGGCATAATCATTTCTTATCGAACAATACTCATTTTTGTAAATCTGCCTTAGCTCAATTTACTCCAAACGATTTTATAGCGTTATTAGATTCTTATGGTATCTCGTATCATGAAAAAAAGCTTGGTCAATTGTTTTGTGATAGAAGTGCAGTAGATATTATTAGAATGTTACGAGAAGAATGTGAACAGTACAATGTAACAATCATTACTGACCGAAGTATTCAATCAGTATCAAACGATGCGGGTATATTTAACGTAAAAACCGAAGAAGAATCATATTCATCTCCATCGGTGGTTGTTGCAACCGGGGGTATATCAATACCAAAACTCGGCGCTACAGATATTGGTTATAGAATTGCAAAGCATTTCGGACTCAATGTAACCGTGCCCAAACCGGGATTAGTGCCCTTTATTTGCAATAAAGAAGATGCTAAGTTTTGTAATGAATTAAGCGGCATTTCGTTTGATGCAATTGTTTCATGTAACAAAAAATCATTTCGCGAGAATATATTATTTACTCACAAAGGATTAAGCGGTCCTGCCATTCTACAAATTTCATCATATTGGAATACGAATGATACAATAGTTATTAATTGCTCTCCTGATGTAGATATTCTATCCCTATTAAAAGAACACCATCAAACTAAAAAAGAACCTGTAACAATTCTTTCCGAGATATTTCCCAGACGATTTGCCCAACTTTGGTGTGAACGATTTATCCGATCAAAAATAATGAACCAATTTTCTAACGTACAGCTTTCGGAGATAGCAAACCGTCTTCATTCATGGGAGATTGTGCCTGCCGGTACGGAAGGATTCTCGAAGGCAGAAGTTACCTGTGGCGGTGTTGATACGAATGAACTATCTTCCAAAACAATGGAAGCAAAAAAAGTACCCGGGTTATTTTTTATAGGTGAAGTGGTAGATGTAACAGGAGAACTTGGCGGGTATAATTTCCAATGGGCGTGGGCTTCAGGGTTTGTAGCAGGGAAATGGGTGTAGAGAGTGCTTATCCTAACGTTCATATCCCATTAACTATGAAATAGTTCTAAAACCCCATTTTATTTGCTTCTACCGTACTTTCCAACATATAAAAATTATTTTATCAAGAGTGCTTTCTTCACCTGCTGGAAAAGTAAGCCTTTCGATTTTGTATCACTTACACTTAACCGATAATAGTAAACCCCGCTTGGTAAATTTCCTCCATTAATCAATTGTGTTTTCACTCCTGCGGTTTGAATCTCATCAACTAAAGTAGAAACTTCTCTCCCAAGAATATCATATAACTTTAGCGTTACGTAACCATTAGCAAGGAGCGTATATTGAATTTCACTACTTGGATTAAATGGATTGGGATAATTTTGTGCAAGTGAAAATTGTGTAGGAAGAGACAATTTCTCCTCGTTTACCGCGGTGACAGTATTTCGAGGGAAAAAGGCATTTACGGTGTTGACGACTAATTTCTTAGCAATGTTCGTATCTGTTATTGAACTTAAAGCAAACGAGAAAAATATAGTTTGTGGTGGTTGATTTACAGGTGGAGCATAGACAATAATACCCCCGGTTGCAATAGAATTATTCCAAACGCCAACCAATTTTGCATAATTATCTCCCGGTATAAGTTGCATTCCATCCCTATCGGCAGCGAATGAGCCGAATGTTCTATTCGTAAATGCAATAGGAGCGGAAATTGAATGCGGTGTTGTAAAGATTCGATGCGTTGGGGAACTGAATGCTAAATCGTTACTTGTGTCGTTGGATACCCATGTGCTATCGTGTAAGATAAGCCTTCTAAATGTTGGGGAAGCATCAAAGGGACCTCCTTTACGATAGAAATGCCCAACCTCACCCCCCTCAGTCAATACTTTCCCGCCTGCCACTGCAAAATCTATGATATTTTGGCGTAGTGATGTAAGAGAAAGGGGACCAATGTTTAAACCGGACGAGAGAATAACAAGTTGGTAATTACTTAGCGTTTTTTGAGCAAGTAAACTGAATTTTACCGTGTCTAAAGTGAAGCTTGTCGGGAGTAACGCTGAACGAAATAGATTAAACGATGAAACAGGTGCAATATGTGTTGTGTCATCTTTGACTATTAAGATATTTCCGAGTGTTATTTTGAAACCATAGGAATTATTGGATGGGAGAGTGACGTTATTACTGACTGTAGCCTTATCCTTTACGGTAATTTTATAGAAAATTGAATCGCCGATTTGAGTGTTTAATGTATCGAAGGGAAAGGTAGAGGAATATGTTGAGTCATTTGTTTTTGTTAATGAGAAGGAGCCGGAATTTAAAGATCGCCGATTGGAATATTGTACATTCACCGAATCAATACCTATGTTGTCTGTTGCAGTTACTGTGACTCCGGGAGGAAGGGAAAAGAATGATTGGTCAACAAGTGGGATTGTCTCAACAACAGGTTTTACTGTATCAGGTCCTGCGTAGAAGCTGAAAAATGTTGTCGGGGCATCGGCAGGCTTTTTTATTATGTTGCCATAGGTATCTTTGGCAATAATAAAATATTGGTATTCTGCAGGAAGATTATTGGTTGGAATAGATCCCCAATATTCAGAGCCTGAATTCACCTGATGCATACTTGTGGAATCGGTGAAGGAACCATTCCTTCCCCATATAATTTTGACGGTCGTTGAATCTACCGGGAAGTACCCATCATTTATATTTGCATTAACAATAAATGGCGCGGAGGTTTGTTCAATATCTCTGAGAGATTGATGAGCAATAGATACAGGTACTAAAAAATTTCGTGAATAAAATTTTGTTACCAACTGAGTTAAATGATCATCTCCAAAGTAGGAATGTTCTGCTTGAATGATGGCGGCAACGTTATCGCGCATTGTTCCGTACGTCCCCATGTAGAAATGGCTTTGAAGTATGAGGAAATCCATTACATCTTTACCAAGGTCATCCCACAAAGAAAGCAAGACAGAAGACCATATCTGTCCAGCATTGTGGACTTCTAATGCTATAACACCATTGTCGGGATATATTCTACTATCGTTCAACGGTCTTCCAGCCCATACCTTGCCGGTTGTGCCATCAAATCCTGCATCCCATGTTGGAAAGAAATTTCTGGCAAAGGTGGGATTGACGCTTCGTGAGTAGGTTGTAGCCCAATAATCTCCAAAGCCTTCTCCGAGGTGACCTTCTTCACCGCCACCCCAACCGTGGACTGTTCCTTCATGAATCGCATGACCATATTCGTGAAGAATGACTTCTGCATCTTCGCCATCATCTACCCCACCTTGACCGAAAGAGAAAGAATTGTTAGAGGCGCTATAAAATGCGTTGTCGGTAGAATCAAATCCTTGTGGGTCGGCATGAATGGAAAGATTCTGAATATTGGTAAACCCTAATGATTGAATGTATCGCTGTGTGCTATCCATGTGATAATACACATTAACGTCTTCAAACCCGACTTGTGAACGATTAAAACGGAATGAGTCTGCATCAGCAGCGGTGACAATTGGGGTATTAGGAGTATCCCAATCATCTATGGTAACATAACTACCACTTAATTTGTAAAAGCCTGATTCATATTTTAAACCACGAAGAGTAACTAACTTTCTTTGTGCGTCTAGTTGCGGGGAAGTGCTATCATGCCGATCGGAAAGACCGGGTGTTCCATAATATAATCCTGAGGATGCAATCGGATTCGGATTAAAGACATATCCGCTTCCATTCGTTGAAGATGTATGCTTCGGCTGGTTTTCATAAATATTAATATCTGTCCGTTTTATTATTTCTCCGGTGTTTGCATCAACAAAAATTTCCCATGCTCCACGTGGGTTATTGGAAGAGATTACTGTTCTGTAAGTTAGCAGAGAAACGTTTCCCTCATTGAGAATATAAAGTGTAGGTTCTTCTTGATGGAGGATTTTTCCTTTGATATTCAATTCGCGTAAAGCGATGGTGGTGGCATCGGTTGCCAGAATGGAGGAGGTGGTTGTTTTCACATCACTCACCGATTTACTGTCATTCACAACAAATGTTACTTGATTGCTTTTGTTGATACTTACTACAACATCACCGTGAAAAATAGGGATGTTCTCATACGTTTGATTGAATCGTACATGGTAGCCGGCAGGAGATGATTGAACGTTTTGAAGAGCTAATTCGCCCACATTGGGAGTAAGCCCGAATGTTTGATGGTAAAGGCGTAAATACTGTCTTGCAATTTCTTCAGGAGAGCCTGAAAACACTTGTTTATTGGTATGATACTCAGCCCGGAGTATGCCCGTTTTTTGTTCTACCCTGCCTTTAGCATTATATTTAAACGATATATTGCTTTTATTGGTTAATGGTTGTTTTAGCCCTTTGCTGTTTTGAACTGCAAAGCCTTGAACAATAACAATAAATGATAACGCCAAAAAGAGAACAGGTTTCATGGTAGAATGAGGTTATGGAGTAAATAACTATTTTGTAATGAAATGTACGGTAAACTGACCAGAATATCAATGATTGATTTCAATAATACTTTTATGTATTTTATCTCATTATGGAAATATTAAGTAATCTAACGCACGGGCTTAGCCTGAACACTTCCGTTGTACGGAAGATTTTAGTTGATTTTATACGTGATGAGGTGCATAATGCCGGCTTCACGAAAGGAGTGGTGGGTCTTTCGGGCGGGGTTGACTCTGCCGTGGTAATGACCCTCGCCGCTGAGGCATTGGGAGCCGATAACGTCCATGCCATTATGATGCCCTACCGGACGAGCAGTAAAGCAAGTGTTCGTGATGCTCAAACGCTTGTCAATCAACTTGCCATTCATTCGGAGGAGGTTGATATATCGGCGATGGTGGATATGTATATCTCCAATGTGCCGGAAACGGAGAAAACGCGGAGGGGAAATCTCATGGCGCGCCAAAGAATGATTGTTCTCTATGATATTTCGGCAAGGGAAAATGCGCTTGTTATCGGTACGAGTAATAAAACGGAATTGCTCCTCGGTTATGGTACTTTGCACGGTGATATGGCATGTGCGCTTAATCCGATTGGTGATTTGTATAAAACTCAAATTTGGCAGTTGGCAAAAGCGATTGGAGTCCCGGATCAAATTATAGATAAAAAGCCGACAGCCGATTTATGGGAAGGACAGACCGATGAAGGGGAATTGGGATTTTCGTACAAGAGTGTTGATGATTTGCTTTATCACATGATAGATGAACGCCACACCAATGAAGAATTGATTGAACGAGGGTTTGAAAAAAACTTTATCGAGAAAGTACGGCGATTGATTAAATACAGTCAGTTCAAACGGCGGTTGCCTTTGATTGCGAAGGTTTCGCATCGAACGATTAATATTGATTTTAGGTATGCGCGTGATTGGGGGATATAAAAAGTAACTGTCATCGCGAGCGAAGAGTGGCGATCCCCAACAAGTGTGCACAATGGTTGGGGATTGCCACGTCGCCACGCCGTGATAAATGAGGGCGTGACTCCTCGCAATGACAGTACCCTTTGGGTAAAATTAAACTATGGAGAACCCTCAACCACATACCACCGAAAAAAATGTAAGAGAAGGCGTACTGTACATTGTCAGTACGCCGATTGGTAACCTTGAAGACATTACACTTCGCGCGTTGAAGGTGCTTGCAGGCGTTGATCTTGTTGCAGCGGAGGATACGCGTACCTCCGGTAATCTGCTTCATCATTTTAATATTCGTAAGCCGCTGATTAGTTATTATAGCTATAACGAGGAGCGGCGTATCCCTGAACTTATTGAAAAATTAAAATCAGGGCTATCTATTGCGGTGGTTTCTGATGCGGGGACACCGGGTATTTCCGATCCATCCTTCAGGCTTATTAAGGCGGCAATAGAGGAGGGTATCCCCATAGAGACAACGCCCGGAGCCTGCGCGTTTTTACCTGCCCTCATTTCCAGCGGATTACAGATACAACCATTTATTTTTGAAGGCTTCCTCCCGGTGAAGAAGGGGAGGCAGACCAAACTGCAAGAACTTGCCAAAGAAACCCGCACCATAATTTTGTATGAATCTCCGTTTCGCGTGCTGAGAACACTGGAGGATATTAAAACCCATTTCGGGAACCGCCAAGTATGTCTTGCCCGTGAGATAACAAAGAAGTTTGAAGAGATACTTACCACCTCCGTTTCTGAAGCGATTAAGCACTTTTCTTCTAAATCTATTAAGGGGGAATTTGTGATTATTGTGGGGGGAATGTGGAAGGGTTTTGAGGTGGTGGATGGGGAATTGCCTGCCAAGGAAGTTTTGCAATAGCCTTTGGGTTAGACCTTTAAGGTCTTTGAGACCTTGAAGGTTTGGGGGGGTGTTAGTTTGCAACTTTGCAACACCCACGTGAAGTTTGCAGTATTGCAAAGTTGCAAAGTTGCCCCAAAGGGATGCACATTCTGTGCACAAAGTACCGAAAATGAACTGAATTAGCCGATTGTGCTTTGGAGATGGTTTAGCCATTTTGCCAACACTGCGGAGATTGGCAGAATGGCGGAATGGCAAAGTGGCAGAACGAGGGGACGACACATGTGAAATTGATTGTTTAATGCGTCTTTTATGGAATAAAAGAATACGGTTCTTCATCAACTTGCTTTTTGTTGTCTAATTAGGTAACTTTTCTTTAGTAGAATAAAATATGCGGAACATTTACATTTTTGGAAACGACTTTTGGGATTTCTACAATGCGCAACAGAAAAATATCCAAAAGAAAATAGATTGGGTAATTGGTTTGGTTAAGACCTTACCGATAGTTCCGGAGAAATATTTTAAACATCTTGAAGGTACTGACGGACTTTTTGAAATAAGAGTTATTGTAGGAACTAACAGTTACCGGATATTTTGTTTCTTTGATCAAGGAAATCTTGTTATCCTTTTGAATTGTTTTCCGAAAAAATCAAATAAGACACCGCGACAGGAAATAGAACGAGCAAAACATTTACGAAAGCAATATTATGAAGAAAAAAGCAAAAATTAAAAACTTAGTTTCATGGGATGAGCACCTTGACCAAAAATATGGTAAACTGGGAACTGCGAGCCGAGAAGAATACGAGGAAGAGTTTGAAGCGTTTAAAGTTGGCGTTCTCATACGTGAGGCACGAAAGAAAATGAACTTGACGCAAGAAGAGCTTGCCTTACGTGCCGGGACAACAAAAAACTACATTTCCCGTATTGAAAACGATGCAAGCGATATCCGGCTTTCTACTCTTATGAGAATAGTTCGTGAAGGGCTTGATGGGCGGATTAGTTTTTCTTTGAATTTGTGATTAAGTAGGGGAGGAATTGGTTTAGCGATGGATATAAAATCCATCGCTAATGAGGTTGTTAATAGTTGTAAACTGATTGTGGGGATACATTATAATGGTTTACTTGCTTATTTCTTATTCTTTTCGTAAAATACCTCGCGTAAATTAACAGAGGCACTTGCTTCTGAGGGAAACATATCAGGAGGGGCGACCTTGAAAAGCAGTAGATTGACAACAAACAGTGAGTAGACAAAAAAATATTAATTCTTAAGAATATAAATTATGAAATCTGATCAGATGCAATTAGAAATGACCCCTTATGCTGAAAATTATGAAAATGATACTTACACTACAGAAACCGATGTAGAGAATGAAGAAGAAATTGCTGTTGATTTTATTGATAAAATTGCAGACGCTGTTTTGTGGTCTACTGATTGGACTATAGAGTCAATAGTAAGTACACAAAAAAGAAATGCCTTTAATATTAACCCTGGATTTCAAAGAAGAGATGCTTGGAATAATGTCAAAAAGAGCCGTCTCATTGAGTCGTTAGTTTATGGATTACCAGTACCACAGATTGTCCTAGCTGAAGATGAGAAAAATAGAGGACATTATTTAGTTGTTGATGGTAAACAAAGGCTATTAACTATCTTTAAGTTTTTCTCGGATGATCCTACAATAAGGTTTAAACTAGAAGGACTTAATTCAGGTGAATTAAATGGTTTAGACAAAGAATCACTCAATCAACAAAAACCTGAACTTTATAATAATTTATTGACACAATCAATTCGATCAATAATAATCCGAAATTGGAAAAATGAAGATCTTTTGTACACGATCTTCTACCGACTTAATAGTGGCAGCTTACCATTATCTCCACAAGAACTAAGAAAAGCCCTAAAGCCAGGTCCATTTCTAGAATTGATTGATGTATTTTGTTCTCAGAGTAAAGTAATGAAATACCTACTTAAAACTAAGGTTCCGGATCCGAGAATGCGTGATATGGATTTACTTTTAAGATATTTTGTAATGACAAAACACATTACTGAGTATAAGGGGAATTATAAAGAAGCCTTGGATCGTATTTGTGATATCTATAACAAGCATTGGGACACATACGAAAAAGAAGTACATTCAATCTTGAATGAGTTTGACCAAGTTATAGCCCGAGCTTTCGATATATTTGGTGAAAATGAAGCATTTAGAAGATTGTCAAAGAATAGAAGTGAATCAAGAGTTAACAGAGCTTTATTTGATGTCATCACTTTTTATTTTCGCCAAATACCTCCAACTGTTCTTCCTACTTTTACAGAGCAAATAAAAATTTCTACTTTAGATTTGTGTGAAACGGATGAGAGATTTAAAAAAGCAATTAGTAGTAATACAAATAACTTAAAAGAAACAGCTACACGTTTTGTGATTTATGGGAAAAAAATTCAAGAAATTGTTGGGCTTAGTATTAACATACCTTCAAATCTTGAGAGACATTTTACCAAAATATAGAAAGAGAATGTCCTCAACAATATTTCAAAACTTGGAAAGAAACGTTACTTACGTACTTTCAGTTTTACGAAATTTTCCAAGTACCGATGCTTCTGAGCCAGAGAATCAAGTAAAGTTGAGATCTTGTCTAGCACTAATTCATGCTGAGTTTGAAGAATATTTTGAAACGATTGCAATGGCATGTGTTGAAAATTATGGTCATAATAAAATAAGTCACGCCCAATTTCGTTCATGTAGCTATTTTATGTTATGTTATTCTCCTAGATCATTTGAGGGGGAAGCAGATGATACAAAAAAAAGAATAGAGCAAGCAATCCTTCTTTATAAACGTATGATTAATAAAAATCATGGTATTTTGTCAAAAAATATCCTTAAAATTATCTTACCATTAGGATACCCTATTGCAAGAATTGATCAAACATGGTTAAATACAATTGATTCTTTTGGTACTTTTAGAGGTGAAATGGTACATCATAGCATTAGTAAAATTAAAAAACTCGTTTCTTATAATTATTTTGATAGAAACGTAATGGAAATAATTCTATCTGGAATAAAAGATGTCGATAATTATCTATATAAAAACTATAGGTTATGATAACAGTTTATAAATGGATTAGAAAACTTATTTCTATCAATAAAATCAATTATGAACATAACCATCTATACGCAAAGTAATATTTCCCCGCCAGAATTTTTTGATGGCCATTTCATCAGAGAAGGTGCATTATCAGGGTTATTAACTGGTATTACTATCTCAGATCTTAGTTATCAACGCGAACATGGGATGTTTAATTCAAATGAAATGATATCTTTCACCGTCGGATTTGCATCAAATGTTGCCATCAATCTATTCGCAAATTGGTTATGGGAAAAACTTAGGAGATTAAAGATAAAAGAAATTGAGATTGAGAAAGAAACCATTGAAATCAAGGATAAAGAAGGCTTTATCAGAATTGTAAAAGAACATATCAAACTGAATCCATAAAAATTTGTAACATCAAAAGAGATTTAGGAAAATAATATTGCCTATACTTTTAGATAAAAATTCTGTTGAACCCGAAATGGTAAATGCAATTAATATGGCATCCTCAGGTTTGATAGAAACATCAATCCTACAGGTGGCAAAAGATGAAAGAAAAATCTTCGATTCCACTGATAATCTTTTTGCAATAGTTTTAACAACCGATTTTAACTGTAAGGTAAGAATTGCTAGTGATTTGTCACACTTTGATATTGCAATCAATCTGGGCTTCCTCAGATTTTATAATGAAATGTCTAAAATGCTCTTAAGTCGTATTAACGTAATTAGTGAAACTGAATATAAATCTAAAAAATATAAACGAAACAAAGGCTTATCTTTTGAACAGACCGTTGCTATTGCAAGGACTCATTTGGAGGCATTCTGGAATAATGAATTACCAAAGCATAATTCTGTTTCTGTCAATGATTTGGATGATGGAACTGCTCATTTCTATAGACTTATACTTGTCCAAGGGCTTCGATTTTCCATCGCACATGAATTAAGTCATATTATTTTTAAGATCTCTCCAAAGAATCGCACGTATTTAGAGAGTGGACAAAACTCTGTTAAACTCATACTAAAAGACGTACCTACTCATATGTTTAAAGAAAAATGGCTTTCGGACATAATAGAAAACTGGGGTCATGAATTCGCAGCCGATCATCTCGGATTAGAATTAGCAATTAATACTGAAAAAACTGAAATTTATAAAGAATTTCAATTCTTTGCTGCGGAATGGTTATTTATTTTGATGGATATGCTTTGGAGATATTACGCGCAAAAACATGGTGGTATAACTCTTACAACACACCCTGCTCCATTTATGCGCTTTGAGCGACTTAAAAATTCGGTTAATCCTTCCCAAGGGATTATCAATGCTTTACCAACGTTGCAAGATATGGTGAAAAAAATAGTTGAAGCGTCTATCTAATATGTTTGTTGTTCTCGTTCTATACTACAGTGTAGGAATACAGAACTGGACGCTCCTGCGTTCAACGTTTTGTCAATAAACACAAAGCCCATCTTTATAATTATGGGCTTTGTGTAACCAATCCTTCCCCCACTTTTTGCTTTTCCCCTCACTTCTCTGTATATTATTAGCACTTGAGCGTAGAGAGTGCTAACAAGCAATCAAAATGGCTCAATCCAAGCAAATTTTCAAGAAAAACAATCAATACACAAAATAAAAAAAGGATATTCTATGGATATTAAACCTTTAGCAGATCGTATAGTTATAAAACCTGCTCAAGCAGAGGAAGTGACCCGTGGCGGAATTATCTTACCGGATACCGCAAAGGAAAAACCTGTGGTCGGTGAAGTAGTCGCAACCGGTCCCGGACGACGCGGCGATGATGGTAAACTTGTCCCCATGGAAGTGAAAGTGGGAAACAAAGTATTGTATGGCAAATATTCAGGCACGGAAGTAACGTTAGACCGCCAGGAATATTTAATCATGCGCGAATCCGATATTTTTGCAATCGTTTAACAATTTAAAAAGGAAAAGAATACTATGGGTGCTAAAATCGTTACATTTGACACAGAAGCACGCGCCGCATTAAAACGCGGTGTAGATAAGCTGGCTGATGCAGTAAAAGTCACATTAGGTCCAAAGGGACGTAATGTTGTTATAGATAAAAAGTTCGGAGCTCCAACAGTTACCAAAGACGGCGTAACAGTCGCAAAGGAAATTGAGCTCGAAGATCCAATTGAAAACATGGGCGCACAAATGGTTCGTGAAGTTGCCAGCAAGACCTCAGATGTCGCAGGCGATGGAACAACCACAGCAACCGTGCTTGCACAGGCAATTGTTCATCATGGTATGAAGAACGTTACCGCAGGCGCAAACCCGATGGATTTAAAGCGCGGTATTGACCTCGCAGTTACGGCAGTCATCGGCGAATTAAAGAAATTAAGCAAGACCGTTGGCGATGATAAGAAAAAGATCGCACAGGTCGGAGCTATTTCAGCCAATAACGATCCCACAATCGGCACACTCATTGCAGATGCAATGGAAAAAGTCGGTAAAGATGGCGTTATCACGGTTGAAGAAGCAAAGGGCACCGAGACAACAGTTGATGTTGTTGAAGGTATGCAGTTTGATCGCGGTTATCTTTCACCATATTTTGTAACAGATGCCGATACGATGGAAACAGTTCTCGAAGATCCGTATATCCTCATCCACGATAAGAAGATCAGCGTGATGAAAGATTTACTTCCAATCTTAGAGAAAGTCGCTCAGGCAGGTCGTTCAGCTCTTATTATTTCAGAAGATATTGAAGGCGAAGCGCTCGCAACATTGGTTGTGAATAAATTACGCGGAACCTTACGCATCTGTGCAGTAAAAGCGCCGGGCTTCGGTGATCGTCGTAAAGCGATGCTCGACGATATTGCCGTTCTTACCAGCGGAACAGTTATTTCGGAAGAGAAGGGTTTCAAGCTTGAAAATACAGCATTATCCTCACTTGGCACTGCAAAGAAAGTAACGATTGATAAAGATAACACTACAATCGTTGAAGGCGCAGGCAAGAAGGATGAAATCAAAGCTCGCATTAAAGAAATCAAATCACAGGTTGACAAAACAACATCCGATTACGATCGCGAAAAATTGCAAGAACGTTTGGCAAAACTTTCCGGCGGCGTAGCAGTGTTGAAAGTCGGTGCGGCAACTGAAGTCGAAATGAAAGAAAAGAAAGCCCGTGTGGAAGATGCACTTCACGCAACACGTGCGGCAGTTGAAGAAGGAATCGTTCCCGGCGGCGGAGTTGCTTATATCCGCTCATTATCATGTCTTGATAAGTTGAAAGGCGAAAATGAAGACCAGAATATCGGTATTGATATTATCCGTCGTTCACTTGTTGAGCCAATTCGATGGATTGTTACCAATGCCGGTGAATCCGGGGATGTTATCATTAACAAAATCAAAGAAGGTAAAGATGATTTCGGTTACAATGCACAAACTGAGAAGTTTGAGAATCTTATTGCAGCCGGCGTTATTGACCCGACAAAAGTAACACGTGTAGCGTTGGAAAATGCGGCAAGTGTTGCGGCATTGATTCTTACAACGGAAGCAACAATCGTTGATAAACCTGAAAAGGATAAATCAGCTCCCATGATGCCTGGCGGACACGGCGGCGGCATGGAAGGTATGTACTAAATCTTGAGTACGACAGTAGTCAGTATTCAGTACGTCAGTAGTTGAGTATGCGTATCGGGAGGAAACTCCCGAGACCACTCTAAAGTACAAAGAACTAAGTACAAAAAAAGTAGCCCATCTCGTGTAATAACGGGGTGGGCTTTTTTTTACCATTTTTGTGTGAAAATATTTTCATGCAAAAGATATTGACAAGTTATGAAGTTTTTATTATCTTACTCGCACGTTAACAATATATTATTGGTAGCGACACTTAGTAAGCGGGTAATTCCCCGGGTTGAATAAACCCACACCAGCCTAAATCCCTCTACAGAAGTGCCGTATAAGCTCGCCTTCGATTTTGAAAGAATGTTGAAGTATGAGGTGTATTGCGCTTAAAAATTCAATTTGTATACATGAAGTCTTTTCATAATTACTCTGTTTAATTAAATCTAATATCTGATTTTACAAAGTCTGTGGCTAAAGCCATAATATGGTTAGGATTCTATCCACGAGCTGAAGCTCGTGGCAATTAATTATTCAGATATAAGCAACGAATCGAACTATTGTCACGACCTTTTGTATAACATCAGTTACATTATATAAATTCTAAAAGACATTTTCAAAATTATCAAGGAGCAATTCTATGTGTTTCACATTATCGAAAGTAAAGTCGCTGGGAAAATGGAATTGGGAGAGTGGCGAAATAGTCCACAATCCTATCATTGAGGCTTCAAGAAAAATTCCAAGAACCAATAAACCATACGAGATAGATATACGAGAATATCTTTCGACGAGCGAAAATGCTGTTATCTATCGCACATTGCATACGATCATTAAAGGGTTGCCGGTTGAGAAGCAATCGCTTTTTTATTCTCATGGAAAAGGATCGTTCGATTATCGCGTAGAACAAATAATGGAATTTATGTCAAAGAATATTAAATATATTCCCGGTTCGAGAAAGTTTGATACCTGGATGTTCCCGGACGAAACTCTGGCGCTGGGAGGGGGCGATTGTGAAGATAGGGCATTTCTGTTAGCGGCGTTGTTATTAGCTTCCGGCGTTAGTGGATATGTTGTACGGGTTGTTCTTGGAAAATTGTACGATGCAGATTCGCGTACTTCGCGTGACCACGTATGGGTGATGTACAAGAATGAAGACGGGTTGTGGATGTGTTTGGAGCCACTGTTATTCAGCAAAGAAGCGGAGAAACATTCCAAAACGAAAAAGGTGTTAAGCGGCAATCAACGACACGGCGTAATAGAGTACATACCATATTTTGCTTTCAATAATACGCATCTCTGGAGAATAAAAAGCAATACGGAGCAAGACGGATTTACCGATTATATTGGTAAGCGTAAATTCTGGAAAGAGTTTAATCCGGCATTTGCAACCGATGTTCACAACCAGATTATTGATTACGCGTTGAGCGATATGAATTGGGTAAGGCGTACTTATATGAAGGCATTCAGTCTTGCAATAGATACTGTACAATCGTATGACCCACGCGAACATTTTGATAACGGATATGTTAGTGAATCGTGGGATTTAGTGAATGAGAATCTTAAGAAGAATACATTCAATGGCTTGGCTTATGCTATTCATGCGATGGCCGATTTTTACGCCCATACATCATACGGTGAATTTGCTGATCGGGAGCCGGATGGCAAACGTCTTGTTCTCTTCGATGGTTCAATGAATATGAAGCGAAAACCTGTGTATGATCAAGCGCCATTCGATTTAAATGATACGTCAAGATTTTCCGTCAATACGTTTTTCTACAAAGATGCGACCCGTGCCAAAGCTGTCGCGTACTGTAATAAAAAAGTAATCATTTCGGGGCGATTTGCGCAGGATAAGGACCCTTATCAAGGAACGCTTGAAAGAACATTCGTTTATATCCCTTATGCCATGAGAAATGCGCCCGATTTTCCTGATAGAGGATGTCTTCCGCATCACAATGAAATGGCAGTTGATGAACAATTGAATGAGGATGGAACAATTCCGGGAGGACACAAACTTTACAAAGATCCCAAAGTATATCAGGAGCAATTAAACCTCCGTTTTGTTGCGGCAAAACGTCATGTCAAATTGCTGTATAATCAATGGAAAACACAGCAATAATTCAATACTAAAACAAAGGAATATACTATGAACTATTTCATTGATATGCACTGTCACCCATCATTGAAAACATATCTCTTTGATAAATCATTGTATGAGAAACATCATGCGTCAAAGGATTTTGATCCGTTTGATATGCAGGTAGATTTACCAAAGATGGAAGAAGGCAATGTAAATGCAATTCTTGCCGCTCATTACCTTCCTGAAATTGGTTTACGAAAATATTGTACGTTGTTGGAGCATCTTTTTCCGGCGTTGCAATCATTCTTTCCAAAATTCACTGAAAAAGTGGAGAAGGATAATTCACCGACAGCGCCATTTGAGCAGACTATGAATGTGATCTCTCATTTTGAGGGAAAGATTATGGAAGCGTTGGATCATGGGCATCAAGTAGTTCTGGCAAAATCGTTTACGGAACTAACGAATGCCCTTCAGGGTGGGAAACGAGTTTTTATTCACAGTATAGAGGGAGCCCACAGTCTGGGAAGAAATTTACCTGATGCAAATGCATATCTTCAAAACCTGCAAGCGTTTTTTGATAAGGGTGTGTGCATGATAACCATAGGTCACTTTTTTGAAAACGATATTACATCATCCGTGGAAGGGATGCCTCCGAGTGTTTGTAAGATGATCGGGTATTCGAGACCGCCGAATACAAAACCGGGACTTTCTGCAATTGGTGAGGCTGTCGTAAAGAAGATGCTTGACCTTGGTATGATTGTTGACTTAACTCATTGTACACCAGAAGCACGGCAACGGATATTTCAATTAAATGATGACAGAGTGGCACAAGGAAAAACGAGACGACCACTTGTCTTTTCACATGTTGGACTTCGATCACTATTTAATGATCCTGACCATCCTAACTTTAATCTTATGTGTCCAACTGATGCAGAAGTTCTTAAAATTAAAGAGTGTAACGGGGTTATCGGTATTATACTTGTAAATTATTGGTTGACCGGAAAAGAAGAAAATGATATTCCTTTGTTGCCTGATTTTACACCTGATAAAGGAATGGATTTTATTATAAACACGGTTAAACGTATCAACACAATTGCCGGAAATTGTAATAACATTGCAATAGGCACTGATTTTGATGGGTTTACCGATCCACCGGATGATTTAGAGGATCCATCAAAGTTCCCATTAATTAAAAAACGGCTATTAGCTGAAGCGTATTCTTCTAATGATGTTGATAAAATTATGGGGACAAATGTTTTGCGCGTTCTTCGCGATGGTTGGAGATGATAGAAGGATGCAACTAATTTTACTCTTGTAATGAGAGCACAATACTACAATTAACAATTACTACTATTTAAAATTCTTTTACTTATGCCTGATAGACCCTTAGTGATTATTCATGGTTGGAGCGATCATTCATCGTCCTTCGAACCGCTTGCAACAAAATTACAAGCTTCATTAAAAACAACTGTTCATGTTATCAACCTTGCAGATTATGAATCACTCGATGATGAAGTAACATACGATGATATCGTATCTGCCATGAATAAAGCTTGGAGCGATAAACAATTACCTGAAACCGAAGGCTCAGTTGATGTGATAGTGCATAGTACCGGAGGTTTGGTTGTTAGAGACTGGTTGGTAAGGAGAAATAAAGCGAACTTGCCTTTACCTGTTAAGCATCTTGTTATGTTAGCGCCTGCCAATTTCGGCTCACCGCTTGCTCATAAGGGAAAGTCGTTTATCGGAAGAATTGTAAAAGGATTTAAGGGCGATAAATTATTTGAGGTTGGAGAAAAAATTCTTGACGGGTTAGAACTGGCAAGCCCATACTCATGGAATCTTGCATTGAAAGATCGTTTTGATCAGCAGAACGATTATTTCGGAGAATTGAAAATCCTATGCACTGTTTTAGTAGGAAATACAGGGTATAGTGGAATTGCGGCTGCCGCAAATGAGGATGGCAAAGATGGAACTGTCAGGGTTTCAACTGCCAATATTAATTGTGCGTACGTCGAGGTAGATTTTGCAACCGACCCGATGAATCCGATAGCGAAGCCAATTCGGAAATCTAATGGAAAGGTTGCCTTTTGTGTTCTCGATGGAGTAAATCATGGTACAATTATC
>OBEQ010475700.1_pt1 | contig 17763 bp, 14 predicted proteins | sample 1670901 | NCBI WGS metagenome assembly OBEQ01 (sample SAMEA104232315, study PRJEB22302) | groundwater metagenome | biome: forest; feature: aquifer; material: groundwater | place: USA | collected 2011-08-07 | depth 5.4 m
CCCCCCCGCCCCCCCGCGGGGGCCGCCGAGCCGGCGCAGACAGAGGGCAAGCGCGCCATCGCCGACAAGGCGGCCCAGGTCGGCATCGTCATCGGCGGCTACCGCATCCCCGCCTCCAGGCATCCCGACATGGTCGCGATCAAGCTGGCCGCGAGCATCCTCACCGATGGTGAGTCGTCGCGCATCAAGCAACGCATCGTGCACAAGGACAAGATCGGCGTGGGCGCGGGCGGGCAGGTGCTGGCGCTCGAGCACCCGGGCATGTTCTTCGTCTTCGCGGCGCACCTGCGCCCGGAAGAGGCGGGCCGCTGCGAGAAGGCCATGGCCGAGGAAGTGGCGCGCCTGGGCTCGGCGGGCCCCACGCCCAAGGAGCTGGAGAAGGCCAGGAACCAGATGACCTCGCGCTTCGTCTTCGGCCTCGAGTCGGTGGGCGGGCTGGCGCAGCAGATCGGCATGTCGTGGATCAACACCGGCGACCCGCGTGCCTGGCTCGAGGAGTACGACGCCATCCAGGCGGTCACCGCCGCCGACGTGATGCGCGTGGTCAAGACCTACCTGACGCCCAGCAACCTGACCTCGATGATCGTTCCGCCCTTCGCCGGAGGTGGCCAGTGAGGCGCGCGCTCGCTTCCGTCCTGGCGCTCGCGCTGGCCGCGTCGTGTGGACCGTCGAAGCTGGGCGACGGCGAGACCACGCCTACCTTGCCCGGCTCGGATCCGGTGGGCACGGCCAGGCCGGCCCCGGTCAAGCCGAACCCGAGCAAGAGCAAGGCCGAGCCGGATCCCTGGGCCGGCAAGAAGGATCTCATCCAGCCGCCCGCGGCCCGGCCGGCCGGCAAGGTGGCGCTGCCGCCCATCGAGCGCTTCGAGCTGGCCAACGGGCTCAAGGTCATCGTGGTGGTCAACCACCAGCTGCCGGTGGTGAGCTTCCACCTGGCGGTCAACGCTGGCCAGCAGGAGGAGCCGCACGACAAGCGTGGCCTGGCCGACTTCGCCGCCGCCATGCTGACCAAGGGCACCAAGACCCGCAACGCCGACCAGATCGCGCAGACCATCGACCAGATCGGCGGCGCGCTCGCGGCGGGGGTGGACTTCGAGGCCACGCACGTCAGCTGCGACAGCATGGTCAAGGACGCGGCCACCTGCCTGGAGCTCTTGCCCGACATCGTGACCAACCCGACCTTCTCCGAGAAGGAGATGGACGAGATCCGCAAGCAGATCACCAGCGCGGTCAAGCAGCGCCGCGACGATCCCGCCTCCCTGGCCGAGGACCACTTCGACAACTTGCTGTGGGGCGACGACCACGTGCGCGGCTGGCCGGTCACGCTCGACTCGGTGTCGTCGATCGGGCGCCAGGACCTCATCGACTGGCACGGTGCGCGCTTCAAGCCGTCCAACTCGGTGCTGGTCATCGCCGGCGACATCGACGCCAAGGAGGCGCGCGGCCAGGTGCAGAAGGCCTTCGGAAACTGGAAGAAGGGTGCTGCGCCCGAGGCCAAGAAGTTCGCCGAGCCGCAGCTCAAGGGCAAGAAGGTGCGCCTGGTCGACAAGCCCGACCAGACGCAGGCGCTCATCCGCGTGGGCCACCTGGGCGTCGCGCACGGCGAGCCCGACTACCTGGCCACGGTGCTGATGAACTACACCCTGGGCGGCGGGCAGCTCGACTCACGCCTGATGAAGGCGGTGCACGTGGGCGGACGCACCTACCAGGCGTCGTCCCAGTTCGAGCGTCAGCGCGCGCGCGGCGTGTTCCAGGCCCAGACGGTGGTGCGCAGCGACGACACGGCCGCGGCGCTGACACAGCTCCTGGGCGAGATGGCCAGGATGCAGAAGGACGGCCCCACCGACGCCGAGCTGGCCGCAGCCAAGGCCAACCTGGGCGGGAACTATCCGCTCGGCTTCGAGTCGTCGTCGGCCATCGCCACCGCCGTGCTGGCTGCCGAGCTGCACGGCCTGGGCGAGGACTACGTGCGCGACTTCCCCGTGCGCGTGGCCGCCGTGCCCATCGCCGACGTGCGCGCGGCGGCCAGGAAGCATCTCGACGCCGAGAATGTGGTCGTGGTCATCGTGGGCAAGGCCGACGAGATCGCGCCCCAGCTCAAGAAGGCCGGCATCGCCTTCGAGCAGCTGGACTGGCTGGCGCCGGTGTCGCGGCGCGACCGCGACGCGGCCATCGCCGCGCGCAACGCTCCGCCCGACCCCAAGAAGGCGGCCGAGGGCAAGAAGCTCATCGACGCGGCCATCGCCGCGCGCGGCGGCGAGAAGAAGCTGACCGGGCTCAAGGAGCTGAGCGCGAGCGGCAAGATCATGATCCGCGGCCAGGGCGGCAAGAGCATGGACGGCGAGTTCGCGCGCATGTTCAAGGCGGGCGCGACCGCGGCGGAGACGCAGCAGCGCACCGACATCACGCTGCCCGGCCGCGGCACGGTCAAGCTGGTGGTCAGCGCCAAGTCGGCCTGGGTCGAATTCCAGGGCAAGGTGCAGGACATCCCCCAGGACTCGCTGGCGGCGATCAACGTGCTGCTGTTCGTCGACCCGGAGCGGGTGCTCCTGCACGCGCTCGACAAGACCTTCGTGGTCCAGGCCCAGGGCAAGCAGAACGTCGAAGGCATCGACTACGACGCCGTGCTGGTGCGCAGCGCCGACGCTGCCTACGAGGTCACGCTGCTCCTCGACATCAAGACGCACCTGGTCTACCGCGTGCTCTACTCGGTGCAGGGCGAGACGCTCTTCGACGAGTACGGCGACTACAAGCCGGTCAACGGCGTGCAGGTGGCGCACAAGGTGAAGACGGTCAACCTGCTCCTGCAGGTGCCGGTGGAGATCCAGTACGACAAGGTGCAAGTGAACGCGGGCCTGCCGAGCGGAGCGTTCGACCGCGCCAAGTAGTGGGTCTTGCCCTGCGCTCCGAATGGTCGGACGATGACGAGACCATGAAAACGAACGTCTCGCTGCTCGCGGTCGTGGTGGTCCTGCTCGCCGGCCTGTCGGCCACGGCGCACGCGCAGGAGCCGGGAACACCCGAAGGCGAGCGTGCAAATCCGACCACGCCACCCCCGCCGCAGACCATGGCGCAACCGTCCACGCCACCCGAGCCGGAGAAGGACAAGAAGCCCAGGCGGGGCGACTTCGACGCGGGCGGACAGGTGCGCCTGCCCAGCGGCCCCGACGAGATGGGCAAGTACGCCACGTTCAACTGGATCGCCGTGGATGTGAAGGGTCGCTACTTCCTCCTCGACAGCGTGACCGTGAACGGCAACATCCCGCTCGCGGTCGTGAAGCCCGGCAAGCTCATGAACGCCGACGGTTCGAGCACCGAGCCGAGCGTGTTCGGCGGCATGATGCTGACCCTCGACGCGCGCCTGCCCAGGCTGCCCTTCCAGCCCTCGGCCTCCCAGACCGAGGTTGGCCTGGTGCTGTCGGGCGCGTACATGCGCGAGGGCGCCATGCTGCTGAGCGAGAAGGACTTCCCGCTCTTCATCGGCGACTTCCAGCTCGGCTACACCGCGGGCCTCTACACCAAGCTCAAGCTGAGCAGCCTGGTCGACTTCTCGCTGGTCCCGGTGTTCGTCTACCAGAGCGCGAGCGCCGGCTCGCTGACCGCGCTGCAGGTGCCCACCTCGCTCATCCTCCGGCTCGGCTCCCTGCTCGTGCTGACCGCCGACGTGGGCATCTTCACCGGTGACGACTTCTCCCTGCGCGGCAAGAACGGCGGGCGCATCGCCCTGGGCGGCTCGATCTCGATCAAGATCGGGCCCATCCTCTTCCACGCCGGCGCGGGCGCGGCCAGCCTGCTGACCGGCGGCCTGTACCCGGGCATCGGCGACTCGCTCTACGTCGACCTGAACGTCAAGTACGTCAAGTGAGGCGCGCGCCGCAAGGCGCTCGCCCCGGTCTGCGGGTCCCGCAGCCGACCTGCAGAACCTGCAGGCGTGCGCGCCGAAGGCCGCGCCGCGCGGCGGCTCCCGTGCGACGGGCTGGCATGCTTTGGCGTCCGCCGGCACGACACTTGCCTCGTCCTCATGTCAGGCGTGGCCTTGGCTTACACTTCGAAACACATGCCGTCGTCGCGCAAAGTGGCGCTCGCGCGCTGGTCGGTCGTCGTGGCCATCGGGCTGATGGCCGCGGCGCTCCTGGTCACCGTGTGGACCACCCACTCGGGCGTGCGCGACGCGTCGGAGACGCTGGTGCGCGGGCAGGCCGACGCCTTCCAGCAGGCCATCCGCGTGCGCCTCATGGACCTCACCGCGCCGCCCACGGCCGCCGACCTGACCACGCTGGTCCAGGAGCACGCCGCGGAGGGCCTCACCTATGTGGTCATCCAGGAACCGACCCGGGCCGACACGGTGCAGGCGGGCGCGCCGGTGGCGGGCGCGCTCGCGCCGGTGTTCGCGGCCATCCCACCCGAGCGGCCCATCCGTCTCGCCGACGGACGCGTGCGCATGGTCTTCCGCGCCTGGCAGCGGGTCAACCTGCCTGGCTCGCCCGAGCCGCGCCGGCGCGGCTACCTGGTCGCCATCGAGTTCCGCCCGCTGCAGGCGGAGAACCTGCGCGCGGCGGCGTGGAGCACGCTCGGCATCGGCGCGCTGGCGGCGACCACGCTGCTGCTCTTCGCCGCCATGCTGGTGCGCTGGGTGCTGCGGCGCGAGGCCTCGGCCACCGAGCTCGAGCGCGCGCGTCGGCTGGCCAGCCTGGGCGAGCTCTCGGCGGTGCTGGCGCACGAGATCCGCAACCCGCTGGCCTCGCTCAAGGGCAACGCGCAGCTGCTGGCGCAGTCGCTGAGCGCGGGTGACAAGCCGCGCGCTCGCGCCGACCGCGTGGTCGACGAGGCCATCCGGCTGGAGAACCTGACCAACGATCTGCTCGAGTTCGTGCGCTCGGGCGAGCTCGAGCGCAAGCCGCAGGATCCGGGCGCGCTGCTCAGCGCCTCGGCGGAGTCGGTGGCGCCGGCCAGCATCCAGGTCGACGTCAGCGCTGCGCCCGAGGCCTGGTCGTTCGACGGCAACCGCATGACCCAGGTGCTGACCAACCTGCTCGAGAACGCGGTGCAGGCGGGCGCGCCGGTGCGCGCGTCGGTGGCCGCGGAGGGCGGCCGGCTGGTCTTCGAGGTGCGCGACAGCGGCCCCGGCGTGCCCGACGACGAGCGCGAGCGCATCTTCGAGCCCTTCTACACCAGGCGCACGCGCGGCACCGGGCTCGGACTGGCCGTGGCCAAGCGCGTGGTCGAGCTGCACCACGGCAGCATCTCGGTGGCCAACGCACCCGGTGGTGGCGCCATCTTTCGCGTCGCGCTACCGCGCGGCTAGCCCATCAAGAGGCAGAGGAGAGAGACACTTCGCATGGCGCGTATCCTGGTTGCAGACGACGAAGAGGGCATCCGCGAGTTCATCGCCGACGCGCTGTCGCTCGATCACCACGCGGTCGAGCAGGCCGCCGACGGGCGCGCGGCCGCGCGTGCGCTCGACCAGCGCGCCTTCGACGTGGTCATCACCGATCTCAAGATGCCTGGCATGGACGGCATGGCGCTCCTGCGCAAGCTGCGCGCCGAGCAGCCCGAGGTCGAGGTGGTCGTGCTCACCGCCCACGGCACCGTCGACACCGCGGTCGAGGCCATGAAGCTGGGTGCGTTCGAGTACCTGCAGAAGCCCATCAGCGGGCCCGACGAGCTGCGCCTGCTGGTCGGGCGTGCGGTCGAGCGGCGCGGCCTGCGTGATCTGAAGGTCATGGCCGAGCGCGCCGACACCGGTGGCCCGCAGCTCGGCTACGGCGACCCGGCCATGCGCCCGGTGCTCGAGGCGCTCGAGAAGGTGGCGCGCACCTCGGCGACGGTGCTGCTGCTGGGCGAGAGCGGCACGGGCAAGGAAGTGGCCGCACGCGCCATCCATGCGCAGAGCACGCGCCGCGGCCGGCCGTTCATGGCGGTCAACTGCGCTGCTCTGACCGAGACCCTGCTCGAGTCGGGGCTGTTCGGCCACGAGAAGGGCGCGTTCACCGGCGCCAGCGACCGTCACCGCGGGCGCATCGAGCTGGCCGACGGCGGCACCTTCTTCCTCGACGAGGTGGCCGAGCTGCGCCCCGAGCTGCAGGCCAAGCTGCTGCGCGTGCTGCAGGAGCGACGCTTCGAGCGCGTGGGCGGCACGCGCACCGTCGAGGTCGACGTGCGCTGGATCGCCGCCACCAACCGCGACCTGCGCGTGATGATGGACGAGGGCCGCTTCCGCGAGGACCTCTACCACCGGCTGGCGGTCTTCCCGCTGCGTCTGCCCGCGCTGCGCGAGCGACCCGCCGACATCCTGCCCATGGCGCGCGCGCTGCTCGCGCGCATCGTGCACGAGCTCAAGCGGCCGCCGCTGTCGCTGTCAGCGGGCGCCGAGCGCCGCCTGCAGGTCGCGCGCTGGCCGGGCAACGTGCGCGAGCTGGCCAACGCGCTCGAGCGCGCCGCCATCTTGGCCGACGGCGATCAGATCCGCGAGGACCACCTGTGGGTCGAGCCCTCGGCGGCGCGCGCCGCGGTCGAGATCAAGCCGCTCGCCGATCTCGAGCGCGAGGCCATCGTGCGCACGCTCGAGTCGGTGGGCGGCAACCGGCGCCGTGCCGCCGAGCTGCTCGGCATCGGCGAGCGCACGCTGTATGACAAGCTGAAGCGTTTCGGCCTCGAGTAACCGACGTAAGGCTGCTCGCCGTCGGACGTGCGGTCCGGAAGGCCGCACGGGCGCAGCTCCCGCAGACGGCCTGCAGAATCCGCAGGCGCGCGAAGAAAATGCATGCGCGGCGTGTTGCAAGCGTCGAAGCTTGCGAGGGTTTTGGCCGTCGGACCAGCTGGCGTCGGCGGCACGCGCGGTGCATATAGAGCGCGGGAAAGGGATTCACAATGGCTTTCAAGACATCGGCTCTGGTTCTGATTCTCGGCGGCGCGCTGGTGGCCTCCACGGCCGAGGCGCAGCAGCGTGTCCAGGTGCGCGATCACTCGCGCCAGGGTGGCGGGCAGGACAAGGGCGGCGAGCGGGGACAGCATCGCGAGCACGATCGCGACCATGACCGCGGCGACCACGATCGCGGCGACCACGATCGCGGCGACCACGATCGCGACGGCGATCACGATCGCGACGACCACCAGCGCGCCGACTACCCCAGCAACGCTCCGCCCGCGCCGCGCCTCGAGCGACCCAAGGCGCGCCGAGGCTTCGTCTACCAGGCCGGCCGCTACGAGTGGCGCAACGGCGCCTGGGTCTGGACCAGCGGCCACTGGGAGCGCGAGCAGTCGGGCCGCCGCTGGCGCGACGGACGCTGGGAGCAGCAAGGCGACCGCTACGTCTGGATCGACGGCTCGTGGGAGGTCGTGGTCAACGTCGACTACCCGACCGCGCCGCCGCCCGCGCCGCGCGTCGAGAACCCGCGCCCGCGCAAGAACTTCGTCTGGGTCGAGGGCAGCTACCAGTGGCGCGATGGCGCGTACGTCTGGATCGACGGTCACTACGAGCGCGCCGTGCGCGGCAAGCGCTGGCGGCGGGCGCGCTGGGACCAGCAGGGCGACCGCTACGTCCTCGTCGAGGGCACCTGGGAAGCGGCGCCCGACTATCCGACCGACGCGCCGCCACCTGCGCCTGCCGAGCAGCCCGCGCCGCGCCAGGGCTACCTCTGGGTCGCCGGTCACTACGACTGGCGCGACGGCGCTTACACCTGGACGGCCGGGCACTGGGAGCGCGAGCAGGCCAGCCAGCACTACGAGGCCGGGCACTGGGAGCGTGAGAACGATCGCTACGTCTGGCACCCGGGCGCCTGGATCCAGAACTAATCCAAGTCCAAGCCTGATACGAAAGGTCCGAGATGCGCATGCTCTATCGCTGGCTCCTGGTCGTCGCCGTGGCGGGTCTCGCCGTGGTCGGCTGGGTCTATTTCCGACCGCACGCGGGCGCCGCGACGCCCAAGTGGCAGAGCGCCACCGTCGAGCGCGGCAAGATCGTCTCCAAGATCACCGCGACCGGCACGGTCTCGCCGCTCAAGACCGTGCAGGTGGGTAGCCAGGTCTCGGGCCGCATCCTCGAGCTCGCGGTCGACTTCAACTCGGCGGTCACCAAGGGCCAGGTGATCGCGCGCATCGATCCCCAGCTCATCAAGGCGCAGGTCGAGCGCGCCCAGGCCAACCTGGCCGCGGCGCGCGCCGACCAGCTGCGCGCCAAGGCCCTGGCCACCGACGCCGATCGCCAGGCCGCGCGCGCTCTCTCGCTGGCCGAGCGCAAGCTGGTCGCGCAGTCGGAGGCCGACACCGCCGCCTCCAACGCCGAGGCGGCCCGCGCGCAGGTCATCGCCGCGGGCGGCTCGGTGCAGCAGGCGCTGGCCGCGCTGCACCAGGAGCAGCTCAACCTCACCTACACCCCCATCTACAGCCCCATCGACGGCGTGGTCATCTCGCGCAGCGTCGACGTCGGGCAGACCGTCGCGGCCAGCTTCTCGGCGCCGACGCTGTTCACCATCGCCGAGGACCTGAAGAAGATGCAGGTCGACTCGAGCGTGTCGGAGGGCGACGTGGGCAAGCTGCAGCCGGGCATGAAGGTCTTCTTCACCGTCGACGCCTTCCCGGGCAAGACCTTCCCCGGCGCGGTGCGCCAGATCCGCAACGCGCCCACCACGGTGCAGAACGTGGTCACCTACGACGCGGTCATCGACGTCGACAACCCCGAGCTCGAGCTCAAGCCGGGCATGACCGCGAGCGTCACCTTCCTGGTCGGCCAGCGCGACGACGTGCTCAAGGTGCCCAACGCGGCCTTCCGCTTCCGTCCGCCCGCCGACGCCATCGCGGCAGCGGCGCCCGCGCGCCCGGCGCCCGAGTCACCGGCGGCGACCGCGACCGCCTCGGCGCAGGACGCCAGCGCCGCACGCGCCCGGCCGGATCGCGGCGACCGCTCCGACGTGCCCCGCAGCCCGGGTCGCCCCGAGGCGAGCGGCCGCTGGGACCATGCCGACAAGCCCGATCGCAAGACCGTCTACCGTCTCGACGGCGACAAGCTGGTCGCGGTGAAGGTCAAGATCGGCCTGTCCGACGGCACCAGCAGCGAGATCCTCGAGGGCGAGCTCAAGCCGGGCGACGCCGTGGTGACCGACGCGGGCGGCGGAGCCGGCGCGAGCGCACCGGCCAAGCAGGGTGGCTCGAGCGGCGGCGGCGGTCGGCGTCCGCGCGGGCCGGGGTTCTGATGGCGGCGCAGCTCATCCATCTCGAAGGCATCGCGAAGACCTACACCATGGGCGACGTCGAGGTGCGCGCGCTGCGTGGCGTGTCGCTCGACATCGCCGAGGGTGAGTTCGTCGCGGTCATGGGCTCGTCCGGCTCGGGCAAGTCGACGCTGATGAACATCCTCGGCTGCCTCGACAAGCCGACCGCCGGGCGCTACCTGCTGGGCGGCGACGACGTGTCGAAGAAGAACCGCAACCAGCTGGCCGAGATCCGCGGGCGCACGCTCGGCTTCGTGTTCCAGAGCTTCAACCTGCTCACGCGCACCAGCGCGCTCGAGAACGTCGAGCTGCCCCTGCTCTACACCGGCGTGCCCACGCGCGAGCGGCATGCGCGCGCGCGCGTCGCGCTCGAGCGCGTCGGCCTGGGCGACCGGCTCGACCACCATCCCGCGCAGCTCTCCGGCGGTCAGCAGCAGCGCGTCGCCATCGCGCGCGCGCTGGTGGGCAGCCCGCGCCTCATCCTCGCCGACGAGCCGACCGGCAACCTGGACTCGCGCACCAGCATCGAGGTCATGGCCCTGTTCCAGGAGCTGTCGCAGAGCGGCATCACCATCGCGCTGGTCACCCACGAGCCCGACATCGCCGCCTACGCGGCGCGCGTGATCGTGGTCAAGGACGGCCTGGTCCGCTCCGACGAGCGGCAGGCGCCGCTGGCGGCCATCGTCCCGGCCGCGACGGCGGAGGCAGCATGAGCCCGTTCATCATCCTGCGCGTGGCCCTGCGCGCGCTGGTGCGCAACAAGATGCGCTCCTTCCTGACCATGCTGGGCGTGGTCATCGGCGTGGGCGCGGTCATCGCCATGGTCGCCATCGGCGAGGGCGCCAAGGCGCGCGTGCGCGCCACCTTCGCGTCCATGGGAACCAACCTCCTGGTCGTGCAGTCGGGCTCGAGCCGCAACCAGGGCATGCGTGGTGGCTCGGGCTCGTCGCCGTCGCTGACCTGGGCCGATCTGGCGGCGATCCAGAACCCCGACGAGGTGCCGGCGGTGCGCTGGGCCGCGCCGCAGCTGCAGTCGCGCGTGCAGGTGCTGGCCGAGGACCAGAACTGGAGCACGCAGGTCGTGGGCACCACACCGACGTACTTCGACATCCGCAGCTGGCCGATGGCGCGCGGTGCCCGCTTCACCGACTCCGACGCCGAGGGCGGCACCAAGGTCATCGTGCTCGGCCAGACCGTGGTCGACAACCTGTTCGGCAAGGGCGCCGACCCGGTCGGCCAGGCGGTGCGCGTGAACAACATGCCCTTCACCGTGGTCGGCGTGGCGGCCAAGAAGGGCCAGAGCCCGTTCGGCCAGGACTACGACGACACGGTGTGGATCCCGGTGCGCACCTTCCAGGCCAAGATCCAGGGCGGCCTGGGCAACTACATCGCTGGCTCGATCTACATCAGCGCCGCCAACGACACCTCGCGCGCCGAGGCGCAGGTGTCGGCGCTCCTGCGCGAGCGTCACCACCTGGCCCAGGGCGCCGACGACGACTTCTCCATCCGCAACCTGGCCGAGATCGCCTCGGCGCAGCAAGAGAGCACCAGCACCTTCACCACGTTGCTGGCCAGCATCGCGGCGGTGTCGCTGCTGGTGGGCGGCATCGGCATCATGAACATCATGCTGGTCAGCGTGACCGAGCGGACGCGCGAGATCGGCATCCGCATGGCCGTGGGCGCCAAGCCGCGTCACATCCTGTCGCAGTTCCTGGTCGAGTCGATGGCGCTCGCGATCCTGGGTGGCGTGCTCGGCGTCGGGCTGGGCATCTGGGCCGCGGGCAAGCTGGCCGCGCAGTTCGACTGGCCGACCGTGATCCGGCCCGACATCGTGATCATCGCGGTGGTCTTTTCCGCCGCGGTCGGCATCGGATTCGGGCTCTACCCGGCGCGCAAGGCGTCGCGTCTCGATCCGATCCAGGCATTGAGGTACGAATGAGAAGGTTTCTCGTCATCGTGGCCGGGCTGGCACTGGCCGTTCCGTCGGCAGGCGCAGGCGCGGGCGCGCAGGAAGGCCGCACCGTCACGCTGGCCGCCGCGCTCGATCTGGCCAGGGCCCACCAGCCCGACGTGCGTGTGGCCCAGGGCGCGGCGCTCAGTGCGCGCGCGGCAGCCGAGCGGGCGCGCGCGCCGCGCCTGCCCACGCTCGACGCCAGCGCCTCGTATGGCGTGGGCGCGGGCAATCCCGGCGACGTCGGTCGTCCGCGCCACTCCACCCGTCTCGGCCTGGACGCTGGCTGGCTGCTGTGGGACTTCGGCGAGACGTCGGCCTCGATCGCCGCGGCCGACGCGTCGGCGGGCGCCGCCGACGCTGACGCGACCCAGGCCCAGCTCGACCTGGCCCTGTCGGTGCGCAGCACCTACTTCGCCACGCGCGCGGCCAAGGAGCTGGTCGGCGTCAAGCGCGACACGCTCACCAACCAGGAGCACCACCTGCAGCAGACCGAGGCCTTCGTCGAGGTCGGGCGGCGCCCGGAGATCGATCGTTACCAGGTGCGCACGCAGGTGGCCAACGCGCGCCTCGAGCTCATCCAGGCCGAGAATGCCTACGAGGTGGCCAAGGGCCAGCTGGCGCGCGCCATCGGCGATCCGGGCGCGGCCGACTTCGACGTCGCTGACGAGACCATGCCCGCGGTCGAAGGCGAGGACGGCAGTGACGCCACGCTCTACGCCGAGGCGGTGCGCGCGCGTCCCGACCTGGCCGCGCTCGAGCGCTCGCGCCAGGCACAGGCGGCGCAGCTCGACGCCGCCCACGCCGCCTTCATGCCCGCGCTGAGCGCCTCCGCCGGCGTCGAGGCGGTGCCCCTGCGCACCGACGCCGACGCCGCCTGGGGCTGGAGCGCCGGGCTGCAGCTGACCTGGAGGATCTTCGACGGCGGCGTGCGCCGCGCCAACATCCACAGCGCCGAGGCCAGTGTCATGGTCGCCGACGCCCGCCGCGAGGCGCTGGCGCAGAACGTGCGCGTCGAGCTGCGTCAGGCTCGCCTGGCCGTACGCGCCGCCAAGGCGGCGCGCGCCGCGGCGCAGGAAGCGAGCGCCAGCGCCACCAAGCAGCTCGAGCTGGCCGAGGGCCGCTACACCGAGGGCGTGGGCAACGCCATCGAGCTGGGCGACGCGCAGGTGGAAGTCGCGCGCGCCTCGGCGCAGACGGTGCAATCGGAGTACGACCTGGCCACCGCGCGCGCGCAGCTGCTGCACGCGCTCGGACGCTGACGCGGCTGGGCGCGGGTGACACCTGGTGACGGTCGGTGCCTTCGGGAATCGTCCGGCGCCGACACTCGTAGCCAGTGCACTGTTCACAGGGTGCTCCTGATTTCGCGGCGTTAGCGACGTTCCGGCCCGGCACCGAAGTTGCTCTGGACCTCCGCATCTTGGAGGCTCCCGTGAAATATCTCGCGCATCTGGTTCTCGCCTGTTCGCTCGTCCTGTTCGCCGTTCGCCCCAGCTCCGCCGCGGATACTGGCAGCAGTAACCTCGCTCCCAGCCCCACCGCGATCGTCTTCGAGGCCGTCGACGGCGTGAGCACCGGCGGTGACTTCATCGTGCGCATCGAGGGTCTCGTGCAAGGCGAGGCCGAGCCCCGGCAGCTCAGCTTCCGCGTCAGTACCGGCTCCGGCGGGAACGGGAATGGACAGGGGTCGGCGGCAGCCGAGAATTGTCACCGGGCGGCGATGCTGGTCTTGTCGAAGCCCGGCCGCTACCTGCTCGTGTTCGACAATCACGGTAACAGCAGCGTCTACGACTGCCAGATCACGCGCCGCTAGCCATGCGCAGCTTCCTTCTCTCTGCCACGAGCGTGACCCTCGCCGCCAGCCTGGCGCTCGCGTGCGATCCGCCCCAGCCGGCGCACTTGCCGGACGCCGGCCCGAGGCCTGACGCGACGGGCATCATCGATGCCGACCACGACGGCCACCTGGCCGCCGACGATTGCGACGACTCGAACCCGAACGTCTGGAGCAACGTTTCGCTCTTCGCCGACGTCGACCACGACGGCCGCGGAGCGGGCGAGGCGATGCCAGTCTGCATGGGCATCGACCTACCGCCTGGCTTCGCCTACGCCAGCAGCGACTGCGCCCCCGACGACACCCTGCGCTGGCAGCTCCTACCCTACGCCTTTCGCGACGTCGACGGTGACGGCGTGACGGTCGCTGCTTCCGCCACGATCTGCACCGGCGACACGCTGCCCGCGGGCTACCTCAACGTTGCGCACGGTGACGACTGCGACGACACCAACGCCACTCGATTCGTCTCGATCCAGCTGGCGGTCGACGAAGACCGCGACGGCATCGGGGCCGGCGAGCTGGTGCCCGTGTGCACCAACGGCGGCCTCGTGCCCGGCTACTCGACGACTCGTGGCGACTGCGAGCCGCAGGACATGACGCGCTGGCAGCTCCTGCCGTACTCCTTCCGCGACGTCGACGGCGACGGCGCCGGCTTCGCCCAGCCGGGCATGATCTGCAGCGGCAACTCCTTGCCGCCCACGTACCTGACCAACGCCAGCACGCTCGACTGCGACGACACGAATGCGGCGTTGCACCTCAACCGGATCCTCTTCGTCGACTCCGACGGCGATGGCGTGGGTGCCGGAACCAGCCAGCTGGTCTGCACCGGTGACACGATCCCGGCCGGCTTCGCGACCTTTGGCACCGACTGCGCCGCCGACGACGCGACGCTGTGGCAGATGCTGGCGTACGCCTTCCGTGACGCCGACCGCGATGGCTACACCGTCGGGCCCGCGGGCAGCGTCTGCGCGGGCAACGCGCTGCCGCCCGGCTTCACCAACTTCACCAGCGGCCCCGACTGCGCCGACGACGACCATGCGCGCGCCATCACCATGACCGGCTTCGCCGACGCCGACGGCGATCACGTGGGCGCCGGCCCGGTGCAGTCGCTGTGCACGAACGGCACCCTGCCCGCCGGCTTCGCGGCCACGAGCAGTGACTGCGCACCGGCCGACGCCAGCGCGTTCCAGACCCTCGCCGCGTTCCGCGACGACGACGGCGATGGCGTCACGCTCGCCACATCCGAGAACGTCTGCACCGGCGCCGCGGTACCGCCGCCTCTGCACGCGGCGCGCAACGGCAACGACTGCAACGATGCCGACGCGACGCTCTTCCGTAACCTCTCCATCTACCCCGACCGCGACGGCGACGGCGTGGGCACCACGCCGCGCGAGGTGCGCTGCCTGGGCACCGCGCTGCCCGCCGGCTTCTCGCTCTACGGCGACGACGTCGACGATTCCGACCCCACGCGCAACGCAGACCCCGACGACGACGACGACGATCTGATCGTGACTCTTTAGGCAACCACAGGAGCATTGCAATGAAACGCCTCATCCACATCGGCGCCGCGCTCGCCGTTCTCAGCGTCGCCGCGGAACCCCGAGCTGGGGCCACTATCAACCCGTCCCCCACCGTCACCTTTGAGGCCGTCGACCGCATCACCGCCGGCGGCACCGAGGAGTTCTTCATCGGAGGCCTGGTCCAGGGCGAGACGCAAGCACGAACCATCCTGTTCTACGTCAACGACAGCGAGACGCGCGAGGTCTGCCGGCAGTTCGCCCTGCTCGCGCAGAGCAAGCCCGGTCGCTACCTCCTCACGATCGACGTCGCGACCCACTACGTCTGCACGCTCGTACGCCGCTGACGCGCCACGCCCGCCCCGCTACGCCGGTGCCACCGGCGCGTCGAGCGAATGAATCGTGATGTGCACTTCCCCCGCGTCCTTGCTGCCCGGCACCATCCACAGCATCAGGTTCACCGGCACGCCTTCCTGCGAGCGCAGCCGCAGCACGCGCTGCACGGCCACGCCTTGCGCGTGCACCGCGCGCAGATCCGCGGCGAAGCCCGGGTGGATGTCGCACAGCCGCGCGACTGCCTCGTCGCTGCCTTCCACGCGCGAGTCGGAGTCGCCGGTCAGGAACTGGGCGAAGGCACGATTGGCCGCGACCACCGTCGAGTCGACGTCGAACGCCGCCATCGGCAGGGGTGACATCTCGAAGCCGGCGGCGGCGCCCATCTTGCGCTTGTCGATCACCGGCGCGGCCACCGGGCCGGTGGTCGCCCCCCGCGCCGCCGCGCCGCCGCGCCGCCGGCCGATGCCGAGCATGTCCATGAGCGTGCGCAGCTCGTAGATGAACGCGGCCATGTCGCGCTGACGCTGGTTGGGGTCCTTGGCCAGCGCGCGCATGATGAGCGCCTCGGCGCGCTCGTCGAGGCCTTCCTTGAGGTACTGGGTCAAAGGCGGCGGCGGCAGGCGCACGTGCGCGTCCATCACCTGCGCGACCGAGCCCTTGAAGGGCAGCTTGCCGGTGACCATCTCGTAGGCGAGCACGCCCAGGCCGTAGATGTCCATCGACTGCACCGGCGAGTGGCCGCGGATGCGTTCGGGCGCCATGTACTCGGGCGTGCCGTCGATCATCGCCGACATCTTGCCGCTGTGCACGCCGATGCGGGCCAGGCCGAAGTCGAGCAGCTTGACCATCAGCTTGCGCCGGTCGGTGCCGGGCACGGCGCAGAGCAGGATGTTGTCGGGCTTGATGTCGCAGTGAACGATGTTGCGCTTGTGGATGTAGAGCAGCGCCTCGGCGCACTGCAGCAGGATCTCGCACGTCTGGGTGAGCGGGAAGCGGCCCTCGCCGCGCAGCTTCACCGACAGCGGATCGCCGTCGAGCAGCTCCATGACCATGAAGGCGCCCAGGCGCGCGTCCTCGCCGAAGTCGATGATGGACACGATGTTGGGGTGCGACAGCGACGAGGCCAGGCGTGCCTCGCGGTAGAACAGCGCGCGCGCCCGCGTGTCGCCCGAGAACGCGGTGCGCATGAGCTTGAGCGCGAACGACTTCTCGAGGCGGCGGTGACGCACGCGGAACACGCGGCCCATACCGCCCTCGCCGATGGGTTCCTCGATCTGGTAGCGGCCCGCGACGATGGTCTCGTCGAGCAGGTCGGTCGAGTCGTTCATCGCCGTCGGGTCGTCGGGCAGCGGCAGGGGCGCGATGTCGCTGTCGCTCATGGCGCGGTGACGCGTCGACGTGGGCGGCAAGCCGGCGTTGGTCGGCTCGTCGGCGAAGGGGGCCTCCGGTGCGTCGGCGTCGCTGGTGGTCGTCTCGGTGACCATGCGACGGCTCGCGCGCGCAGTCTCACGCGCCGACGGTGGTGGCGGCAGCGGCGGGGGCGGCAACGGCGGCGGCTCGTCCGCGACGATGGTGTCTTCCAGCGGCCGCAGGTTCAGCAGGCTGATGCCGCCCGAACTGGCATCCCCCTGACGCATGTACGCGAATCGTAACACGTTTGCGGCCCGCGCTTGCTAGACTTCGTGGCTGTGAAGAGGCAATGACGAGGCGAGTCCTGCTGCTGCTCGGCGTGCTCGCGGGCCTGTCCGCCAGCGCCGGGAGCGCAGCCAAGGCTGCGGAATCGCCCACGCCCGCACCGCGCATCGAGCTGTGGACGATGGGCCAGGGCGAGGACGTCTTCGAGCGCTTCGGCCATGGCGCGCTGTGCGTCTTCGACGCGCCCGACGAGGACGGCCTTTGCTACAACTACGGCACGACCAACTTCCGCGACCCCGTGGACCTGATCTCCCGCTTCCTCGACCACGAGGCAAAGTTCTGGGTCTCGGTGGCCCCGTCGGGGCGGACGCTGTCGGAGTACGCCGCCGAGGACCGCACCATCTGGGTGCAGGTGCTGCCGCTCACCGACGCGCAGGCGCGTGCCCTGGCGGCACGCCTCGCGCTCGACATGCTGCCCGAGAACCGCACCTACATCTACGACCACTTCGTCGACAACTGCACCACGCGCCTGCGCGACCACATCGACGCGGTCACCGGCGGCGCGCTGCACACCGGCGAGGACGTGCCCTACGGGCCGACCTGGCGCGACATGGTGCGGCGCGGCTTCTCCGCCGAGCCGGGCGTGCTGGCGCTGACCGAGCTGCTGCTCGGCCGCTTCACCGACGGTCATCCCAGCCGCTGGCAGGCCATGTTCCATCCCGACGTGCTGCGCGAGGTGGTCGCCGAGCGCCTGCATGTGCCGCCCGAGCTGGTGGTGGAGCGCCAGGGACCGCCGCTCATGGCCCCGCCCGGGGCCGGCCGGGGCTTCCTGGTGTGGATCGCCGTGGTGCTGGCCGCGGTGGCCGGATTCCTGGTCGCCACCGGCCAGCGCGTGCTGCGTCGCATCGGCCTGGTGCTGGCGGGCTTCGTGCTCGGCGTGCTCTCGCTGGTGGTCTATCTGCTCTGCTTCTACTGGAAGATCGTCTACCTGCACGGCAACGAGGTGGCCCTGGTGCTGGTGCCGACCGACTTCGCGCTCGCCTTCCTGGGCGGTCCGATGCTGCGCACGTACCTCGACGCGCGCCTGGCGCTGCTCGCCGTGTGCACGCTGCTGGTGTGGACCGGCGTGCTGTCCTCGCCGCTCGGCCCGGCCATCGTGCTGGCGGGCTTGCCGCTCGCGTGCATGCGCGCGGGCCTGGTGGAGCGTCCGTGGCGGGCGGGCGCGGGCGCGGGCGCGACGTGAGAGCGGAGGCCCTTCCCTAGCTCTTCGCCTTCGGCGCGTCC
>OBEQ010055150.1_pt1 | contig 17757 bp, 21 predicted proteins | sample 1670901 | NCBI WGS metagenome assembly OBEQ01 (sample SAMEA104232315, study PRJEB22302) | groundwater metagenome | biome: forest; feature: aquifer; material: groundwater | place: USA | collected 2011-08-07 | depth 5.4 m
CACTATCAAGCAAAGCTTGAAGGCGGTCTCTTTTGGCTTGATTAAAATGCCCATATTTCTTTTGTTTTATCATTCCTTCAGTCTACTCCGGAAATATGCACTTCAAAACGGAATCCGCGTAGCTTAATAACTAAGTATTTAGGACTGAATAAAGCCAGTATTTCCGATATCCGGCAATCAGATTAATCTAGCGAAAGCACTTATATATCAAATGGCCAGTAGATTCAGTGATATTGGTTTTCTTCAGTCCTAAAGTTTTTCAATCTTTTGACTTTCAACTCAAAAAGGAGATGTGACATGAATCACACTTTTGAAATCCGTCCGCTGAGCAACGTGCCCAGCGCAGTCATTCAACAAACTTTGATTGTCATTGAGCGCCAGCGGCGCTCAATAGGTGGTCGCAAGGCTGCGGCAACTCGCCGGCGCAATACTCACATTCGCGAGGGCGTTGCGAAATTGGTTGCGCGGACAGCCATGCCAGAAAGTGACAAGGGTCGTGGCAAGCGCGAACAGCGTGCTCGCCGTGCCGTTGCCGCCAGTCGCAACGGTTGGCAATTCTGATCTTTAAACTAAACGCGACACAACGCCAGTCATAAACACAACTGGCAGAGAGGTTGATGGTCATGCCCGGCTAAACTTGAGGTGAGAAAACACCTAACCCAAAAAATCGAAGAGGTGAGACAACACCCAGTAAGAAACAAATCCTGCCCAGGGTCGGAAACCCTTAGAGCGTCTACGGAGGCGCTCTTTAACTTTGATGGCTTTTGACTTTTATTTTATTTTTTGATACAATTTCCAGCAAGTCTACCGAGACTAATATATTTAATAACTAAGCAACTATTAAAATAAGTATCAAGTATTTAGAAGTAAGTATTAGGCATGAATTTATACTTAATACACAATACCGACTACTTAATACTAAAATTATGATTGCTCTGAATCAACAATATGTCATTAACATTAGCCACCCTAATCAAGGGTTTCTTGGTATTGGTTTTTGGCGGGGGTATCGGTTATCTCATCAACCAGCTTGTCTCAAGTAAGAAAGTCAGTTCCGCTCGTTCTAAAGCAGAATCTCTTCTCAATGAAGCCAAATCACAGTCACAGAATCTAGTTCTCGAAGCCAAAGAGAAGGTTCTTAAAATTCTCGACGAAGCTAAACGAGACGAGGACGAGAGGCGCAAACAGTTCAGTAAAGCTGAAGAAATCCTTTCAAAGCGAGAGCGTGAGCTAGACAGCAAAGAAGGCGATTTAAAGAAAGATAAGTCTGTATTGGATAAATCCAAAATTGAAGTCGAGGAATTAAAAAGCGATCTCACCGAAAAAAGACAGACTCAAATAATAGAACTGGAGAAGATTTCACATCTCAAGCGTGAAGAGGCCAAAGACCTGCTGTTCAAGAATCTCGAGGAAGAATACAAAGATGACCTCTATACACATATTCGCAAACTCGAGGACTCTAACAACGAAGAAATTTCCCGCCGAGCGCGAGAAATTCTCACCACCTCCGTTCAGCGTTATGCCGGTTCGCATATTGCCGACTTTACCACTACGGTCGTGTCTTTGCCATCGGACGAAGTCAAAGGCAAGATTATCGGCAAGGAAGGCCGTAACATTAAAACCATCGAGCGCTTAACCGGTGTCGACATTATTATTGATGACACTCCTGGAGCCTTGATTGTCTCCGGTTTTGATCCTGTGCGTCGACAAATTGCCAAGAATGCTATTGAGAAATTAATTGCTGATGGAAGGATTCACCCGGCCAGAATTGAGGAAACTGTAGAGAAGGCCAAAGCCGAAATTAGTGAGAAAATCCGCCAAGCCGGGGAGGCAGCCTTATTTGAGACTGGTGTTGGTGCTGTTGACCCAAAACTAACGTTTTTGCTTGGTCGCCTTGCCTTTAGAACCAGTTTTGGCCAAAATGTATTAATTCACTCCGTTGAGATGGCCCATGTGGCAGCGATTATGGCTCAAGAACTAGGTGCAGATGTCTCAGTTGCAAAAAAAGGCGCATTATTCCATGATATAGGTAAGGCCGTTGACCATGAAGTGCAGGGAACGCACGTGGAAATAGGTAGGAAGTTATTGCAGAAATTCAATGTTGACGAGAAGGTCATTATGGCCATGCAGTCGCATCACGAGGAATATCCTTATGCCACACTGGAATCGCGTATTGTCCAAGCTGCTGATGCTATTTCTGCCGCACGACCCGGTGCCCGTCGAGATACTGCCGAGATTTATCTGAAACGATTGGAAGACCTAGAACGGATTGCCAATTCATTCGAGGGTATCGAGAAGTCTTACGCAATACAAGCTGGACGAGAATTGAGAATTTTCGTCAGTCCGACTAAGATTGATGACCTATCAGCAATGAAGCTTGCCAGAGATATCGCCAGAAAAATAGAATCGGAGATGAAGTATCCTGGCGAGATTAGAGTCAATGTGATACGAGAAACGAGAGCAATAGAATACGCAAAATAGTAGTAGAACTTACACGCTTGGCCTATTTTTAGGCCTGCCGAAAGCAAGGCCATAGGCCAAGCCATAAAGGTTCGCCCAGTTTCTTTGTTAAAATGTTGAAAGATTTGTTCAACGTAGTCTGACTACGCCTCGCAAATTTTTCAACATTTTGCCTCGAACTTGGACAAACGTGCAAGTTCTAAAAAATGGTCGACTACTACAATTTAATGAGTTCTAGGTGTTAGTGGATAGTGTATAGTCTGCCAGTTGGCGGATCCTACAAACTATTCACCACAAACTAAGAACTATTTATTATAATGGCAGTTAAAAAAACACAGTTCGCTAAGACATTAGCGGAAAAGTTGAATATCCCAAACAAGCAAGCTGCTGAATTTGTTGAAGTTTTTATCGCTGAAGTTACCAATGTTATGAAGAGCGGAGAGAAATTGAATCTTACTGGTTTTGGTATTTTCAAGGTTGCAGATCGCAAGGCACGAGAAGGCCGTAACCCAAGAACGGGTGAAACTATCCAGATTAAGGCCTCCAAGAAAGCCAAGTTCACACCGAGCAAGGTTTTGAAAGAAGCAGTTATGTAATTTTAGTACTTTGGATCCAGAGTACTTATACTAATCAAAAACCCGGAGCTTAGTCGAAGGGTTTTTGATTTTATTGACAAAGCGCAATCTTTTTGGTATTATCTTTTTGTTCTTTGCACAATAAGGAGATTGACGACAATGGAACCCTTAGCACGTGAACTTGCTACTATTCATGAGATTGTTAACGAAATAGTTCAAGAGGTCATAAATCATTTCGAACCTGACCGACAGGGAGGATACTTCTGTCTTGCTGAACAGGACGGTACACCCATTCAGGTAGTATTGACAGTAAAAGATTCTATTTTTCCGGTCATCTTACCAGCTGAAAAAAAGGCGAAATATTGTAGGTTAGCCCAAGAAAAGAATTTTCGTCTCGGTCAACATCCGGAGCACTCCAGTAGCTTTCAGAGCGCAAGCAATAACGAGAAGGACGAGAAATACCCGGGAGCCATTAGAGGTCGAGCATTTCTCTATTCTTTTTCCGGTTTCAAAGCGTTGGTAGATGAAGCTACAGTGCTTATTGCGGCTGTTGCGGTAGGTGATCTCGACGAGGCCAAAGCTTACAAAATAGCTGAAATTAGTTCTAATTATTTTTTCGATAATATTTTGTATTCAAATCGGATCCAAAAGTTATTGAAAACTGTCAGAAGACCGGTGTCGTTGGCCATTGCCGCTCATACACTGCAATGAAGTGTGATAAATTCACACTTTTTTTATTGTTAAAATCGTGGTAACCTTTACTTATAAAACTTCTCGCGTTTGACCAAGTTCAAGGCAAGCACGAGGAGCGAAGCGAGGTGTAGTCATACTACATCGAGTGAGCACCGGAGTGCTTAACGAAGAAATTGGTCAAACCCTTGTGGCTTGGCCCATGACCACGATTGATTTGTGGTCGGCCAAGCGCGAAAATTTAAATGGTTACCCAAAAAGACGTAGAACACATCGCCAAACTGGCGAGGATTGAACTTAATGACAAGGAGAAAGAAAAACTGGCCAAAGAGATGAGTTCGATTTTTGGATATATCGATAAACTCAATGAGGTAGATGTGAGTGGTGTCGAGCCAACCGCACAGGTGACTGGACTGGAAAATGTTTTTCGTAAGGATGAACCACGGCAGGAATACAACGTCGAAACAGTACACAAGCTTCTCGATGCCATGCCGAAGCGGGAGGGGAATTATCTAAAAGTAAAAGCAGTTTTTAAAGATAAATAGTGGATATCAAAAATCTCACAATCAAAGATGTCAGGGATGGCTATACGAAGAAAGAATTTACTCCACAAGAATTGCAAGGAGAGTTTTTGAGGTTAATTAAGAAAGAAAATAAAGAACTCAATGCGTATCTGTCGGTTTTTGAAGGTGCTGATGGTGAAGGAATCCCGTGTGCCATTAAGGATAATATTTTGATTGACGGAACTGTTACAACTGCTGGATCAAAAATCTTGGAGAACTATGTCGCACCGTACGACGCGACGGTGATTAAGAAATTGAAAAATTTTGGAGTAACTTTTTTGGGCAAGACTAATCTTGATGAGTTTGCCATGGGTGCTTCAACCGAGAATTCGGCTTACGGAGTGACTAAGAATCCCCATGACCGCGAACGGGTAGCAGGTGGGTCATCTGGTGGTTCTGCAGCCACGGTGGCTTCGGGGATGGCTGTATTTGCCCTCGGCTCGGATACGGGCGGCTCTATTCGTCAGCCAGCGGCCTTTTGTGGTGTAGTGGGCCTAAATCCGACTTATGGGAGGGTTTCACGCTATGGGTTGATGGCCATGGCTTCAGGGTTGGATCAGATTGGGCCGATTACTAAGAATGTCTATGATTCTGCGTTAGTACTCGGCCAGATTGCTGGACATGACCCATTGGACTCTTCTTCCTCTACAGTGGAAGTTCCAGATTACACCACTAACCTCAATCAGTCGATCAAAGGCTTACGAGTTGGTGTGCCAAAAGAATATTTTATGGAAGGACTTGATTCACAAGTCGAAACTAAAATCCGTGAAGCAATTACCAAACTTGAGAAGTTGGGTGCCAAAGTAGGAGAGGCGACGTTACCGCATTCTGAATATGGCGTGGCCACCTACTATATTATTGTACCTTCAGAAGTCTCTGCCAACCTTGCTCGCTATGATGGCATCAGATATGGTCATGTCACCAAGTATGCTGATAATCTTTTTGAGGTCTATGCGAAGTCCCGCTCCGAAGGATTAGGTGCGGAAGTGAAGCGACGTATTATGTTGGGTACCTATGCGTTGTCAGCCGGCTATTATGATGCTTACTATCTCAAGGCGCAGAAAGTACGCACACTAATCCGCAGAGATTATGATGAAGCATTCAAAAAATTCGATGTACTGGTCGGACCAACGACGCCAACGCCAGCTTTCAAGATAGGCGAGCAATCAGATGATCCGTTGAAAATGTATCTGGCAGATATTTATACGGCGGGAGTGAAGCTGGCTGGTCTGCCCGCAGTTTCCATTCCTTGTGGTACAGTGAAATCAGATACAGGAACAGATTTACCAGTAGGACTGCAAATCATCGGCAATAAATTTGATGAAGAGACAATTTTTCGTGTAGCATATAATTATGAGCAATCGTCCAAGAGTATGCCGTAGGCTATACGATTGGTAACGAATGCTCATTCCGTTAGATAGAGCTCGCTCATCTAACGGAGGAACAATTTTCTAACAACTCAACTTCTCAATCAGAATTGCTTGCTTTGTTGAGAAACATGTTAATGACCGACCTGATCTCACGATTACAGTTTTTTTCAGCTATTATCAGTATTATTCTGGTCATAGCGCTGTCTTATATTGTTTACAAACTGCGAGTGGTGGTTAAGCAGGATTTACAAATGCTCGAAGGTGAAATTACTATGTCCAAAGAGCCGATCAGCACTTATGATGCTCGTTGGCAGGAGATTAAGAACCACCTCAACTCTATCAACAGTTCAGAGTGGAAATTTGCCATTGTTGAAGCTGACAAATTGACTGATGATGTACTCAAAGCTTCCGGCTTGTCCGGTGATAGTATGGGGGATAGGTTGATGGCAATTGAGCCAGGTCAAATGAAAAATCTCGACAAACTTTGGCGCGCACACAAAATCCGCAATCTCTTGGTTCACGACGCCAATTTTGATCTGCGTCGTTCGACAGCGCTGGAGGCCATTGACGGGTTTGAGGCAGCAATCCGTGAACTCGGGGGTATTGACTAACACTTCAACTTCCTGATTTTGTTTTCCACGGACATTCGGGTTCCGCCAGTATATCTTTTTCTTGCACCGGACTCTTCGCCGTTGTCCGCGAAAAAGACATACTGGCTCCTCACCACTCTAGTGCCAGTACAGATCCTTACGGTAATCGGTTCTAAAAAGAAAAAAGCACGGAATTGTCGTGCTTTTAAAATTTACACTGCTTTCTGAGGGATGAATTGCTTCATTCTAATTCTATCACGTTCATCATCGTCATAAATACGAAAACGATGGAAAAGTTCGTTATCTAATAGGCCATGTCTAGGGCATTCTAAAAGAGTCCAAAAACTACCTTCGTGGCCATTACATGGGATTTTTTCTATGGTACACTGTCCTTGATTATCATGATATGGATATGCAAAGTAGTTGTGACAAGTCTGGCATCGTGGTCCATTGGCAATGTCAAGAGAAATAATTGCTGGATATTGATTAACTAATTTTCCAATAACAACTCTGGCTATTAGAACAAGAATCATAGAGCCAATAATGATTGACATTAGCAACCTCCTTGTTAATAGCTGTCATCAAAGTAACATGAATACCACTAGAATGCAAGTTGCTACGAATTAATTATTTTGTTAAGATTTAATCATGAAAATACTTATTTTAGTAATTATTGCAGCTGCAGTTATGGTGGGGGGATATTTTTTAATGAAGTCCGGCTCGCCGGCTCAAAATACTATGAATAACGAATCTCCCTCGAAAGACTCGGGATCTTCGGCGAATACGCCTACGACAACTCCAACCCCTACTCCACCAATGAATAATAATATCGTGAAAGCTACCATCGTGACCGCGAAGGGGACTATTGAATTAACACTAGATTCTAAAGTTGCGCCCAAGACCGTGGCAAACTTTGTGAAACTTGCTCAAGCGAAATTCTACGACGGAATTAAGTTTCATCGCGTAGTACCGGGATTCGTCATTCAGGCCGGCGACCCACTATCACGTACCAATGATTCTAGAGTAGGTACTGGAGGTCCTGGCTATAGTTTTGCAGACGAGATTAATCCGAAGGCACTTGGTTTGCCAGATGCTCAAATAAAACAGCTACAGGACCGTGGTTATGCTTTTGACTTTAACCTTCCGTCTATTCATATCAAAGTTGGGACAATGGCGATGGCAAATGCCGGACCCAATACCAACGGCAGTCAATTCTTTATCGTAACTACGACTGACCAGCCGACTCTGGATGGTATGTACACTGCTTTTGGACGGGTAACTAAAGGTATGGATGTCGTTCGTGCCATTACTCAAGGCGACGTAATAAAAACCATAGAGATCAAATAGTCTATTTTAAAAATCCCTAGCATCTTGACTAGGATTTTTAATTTGGTATAGTTATAAAAATCGTTCTTTGAAGGGGAGGAATTAAATGTTTCCACAAATGCTGGATTCCGTATCTCATACCTGTCCTGATTGTTCAATAGAGCTTGAGCTGCTAGAAAATATGAACCCACACTTTAATAGGAGAGTGTATGGTTGTCAGAATTGTGATTCAGTTTTCGATTTTCGTGCTACTACTGGCTGTATGGACCCGGGTGGCACAATAAAAAGAGAACACGAAACTCTAACCCAATATAAAGCCAAAATAGCAGACCAACCACAAGCAGAAATTCGCATGAGGGTAGCAAGGTTGAATTCTGTGCTGGATTTAGCCAAAAAGGCAAGAGATGAAGCCGGTACTATATATGGGCAGATTGAATCGCAACACTTAAAAGATTTGAGAGCGATTCAGGAAGAATGCTCTCCTCATCCGAACACAGGAGGTAATCCGAAGAGATGTACAGACTGTGGCTACTTCTTTGACATGAGCGCGTGAAATTTCAATGGGACTGACAACCCCATTTTTTGTTTGGCTTCTGAGAGAGTTTTTTGCCTTGACTAAGCTTTTTTGATTTGGTATGGTTACGAAAATCGTTCTTTGAAGTGGAGGGATGACCATGAGTGAATTCGATGGCGCAACTGATAGGCAACAAGAGGAAATTCGCCAGGCAATAAAAGCGCTGGATGAAGAAATGAAAACAGCGAGTGCTAATCTAACAACAGCCGAAGCTGCTTTTAAACAGTGCCAGACAACCTATGTTAGTAGACTCCTAGAGATACAGGAGCGATGTCCACATATCAATGTTACACGAACTGCCATTACCAAAACGTGTAAAGATTGTGGAGTATTCGGTGTTAGCGGTGTTTAGTTAAGTCCGCCAAGATGCGGGCTTTTTAATAATCTATTTTCATGGCCTTGCGGACGAGAGACATGGTTTCTTGAGCCCTAGTCAGAGTTTTTTGGAGCCCTTGCTCAAGGATGTTTTTTATATAATTTTTATCTGAAGTGATTTCTTTTCGCTTTTCCCTAATGGGAGCCAGATATGCATTCATATCTCCTGCCAATTTTTCTTTGAAAGTACTATAGGGCATCTTGCCAAGGTCTTGGGCGGCAGCTTCTGGAGTAGTGTCGTGAATCAAGCTGTAAATCAGAACTAAGTTAGAAATAGCCGGTCGGGTATTGGGTTCATAAGAGAAGGAATCCAGAGAGTCTGTCGTAGCTGCCTTAATCTTGGCAGTGGTTTCTTCTGGGGTATCTTTGATATATACAGCGTTTCCGAGACTCTTGCCCATCTTGGAATTGCCATCTAGTCCCATGATTCTGGGGGCTTGCGACAACTTAGCCTCTGGAGAGGGGAATACTTCTTTATCGTAGATTCTATTAAATCTTTGTACTATTTCTCTGGTTAGTTCGATCATTGGCAGTTGATCTTCTCCTACGGGCACGATGTGAGCTCGCAGGAATGTGATATCAGCAGCCTGACTGACTGGATAACCAAGAAAACCAAAAGTCACACTCTCGCCCTCTTCACCAAAAAGTTCCTTTTTTTGCTCTATTTCTGCTTTAACGGTCGGGTTGCGCCTGAGTGTATTGATAGTTACTAGGTTCGAATAAAATACTGTAAGTTCTGCGATTTGAGGTATCTGGCTCTGGATGAAGATAGTAGATTTATTGGGGTCGAGGCCAATGGCTAAGTTGTCAGCGACAACTTCTGCGACATTTTCTCTGACTTTTGAAGGGTTTTCCCAGTTGTCAGTCAATGCTTGCACGTCAGCGACCATGATATAGCTTTCGTATTCTTCTTGCATGGCTTTACGACTTAGCAGTGAACCAAAAAGATGACCGATATGCAGTGGTCCAGTCGGGCGATCGCCAGTTAGTAGTATTTTCTTAGACATTATTTAAATTATAGCCGAAAGTAGACAATTGACCAAGCTAACTGCTTTTTAGCACCACTCCAAAATCCCAGCGAGATTTTGTCATTCCGTTGAAAGCGTGGATTTTGTTCGCAGTCTGCTCCGCAGATATTATACTGCTCACAAACCATGCAATCCACCCTTTCAACGGTGCTATAAAGCAGTTAGTTTGGTCAATTGTGCGTGGACTATTATTTGATATTATTATAATAAGTTAGACATTGGCAAGGTCTATAAAACTTTCCACAGGTCGAAAATAATAATTAATTACAAAATTTTAAAATATGTCATCAGAAATACCAACAACAGAAGAACCACAAGCACAGGAAAAAAATGACGGTTGGACACCGGAAAAGCAACGTCAGAGTCTACTCGAAGCGTTAGACAATGAAAAAAAACATGAAACAGACTGTATGATTGAACTAACTGAAGCCAGCAACCAACTTCAAGAAAAGTTGGAGAGTCTTAGGCAGGCTAGAAAAATAATAGCAAGACGCGAAGAACAAATAGCCAATCTGGATTACAACACCGCAACTCAATAAGAACACAAAATCGGCCAAGTGGCCGATTTTGATTTTACTTTATAACGGTCCCATTTGGGACATCATTGATGGGGGATACAATCACAGGTTTTCCTTCGGAGTCCGAGGCGGCGAGGATCATGCCTTGCGATTCCAGACCCATCATTTTACGGGGTTCGAGATTGTCTAGTACCAGCACTTGTTTACCAAGCAGTTCCTCTTTCTGATAAGAAGGTTTTAGACCACCCAAAATCTGACGAGTTTCTTCCCCAAGATTAATTGTGAATTTGTAGAGTTTTTCACTGCCTTCAATTTCTTCAACACTCTCAATCGTTCCAATCTTAATCTCTAGTTTTTTGAAATCATCAATGGTGATCAGAATAGTAGAAAGAAGTGAGTAGTAAGTATTATGTATAAAAACTTGATACATAATACTAGATACTTAATACTTTTTTAGATTTCTATTACCACAGGAAGTACCATCGGTCGTCGTTCAGTTTTTTGGAACAGGAACAGGCCGATCTCGTCTCTTAGTAGGTCTTTTAGATAAACCCAGTTGATTGGGCGAGCACTCTTATGCTCGACAATATAGCGAATATTTTTACGAACTTGAGCCAGCAATTCCTTATTGTCTTTGAGGTAGATAAAACCGCGAGAAATAATATCTGGACTGCCGATCACTCGGCCAGTCTTGGAAGCTACCAATACCACGATCACAAACATACCGTCGCCGGCTAAGACTTGGCGGTCGCGAATGACCACATTACCAATATCACCAATGCCAAGTCCATCAACCATGACAGTATCGGACGGGGCTGTACGTTTATCGTACCACCATTCGGCCTTGTGGCTCCTATTGGAAGTCTCGGTGTCATAAATGTGAATGATTGAGCCGTTGTCAGCAATAATAATATTTTCTTCGGTAATGCCTTGCGGTTGACCGATATAGCTATGATTGACCATCATAGAGTACTGTCCGTGAATAGGCATCAGAATCTTCGGCCGGATTAAATCAATCATGAGCCGTAAGTCTTCTTGTTGAGCGTGACCGCTAGCATGAATATCGAGCATGCCAGAGTGATAAACTCGAGCCCCCATTCGGTAGAAAGCATCTTTAAGTCGTTGTACACCTCGTTCATTGCCGGGAATAACCGAAGAGGAAAAAGTAACAGAGTCTCCTTTTTTAATTTGAACATAACGGTGTTCAGCTGAGGCAATGCGCATGAGTACGGCACGGCCTTCGCCTTGAGCACCGGTACCAATCAAAGTGACTTTGGAGCGGGGATAACGGTCAATCTGGTCTATGGGAATCTGCGTATCTTTTCCGATTCTTATCTGGCCGTTGAGTTTAGATATTTCGACGTTACTCTTAAGACTGAAACCGTCGAAGATGACCTTTCTTCCGTATTTCTCCGACAACATAATTAATTGCTGAATGCGGTTGATTAACGAAGAAAAAGTGCCGACAATAATCATGCCTTGTGCCTCTTTGAAGATAATTTCCAAGTTGTCCTGAATAGTACTTTCAGACAATGCTTTACCGGGTTTTTCAGCGTTGGTAGAGTCTGACATCAAAACTGTTATACCTCGATCACCAATACTTTTAATGAATTCTAAATCAGCAGGAGCTTCATTGAGCGGTGTTGGGTCGAATTTGAAATCGGCAGTATGAACAATTCTCCCAGTGGGCGTTGTGATGACCAAAGCGACATCGTCCGGGATGTTGTGGTTAACATGGAAAAATTCTATTTCAAAATATTGACCCAACCTAATGATTTCGCCCGGTTTAACTAGGGTGATGTCCAGTTCCGGTAGTTCGGGGAATTCTTGGTGGCGTTTAAGGATTATGGCGCGAGTGAGGTCAGCCGCATAAAGCGGCGGGTTACCAAGTTTTTGAATAAGATAAGGAACACCACCAACATGGTCCATATGACCATGGGTGAAAATTATTCCCTTAATCTGGTCTTGTTTTCCATCGAGATAGGCAGTATTTGGTAAGACGTAATCGATGCCAGGCATGTCTTCTTCGGGGAAACCAAAACCGACATCAATAATCATGATTTCGTTTTTATACTCTAAGACGCACATATTTTTGCCGACTTCTCCAAGACCACCTAACGGGATGATTTTCAGGGTTTCTTCACCGTTCCCTTCTTTGTAGTCACGGTGTTCTAGTCGTACAGTAGGTCTCCTCGGAGTTCTATTCTGTTGGCGGTCCTTAAAACGCGGAGCCTTGCGCCTTCTTGGCGAGATCATGCCAGTAGCCATTGATTCTGTGCTAATTTTGTTCTCTTGTGGCTTCCTATGCTGTAACGGAGGTCTGGGGTTAGAACCTGTTTGGCTGCGATGTGGCCGCTGGATTCTATGGGTTGATTGCTTTTTCTGTTCCAAAATTTAAAACTAGTCGCGTGAGAGAAATATCTGCTGTTCGTCGAAGGTTCCAATTTGGCGGGGACCCATGAAGTGGGACGCCAATAAATTGGAATCGATGTAGCCGATAAAATCTAACGGAGCTATATTGATTAGAGAACTTTGATATGGTGCTGGGGAGGGGAGTCGAACCCCTATGACCTTGCGATCGCTGACACCTGAAGCCAGTGCGTCTGCCATTCCGCCACCCCAGCTAGTTTATTGGGAGATCAATAGTCGCTTTATCGAGCGTTGGCGATTGTGGGCAACCATGGTTTCTATATTCTTATATAGAATTGTCCACATGAGACAACGAGTGCAGTATTTCTCGGTGGGAAATACAAACGTCTCGAGAAAGTGATTATTAATCGATGCTACTTTTTGAGACGCTTGAATTCTTCAATAACTTTGATTTTTTCAGGATCAACATCAAGAAACTTGGCCAAGTAGTAACTGGTCCAAAGCGCAAGAGTATAATTATTTACCACCTTTTCTAGTAAGGTTTTACCGGAGAGGTTAACGATATTGTAATTATAGCCAATTTTGTCCAAGATTGCAAGGGTCAGGTCAATATTTTTCTTTTGCCGAGGATCATCCTGATCATCTCTCAAAACGATAACATGGAACTTATCCTTATCCTTATCGTTAAAACCGGCAAGTTCGTTATGTTCTAGTTCCGGAAAGCTGTTTGACTCAGCGTGAATTTTGTCATTTTCGTTGAATAAGATTTTCCAAAAACGAGTTAAATCTTGCCATGAGTGAGCCGAGTAGATTAGCGGAGTTTTAGTGCCGATATTCAAAGCGATTTCTTGTCCCATCTTCTCTAGGCCTAGTGAGTTGAGTTTAAAGCTTAATTCTTTTTCAATACCTAAAGCCTTGAATAGCGCTCCAACCATATAGCCAACAGCAATTCTGGGTTGGATTTTTTCTTTTGGTAGCTGGATAAGAGTAGTATGATTCTTGGTGGCTAAATTTGTCAGTTGCCCGCCACCGGTGATCACAAGTGTTTTTAAGTTTCTTTTTACAGCTTCGTTGTAGGCCGAGATGGTCTCTTCTGTATCGCCAGACCAAGAGATACAGATTACAAAAGTATCATCAACGATATCCTTGGGTAAGTCATAGTCTTGATTCAATCGAATCGCCGGTTGTAACATGGATAGCATCTCACCAGGAATCATAGAGCCGCCCATAGCCGCGATTAGTAGCTTATTAAAGGGAATATCATAGACAATGTTACCCGTGGCAGCAATGCCAGTTTGGAACTGTGCATCAAATTTTAGTATTTGCTCTCGCATCTTACTTAAAAACTCGCTTAGTATTAATATACCAATTAGTGATGTTATCAAAGCGAGCCGCTGGGTACGCGATTAATCTTATATTGCTATTCACGATCTTTTTTAATTGCGGATAAATATATTCCGAACTGTAAAGAAATACAGCTGCCGCCTGATCAATAACAATATTTTGAAATTCGGCATACTTCAGGCGTCGGTCACTGAAGTTTGGCAGTTGCCGTGCATCCTCCAGAAGTTTGTCCGCGGCCTTATTGTCGAAGAGGGCAAGGTTGAGCCCTGGGTCGCGTTTCTGAGAACTATGCCAGAAACTGAACGGATCTGGGTCAACATTTAAGACTTCGCCAAAAAGCAGGGCATCATAGTTTCTTTCTTTGATGGCCTGTTGAAGATCTGCTACAGACAGCGTTTTTACGGTTACTTTGATTCCAAGCTGTTCCCATTGTGATTTTAGTTCGTTTGCTGTATTCACCAGTTCCGGCCAGTCCGATGTGGTTAATTCTATTTCTAGCTTCGTGAAAGTACTTGGAGCCGGAGTTGAGGTTTTGCCTTTTTTGACAGGTGCTTGTTTAATTTCTTTTTCCAGTATTTTGTCCTGTTGAGAATACTTCCAACCCGCGCTGGCCAATGTTTTCTTGGCTTGGTCGAGATCGAAAGCATATTTTTTTGTGTTAGCCGGAATATCCAAAATTCCTGGGAGCATCGGAGAATCTATAGCGTTTCCATTGCCGTCCAAGACCTTATTAATAAGTGAATTTTTGTCTGTTGCCTGATTTAGGGCAATTCGGACATTTTGATCGGCGAGAACCTTGTTCTTGGTTTGGTTCAAGAAAACTGCGAAGTATCTCGGTAGAGCAATCTTATTCAAATTAAGCTTGGGCTGGAAACGCACAGACTTTAATTTTTGGGCTGAAACAAAACTCAAGCTATCAATCTCGCCACGATTGTAAGCTCCGATCATTTCATTCTCTGACGAGTAAAACTTCAGCTGAATATTCGTGATATAAGCCTTGCGGTCAAAATACTTATCGAAGGCAGTTAAATTATACTCCTGTATCTGACCGAGTGTGTCCTTCCTGAGACTGCCAAATTCATAAGGACCAGACCCGACCGGCTTGGTATTGAGTTCTGATAGTGAAAAATTGGCAGGTTTAACTTTTGACCAGATGTGTTCTGGAAGAATGCCTACGGTTGTGTTGTTTAAGAACTGAGCGTATTTGTTGTGTAGCGTAAAATTGATAGTATAATCGTCAATTTTATTTACACCAATACCTTGCCAATTGACCCTTTGGGGACTGCCATAATCAGGATTCTGAACTGTACTAATGGTGAAAATCACATCGCCAGCAGTGACCGGTTCGCCGTCATGCCATTTGACATTTTTCTTAAGTTTGAAGGTGTAGCTTAAGTTGTCTGAACTTATTGAATAAGATTCAGCTAGGCTGGGAATCAGTTTCCCATTTTTATCGTATTTTGTTAATCCGGAGTAAATTAACCCTACCAAATCTTTATCCGCGTCCTGGGCAAGCAGGGGATTAACATAGCGCGGGTTACCAACGATACCTTCAGTCAGAGTTCCTCCAGGGGCTGGAGCTTCTTTGGTGAAATGTCTGTAGGTTTCGTAAGGGATGGCTATAAGTGAAACTAATGCTATAAGTGAAAAAATTAAAGTTAAATAACGCTCTCTTTGAGAGAGTACCCGTGGCAAGTACCGAAGCTTTTTAGAAAGTTGAGTATTAATCCCGTTAGAAGTCGCAAGGTCATGCGCATAAGTTAAGCGATGATTCTTCGTGACCAGTTATTAAGTGATAGTTTTATAGACTAACCCGTTAGGGCAACTTCTAACAGGATTAATGAGATGCGTAAGTTTAAACCAAAATCCTAACTGCAGAGATTGCGATGAATATTATTGCAAAAACAATAGTGGCGATGAGAAGCATTTTTTCTACTCCCCGACGCGTTGAATACATTCCACCGTCGCCACCGAAAGTACCAGATAACCCTGATCCGCGTTGTTGCATTAAAACAGAAAAAATAAGAAGTACTGCAGAGATAACTTGAACGATTGTGATAATTTTTATCATGGTATTTTTTAAACTGTTCGTGAAAATAGGTGGCCAACAAAATTAACCACTGCGAGTATTAAGGTAGCTAACAGTAGTCCTTCCCAGCTTTGGATGATGATATAGCCGGTTGCTTTAGCCACAATCCAGATCAAAGCTACATTGATGACTAGATTAAAAAGGCCGAGGGTAAGTAGCATCAATGGTAATGAAACAAGCTTTAAAATCGGCCTAACTACGAGATTTAGTAACCCCAGCAGTATACCAGCTATCAAATAGCCTTTCAAGCCCCCAGTTACCACAAAACCTGCCACAAACTGCTGTGCTAGCCATAACCCAACGGAGTTAGATACTAAGACAATTACGAGGCCCATGATAAGTTTAAGTATAACTTAAAACCATTATTTGCATCAATTATTAAAATTTGACCTATGCATTATAAAAAATGTTAGATAAGACTATAAGGGCTGAGGACGCCGAGGGACATTGGAGTTCGAACCGTGGCAGGCCTTTTTATTTTTTAAACGAGTGACGTTTATGGTAATAAGCAATTGCAAAGCGGTGAGCTTCGGAGTCAATTTGGAGAAGAAGATTTTTAATCCCTATCGGTAGAGTCTCTAAATTAATGATTTTATTTTGTTTGCCAAGCAGTAGTCGTTCTCCAAAATGTTTTTCATTTTTGATTATGCCAACCACAGGAATATCAATCGACATTTTTTTCAGCACCGAGGTACTCGTATTGACCTGACCCTTGCTTCCGTCAACAACCATAAGTTGGGGGAGTGGCCAGTCCGGATGTTTAAGTCTTCTTTCCAGCACTTCTCGGAGCATAGCTGTATCATTAGCACCTGAAACAGTCTTAATTTTGAACTTTCGATACTCGTTCTTATCTGGTCGGCCATCAGTGAAGACTACCATGGAACCAGTCCCAAAAACTCCAGATATATTGGAGATATCGTAGCCCTCAATTCGAACAGGCAAATGTATTAGCGCTAAGCACTTTCGCATATCCAATAAAATCTTGTGTGACTCATGCCTGCCATGAATGATATGAGTATTCATAAAAAACTTTTGGAGTTTAGAAACCTTACTGGATAGTTCAGATTGGTCGCCTGCCGGTAGTTGATTTATCATTTTTTTAATGACAGCATTCTTTTTTCCATTCAAAATATCCTTAATATTTTTTATATTCTTTCGGTATTCATTAGATCGTGGTTCCAACACAGTCGGATTCTTTAAACAACAAAATCCTAAACAATTGCCGATGTGATAGTTGAGGCAATAGTTGAGGTGTTTTTGTTTGCAGGTGCAATAGGGGAAAATTCGGCGGAGAGTTTTTAGGGCAAGTTTTAAAACACTACCATCTGTAAAGGGCCCGATGCTTTCAACTTTAAGACTTTGAGGTTGATGAGTGATAATTAGTTTTGGAAAATGTTCTTTGGTAAAGCCGACATAAAAATACTGCTTATCATCACGGAGTAAAGTATTGAAAGGCGGTCGGTATTTTTTGATACCGGCAGACTCTAAAATGAGGGCCTCTATTTCAGATAAAGTTTCTTGCCAAGTCAGCGTACTAACGTTCAATAGCATCCGGCTAATCATGGAGGTTTTGGGACCATAAAAATAGGATTTTACTCGATTAGTCAGATTTTTCGCCTTTCCTATATAAAGAGGGCGTTTTGACTTATCACGAAAGGTGTAGACTCCACTTAATTGGGGTATGGTTTTTTGAATCTTAAGATAATCGTCTTTTTTCATGTAGCTTTATATATGTTTATATAGTCTAAAAGATGCTAAATAATCTAACTCTACCTTCTGTCTGTTCAGTAGTTAGGCACATAAATTTGTGGACTTGAGCGGAATCCCTGCTTGCTAGCGGGTAGGGAACCGCGACAACTAATTTCGTGGACCGTACCGGATTCGA
>OBEQ012157331.1_pt1 | contig 17756 bp, 12 predicted proteins | sample 1670901 | NCBI WGS metagenome assembly OBEQ01 (sample SAMEA104232315, study PRJEB22302) | groundwater metagenome | biome: forest; feature: aquifer; material: groundwater | place: USA | collected 2011-08-07 | depth 5.4 m
CCATCCCCGCGAAGTGTTCAAACCGGCGATTCTCCTCAATTCCTGCGCTATCATCTGTGCCCACAATCATCCGTCTGGTGATCCGTCGCCCAGCGCCGAGGATCGTCAGCTCACCACACGGCTCCGGAAGGCCGGAGAATTGCTCGGCATCACGCTCCTGGATCACATCATACTCGGTGACGACCAGACCCACAGCTTTGCAGACCAGGGCTGGCCGCCGTGAAGCAACGGCCCGCCGTACCTTCCACCAGCCTCGTAAAGCACTTCTCCTTCCCGCTCTCACGGCTTGCTTCGTCACTCCGAATACTCCGCCGCAACGCTCCGGGTTTTTCCTCTGTAGCCCCCTCGCCGGCCGACCGGCTACCACCTTCGAGCCGCACCGTTCCCGCCAGCTGCGCTGTCATGCCCGCCGCTCGTAGCTCTCAGGCCAGCCGGTTCCGGCCCGCTTCTCCGTTTCCTCCTCGAAATGCACATTGGCTCTCCTCCTCGCGTGAGAGAGCCAACGACATTTCAACCAAGGAGGAAACAACATGGCTACATCAACACAAAAACCCGCTCACGTTCTCCGTTGCGGCGGCATCAATGCCACCATCTGGCAAAACGCAGGAGAGTACGGCCCGTACTTCACGGTCACATTCTCCCGTCCCGTCCGGGACCAGGCCGGCGCCTGGCACAACTTTACCTCGTTCAGCCTACGCGATCTGGATACCATCGCGTTTCTCACCGCGAAGGCTAAAGAATGGCTCGCCGTTCATGTGCGTGTAACCGCATAACCCTTCCTTCACCAGCAAAGGCCTCCCGCGGCACCCCCGGGGGCTTCTTCTCTGGACCTCTTATTATTCGTAACCCATAATCAGCAATTCACAGTCCTGCTTAAGGTTTCAACGGGTATAAATGTTCCTTGATCAGCTTGCGCTAATAAATTGCGTAATTCTGAACGGCGCGGGACGCCATGCTCATCGCTACGAACTGACTTAACGAAACCTTCGAAGCCGTTTCGTATGTTGTGACGAAAAGCCTGGCTTACTTTGGTGTCTCCAAAGATTTGGAAAGAGCGACTTCGATAGTGGGCATTAAGCGTGAACATCAATCGCTGGAGATCAACGTAGTCTTTAACTGAGCCCTCGTTCCTTGCGAGGAAGGGATACAGCTTGCCGTTAATCTTATGGAGATCGCGTTCGTTCCCACCCATGACTTGGATTAAGTAATCCCGGTCTTGATTGTACATTCCTGTAGTAGGGACAGGCGTAAAGAGCATTGGAACTATCGAACCTAGTATTTCCGAAACAAACATGACGGTCTTAACTACGCTGTCAATTTTTTCTCCAGGTAGGCCATATAGAACGAAGGAGTTGACTTCAAGATTACGAAGTCGAAATCCAGCCTTTTCACAAAGCTGGACCGATCTTACGAAATGTTCTAGTCGAACATGACGACGGTTCATCATCTCCAGGTGGGTATCATCAATGCTTTCCACTGGGAGATAAATTTTCACGAAGCCAGCTTCCTTCATGAGAGGAAGTAGGCGCTCATCCTGACAGAGAAATTTTGTATCCAAGCCCTCAGGCGCATACAAGTGATACTTGGTTTTGTCTTTTGCCAGAGCCTCAAGCACCTTCATGAGGTAATCACGGAATCCGTATAAAAGGAAATCAGCGTAGAAGGCGAACTCTCGGATTCCGTATCGGTCCCGCTTGTCGTGGATCTCGGCAACGATGTCCTCGGGTGAGCGAAACCGTACCCGTTGTTGTCCGCCATTGATGGTCTTCTGGGCGCAATAGGAACAGTCGAATGGACATCCCCGGCTCGGTGTGATGATGGCGTATTGTGGTGTGGCCTTATAGAGGGAGAGGTCAGTCCAGAGGTTATTGGCTTCCTCCACTTCCCCGACCACAACGATATCGGGACGGACATGCTGGGCGCAATGGTCTGGGCAGAGCGTCGGGTAGATTCCGCCCGTCATAATGCGGCTCTTCTTTCCAAAGTATCGTCGGCATCTTTTTACGATGTCACGGGATGATTCCCACCAATAGGTCATTGTGGACGAGATGAATACGTCATGTGGAGGGTGCTTCATCAAACCTCGCACCTTAAGCCACCTTTCAAACTCATCCCAGGATTTGCCAAAGTGGAACTTGTAGAGCTCGATGCAGTCATCACCTTTTTCAACTCTTATTGGTTCGATTCGCTTGTCAGGCTCGTTTAGAATGCTGTAATCCTCATCGGTATTGATCCTGCGGAATCCAACCTTTCGATCCTCGCCGGTTTCCATGAAATCAAAAAGCCACACCTTCTTGTATCCGAGCTTGTTTAGCCAAGAAGCGATACGCAAAAGCCCATAGGGCTGTGACCACTCCGCCCAGTATTGAGTATCGTAAACAGGCGGGTTAATGAGGAGTGCCGTCTTCCGACCAAAATGCCCGGAAATACTTTGTCGACCGAAATGCTGATCAACACGCACAGGCTGATGCTCGGTGTGCTTATTTCGCATCGGTAATTTCCTCCTTGTCCGGTGACGACAATTGCGGAAGCCCTAAGGAATTGGGCCTTGGTTTACCATCTACTATTTCGGTTAGAGGCTTATTCAGAATCTGGTTTAGCCTCTCTCTTGGAGGTCTCAACGATTCTGTACGAGGATCGAATGCGCAATAGAATCGAAACGCCATCATTCGAGTTTTGTTGTTTCCCTCGTAGAATATGACCTCCTGTGTTTCACAGTTGAAGTGGTACTTGGCCGCTATTTGATTCACAAAATAGGGGACGTAGATTTTCAGCCTTGCCTCATCCCTCGCATGATTGAGGTAGGCTGCTGTTACTTTTTTAGCCTCAAGCCCATATCTAGCGAGCTCGGTCCTGATGTTTTCTATCGTTTTTCTAACTTCACCTGCGTCTACTTGGTCAAGGTTGCAGGAAATAAGTAGGACAAAGCTAGCCTGCTTCTCGCTTTGTCGAGCCATGAGCGCATCCATCGCTTTCAATCGTTCAAGTTCGCCAGATGTGCTTCGATAAAATAGACCCCCGCTGTAGTCTAGGGAGACGACATCAAAAGGGAAAACCGCTTTCTTCCCAAAGGAATCCCTGCCTTTTTTAATGATCGCATCGATATCACCCCTAAGCAGAGTAATGCTTCCTAGGAGGCTTAATCGAAAAGCTTGAAAAGCCAACTCATGCTGAAGCTCCCACTCTTTGCCCGAATCCCCTCGTTCAACTGCCACAAACTCAGCAAAGAGATCCCTCCAATCTTTGGCGTCTCCCAAAGTGCTGGAGGGAAGGCCAAAGTATCTCAGCTTCCCACGCTTAGCCCCGAGGTACTTCTCAATAGTTTCCCGTTGCAGAGATCTAGCAGCATCTTTATTCAGAGTGAAGAGTTGAGGAGGGCGTCTCAACTTGACACTTTTTTCTTGAGCGCGTCATGAATTCTTCGGATTATACGCTCCAGCCTGCCAGGGTCGTAACGGAATTCATCCTTAAGGACCTGTATTATCGTGTCGTAAAGAAAGCTGACCTTACGGTCAAACTTTAGGGCTTTGTGGAGGTCGAAAAACCCTTTCGCTTCTTTTCGAACAGTTGTGAGAAATTTGCGGCTTCTCCCAAGAAACCTCCGCGCTCGACTTATTGCCTTCTCGTCCTTTGATCTTTCCAGCCGTTTCTGTACATCTTCCTGGACTTTTTGAACCTGGAAGACTACCTCGTCTTTGAGTTCCAGTGGCAACTCGCCAGAGCTTACTTTGCTCTCACGCTCCGAGAGTATCTCATTGCCTTTAACCAAAACTTCTTCAAATCGCCGCCTTGCACTTTCCTCGCCGGCTTTCCGACTGAGGTTAGAGGATATGCGTGTACATTGTTTGTAAAGCCGCCTACGTGCGTCGTTGTCTTCGAAATCCGTGCGATCGGATGATGGCATTGCGTCAGGATCAAGCACGTGAATCTCGCCAAAGAAGTAAAAAGCTCTCTCCGGTGTTCGCTCCCACAATGTCCGCCTAGTGAGCTGTCCGTCTCCTACCGCAAGGTTCTTGACTCGATACACGAGACCGCTGTCTTCCTTTGGATCGAACTGACCTTTGTCTTCGTTCTGGCAGAACCAAGCGAACGCTAAGAGGTCGGGCTTGTTGTCCTGATATAGGACAGCGTCAAATTCCGGTTCTCGGCAACGCGAGCGGTAAGGCTTATAGATGTTCTGCCCGTTTAAGCTGAGATTGACAGCTAAGTAGTCGGGAATGTTCTCCGAAAGTTTTTGTTCAATTTCCGCAGAGAACCTAAATTCTGGATCGAGGGGAACAGGCGCTGTGCGTGCGAGATATCGCTTCAGGGCTTCCTCGTCGAAGAGAGTATTAGCATCCTTGCGAACTCCGTGGAGCTCGACAAAAGTATAATGCTCGTCACGATTCGCCTCTTCTTCGTCTATCCCTGTAAATTCCGCGAGCAGTTGTTCAAGGGGTGTATTCTTATCCTTACCTAATGCTGCGATCATGGCTCCTGCATTGATCACAACGTGATATCGCTTTTGAACTCCGTAGGGGGAGGAGTCGACTATGATTTTATCTGCAACAGCTACGGCTGAGTATTTGCCGATGCCTCTAAACCCTGCGTGCCTAGGCCGTTCCTTCTCGGAATACCCAAGGTATCGGTATTCCCGCATCTTTTTTTCAGGCATCCCTATCCCAAAATCGCCAATAAAGATTGATGGCGGCTCTATCTTTATCTGAATTGGGCGCAATGCCTCCTTTGGATGGGACTTCCTCAACTCATACAACCCATCATAGGAGTTCTGGACGAACTCGCGGATAACATGCCGTTTGTCAGGATAGAGCCCTTGGCTCAGTGCTTCGAGAACAGAGCCGTAAGCAAACGGCGCTGAACCTGAGGCGTGACGAGTCTTTGAAGCTGTTGCCATCGCTACTCCTCAAGATCCTTGAGCGATGCTTGCACCTCTTTGAGCTCGGCATCAGACATTCCCCACAGCCTGGCCGCGAGACGATCAATCTCGTCTTCTACTTCTGTCAGGTCGATAGTATCGTCTCCTGAAGCCACCATCTTGTGAACTTTCCGGGAAACCTGCGACAAAGCCTTATGTGCCCCGTCCCTTGCGTTAAACTTGGGAATCGCCACACGTTTATAGATATGCGTGTTCTGCCCGGTCTCTATTGCGTACGAAGCTACAATATAAATTGCCGGAGATGAGCCCAATAGAGCGCAAACATAATGGGCTTCACTTTCATCATCAAAGGCAGTAAGCATCAGCTTATGGTCAGGCACTACAACTCGACCCGCCTGGCTTCCTACAACGGCCGCTGTTAGAAAACTGGCCATTTCTCGCCACACTACCTTGTACGGAGCGAATGTCTCGTGACTAATGTTGTACATGGAATAGAAGGGATCAGTCTTTGTGTCGAAATATTTCAGAAATCCACTTCTCTTCCTTAGTTTGTCCTCCCAAGACTTAAGGTACTCGTAAGTCTTAGGCCACTTCTTCATCATGTGTTTTTCATCCCAGCCTTTCCTAGTCTGTGGGTCCTGGGCCATGATGATGTGAATGGAGGGGGTCGCTTTCCATCGTTTCACGTCCTGGCCACGGAGCAAGGGATATAGAAGATCTGGTTCAAGAGCAACTTGGACAGAATCCACTTTCTTCTTGCCAATCTCGCCACAGTTACCCACCAACACAAACCCATCTGGTCGTTTCCCAAGAACTTCGACCCAATAAACCCCGTTGAGACCACCTGTATTGCTACCTTCATGTGCCTGACCCTCATATGCGGACTGTCCTATGGCACGCTTGATTGCTCGAAGCGCCTTCGGCCGACCAGAGATCCAAGGCGAATAGGGATTGCTGTCGTCAATGGGCTCTGCGGTCCACTGGGACATACGAATATACGCGTCGAGGATTTCATCCAAGGAAGCGTCCTCAGGTAGGCCAATGGCCCCTGGCCGCTTGCGCCAGTATCCGATGTTAATGGGATACTTGGTGGGTTTGCCCTTGTCGCAGATCAGAATGGAAGTGCGGTTCGCAGCACCCTCAAAGGGCTTGAGGGCGCTCATATCATCGACCCAATGCACGCGAAAGGGCATTCCCTTCTCCCCGAGTCGGAATCGCCTGAATCCTTCTGATCCACCTTCGGTCTTGAAAATCGTCTGCGTGATGACAAATCCCAGGCGACCACCGTCATTCAGATACTTGTCGATTGCGACATAAGTCATCAGAACTGAAATATCCTTCTTGCCTCCGCCCATACGGGCACGCCAGCCCTTCAGTGTGAAAAGGCCGTAGTGTTCCCACAAGGACTTGCTTTCATCGCGATAATATTTGGGCAAGGACTCCCAGTTAACCCAGGGCGGGTTACCCAAAACAAAGTCCATTCCGCTGGTAAAGACTGGAGCGAAAGCGTTCTTGATGATCCGTGCCCAAATTCCGTTGATCCCTTGGCACTCCAACTGATGTAGATGCGCGAAGAGGCTTTGCACGATCTCCATATCTCGTTGGTCGCGGTTTTTATCCAGAGGAAACATTTCTAGGAACCGCTCAGAAAATACCTCTTGCGCTTGATCCAGTGATGCGGTCACCGTGCTTTCGACACACTGCTCCAGAAGGTTTGCCAGGGAGTCCACGTATTGGGCGGAAATCAGACTTTTGGGAAGCTCAAATTCCCCCACAGCCGTATTAAAACGGAACTTGCCGTACGATTGAAGGTCGGCCCCCTCGCTGGGGGTCATTATCGAATCCGCAAGGTAGATGGGAATGTTGATTTCGGTCGTGCGATGCTGGATCAGGTCGCCGAGAGCCAGAAGATAGTTCGTCCTAGCGGAGATGACGGCTAACGGGTTCAGATCGAAACCCACGACGTTTTGGAGAATTAGGTTCAGTAGCGCCGGTTCTCCAATGTGCCCTAAATGTTCCTCTGCAAAACGTCGGATAAAGCGAATAATTAAGACTAAAAATGTCCCCGATCCGCATGCCGGATCAAGATAGCGTTTACGCGGGTCGCACTGGGGATAGTCGTATTGCCCCCGCTTGCCCACTACTTGACCGATGAGACGCTCAGCAAGCCAGTCCGGGGTATAATACTCCCCTAGGTTGTGTCACAATTCCCTCGGCATCAAATCCTGATACAGTTTCTTCAGTAAATCTCGTGTAAGCTCAGGGTCTACATCAAGGGTGACAAGAGAATATTCAGCCAGTCGTGCAATCAAGCTCTTGACCGCTTCGTATGTCTCGTCATCCCAAATCTCCAGGTACCACTGAAAGAAATCCCCCTCTAAGAAATTATTGATCCCCAACTCCTTGAAGATTCCCCCGCGTTCCATACGTTGGAGATATCTAAGAAGCGCCTCTGTATCGTAGGAGGCTATGGCTTTAAGACCTGTCCCTAACTTGGGAGCTGTGTAGTACACAGCCACCTGAACAGCTAACAACTTTATGAATGTTGCGTAATAAGTGTGGATGCAGAAGAAGAGGCGAAAAGGATCTGGGTCTGGGTCCTTAACTCCAAAAATCTTGGAGAATTTCTGCACGTCCAATTTCGAGGCCACGCCATAGTCACAGATCTCGCTAAACATTCTGCTCCACTGCTCGTAAAGCTTTTTGGCTTTCGGGTTTGATGCCTTCTCAAGGACTTTATAAAAAGTTCCAACGCACTGCCGACTGACCGGTGTAGCAGGACCAAAGTCTCGAACCAAGTTGTCCGGGATCAGCGCCAGCTCAGTGCTCATTGCGGACAATGTCCGCAGGAAACGCTCGACAGAAACACGGTCTACTGGCACAGGGTCATCTATGGACCAAATCTTCTCCCGATGACGGACGAAGATCAGATATCCCCCATCCAAAACGACCCCTGCCAATCTCTCTGCTTTGTGACGTTCAACCTTTTCCAAATCTTTAAGGTATGTGCGCACCTGACCGATGGCGTGGTTATTCACAAGAGTTCGATTGTCCTTTTTGAGGGAAAAGGGCGGCTCATATTCAATGACAAGGCGGTTATAAACTGCGTCGGCCCGACCGTTTATGAGGGTGTACTCCTCGCGGAGATTGAGTTGGAGGCCAGCCTTATCGGCAAATTCTGCTACGTGTTTAGTGACCGCGTTTTGAAATTCGCGCTCGTTATGGGCCGCCTGGGCAGCGTCACGAAATTTCTGGGCGAGAGTAGGGGCATCGCGCTTGATAAGGGTATCAAGAGCATCTTGGCTTAAGGGCATGCCTTACTTCACTCCGGGCTGCCTGTAGGCAGGCAACGGAAAGGCGATCTTGATCGGCTGCCGATAGATTGCATGGCTCAGTAGAAGCTCTCCCTTTGCCAAGCGCGTTAGACTGTTCTTCAGTTCGTCTGGCAGGAATCGGTAATCAGACATTGTGATCTCAGCTGATCCTGAACGTCCAAGAACTTTTGTGGCGGTATTTCCTGTAACACGAGAATGAACCGCACTCATGAACTGCTGGGCTGAGAAGAGAATAAGGCCCAAAGAGCGCCCCCGCTCGGCAATTTCCAAAACTTGATTGATAATCGGCGAGGACTGTCTTCCAGACGGAGCATACTTGTTTAGCTCGTCAACGAAGATGAGTATCTTCTCCGGTCCTTCCACTGAATTGCCTTGCTCATCTTCTGCTCCCTCGGACTTGACCTTATAGAGAGTCTTGATGATGTCACCGAAAACCAGAGTTTGCTCCTCGTCGTGGAGTTTGGTGATATCCACGACGTAGGTATGGCCACCTTTGATTTTCATCAGTTCTTCAGAGAGAACTTTCTGCCTCGTGGAAAGAGATCCTCGCACGAAAAGTCCAGACGAGCGGGAAATTATAAAACGGCGCATATGGCGTAAAAACACCCCAACAGAGGAGACCTTGATTTCACCAAGCTGTTGAGCGACACCATCTTTCACCAGGGGTTCGCCGGTTAGGAGTTGGTCAAATGAAGATACATTTTTGAACTTTCCTTTGCTGTCTCCCAATCCTTTCTGTACCTCTCCAATCATTGATTCTAAAGTGCTGTAGGTATCGGGTACGTTGGCGAAAAGAAGCTCAAGCTTATCGGCCGTGTGGCCTAGGTCATAGGCGTATATCGAAGCCTTTGGAATGTCTCCTGTCTTAACGTGCGAGTTTGGCTCTGCCCCGTGTCCCTTCGGAAGAAAAAAGTGGGTCTTCTTGGGATCAAAGTGAACAGGCTTGAGACCGACAGCCTCCCACGCTTCCTGAAACTCAGCTTCCTTTTCTTTGTTCTTTAGTGGAACTCTCGGTTGGTCAATGTACAGAAGGTCATCCCCTTTTACGTTCAAAATTACGACTGCCAGTTCGTCAGGATCGGGGGCCTTTTGCAGGATGGACTGAATAAGAAACATCGCATAGGAAGTCTTTGTGGCTAAGCCACTAATTCCTGAGATGTTCACGTGGGCAGACTCCGGCCCCAAAACATAATGTCTGTCTAAATAGGCAACGGCTGACTGACCACCGGTGAGCTTGATGAGCCCTGCAGGAATGGCGCGGTTAGGTTGGTCCTTGAGAAGGACGTCCATGCCAAGCGCCTTCTGGATGCCTTCACTAGTCGCAAACCGCACAGATCGTTCGTTGGGAACGGGCATGTAGATTTCGTTAGTATTGCTCAGGACGTTTACGTGGGCGATCGAGGTGCCCATGCGTGGAGTGTTGGGAACTTCCTCCACCTCACCGAAGTTGTTAGATATGAAATTGGATAGATGGGATGGGGCGTCAGTGAGATGATCGATGCTGGTGATAAGCCCATAAGTCATACTGGATTTCCCAGGCTCAGGATGAACCTGCTCAACTTCCACAATATCAAATGGGTTGGCGATAACATCTGGTGCAAGCCAGAAGTGAAATTTCTCTGAAGTGCTTGGATTGCGTTCGGTTGCAGAGCAGCGGCCAACGATCTGCTGACTGGCGACCTGTGGCAAATCCTGTTTGCCATTTGGATCAGAGTCTGCTGGTTCGATTTTGTCCGTCGCCATTGGGTCCTCCTGCTACGAGGTAGAAATCGTTGGGCGTGGCCATCGAATTGCCCCAAGAAGCACATCTTGCGTGTAGAAGCGGGACTTGATTGTCTCCTCCGCACAGAATGTCGGGTAGAGATGACAGTGCCACCGTTTGTCCTGTCCATAAGGAGTCACGCTGCGTTCCGCGACAAGTGCCGAGGACAGCCGATTGATCAGGTCTGCTGGCGCTGGCTCGCCCTTGGGACATGGAAGCTCGATCTTCAGGACGCCCATGAGCGGGTAGTCAAGATGCACCTGCTCCCAAAGACGGACATACCAGAATGCGACCTTCCCTCCATGCGCCTGGAATGCCCGTGTGCGATGAGCATAGGGCAACCCGGCGATAAGACCGGTAACGTCTGCATTGCGGGTCTTCTCACCGGGGATATGAAACTGCGGTTTTTTATCGAACGATTTGGCTACACCAATGAGGTGATCCACCTGGATGAAAGTGTCGAGTTTTACTGCCCCATCGAGGATTACCCAGGCATCATCACCGCGCTGTCCATCGGTTGACTTGATGATTTCTATTTCGAGGCGATGCATCCGGTTACGGGCAATCCCGCCAGCGCGCGTTCGAAGATCTATATCCCCTTTTGATGTGTGGATGGTTTTCTCCAGAGTGTCAATGACCTGGAACGATTCGTCTGGGGAGTTCAGTTTGGCAAGCTCATCAAAGATATCGTCGGACATTCCTTCGCCTCCTTTGGGAATAAGGAGGAGAACGCGGTTCCGACACCCGTGCGCAGTCAAGCGGCCACTATCGAGCCGGTAGATACAGGCAGAACCAATCTGGGCAAGTTCCACAGGGAATGTGCGATCTCTTTCGATCGCGGTGGCGATGTAATAGGTTCGGAGGCTGCCGTCGATGAAGAACCGGAAAAGGTGGTCTTTAAGGCGGTGAACGGCAGGTGTGGACACATAAATGGGTTGTCCTACGGGGTCTGGTTCTTCAGCGAACGCAGTGACTTCGGCAATTTCCTTGTTTATCAGGCTATCTTCTATCTCCTCGATATCTGGCCGCTGAAGGTCCTCTACAGCTCCTCCAGCAGCAGGCAGAACCCTGACGTTGGCTTGGAGGACCTTCAAGACAGAGTTAAGCTTGCCGAGTTCAAACATTTTTTTATGGCAGGCACCTTGGTTCAGGCCTGGGCATCGGCCCGGAATCCTACCACTCCCCATCCGTAATGTCATGCAGGAGAAAAAGGAGGCGACAGCGCGCGAATCGAAAAGGATACAGTCCACGACTCCGCACGGAGATGATGCAGTGGGAAGGGGGGACGCAAAGATATACGCCCGGTCCCGTTGCCTACCGTCTACCGAGGCAAGTGTTAAATAGGTGTTAGAAATACCGACAAAACGGTGTGGTTAGAGACAAATTGCAACTAATAGAAACGAGAGACAGATTACACTTTTATGCAGGAATGACAAGGGGATTGCCCAGATCATCAACGACTTGAGCAATCCCCCCAGAGCGGATTTTAAGTCCCGGGCGTCTGCCAATTCCGCCACCCCGGTGGCCTTGCGGGATTCCCCAGTCTAGCGAAGCACGGGGGGGAAAGCTACCGCGCCAGCTTCTTGTAGCGGATGCGGTGCGGGCGCTCCGCCTCTTTCCCTAATCGCTTTTTGCGATCGGTCTCGTACTCGCTGTAGTTGCCCTCGAACCAGACGACCTTGCTGTCGCCCTCGAACGCCAGGATATGGGTCGCGATGCGGTCGAGGAACCAGCGGTCGTGGCTGCCCACCATGCAGCCCCCCCCGAACCGCTCAAGCCCTTCCTCCAGGGCCCGCAGGGTGTTCACGTCGAGGTCGTTGGTCGGCTCGTCCAGCAAGACGAGGTTCGCCCCTTCCCTGAGCATGCGCGCGAGATGCACCCGGTTGCGCTCCCCGCCCGAGAGGTCCTTGACTTTCTTCTGCTGTTCCGTGCCGCCGAAGTTGAACCGCCCGCAATAGGCCCGCGAATTGACCTCGATCTTCCCGAGCTTCACCTTGTCCGTCCCGTCCGAGATGACCTCCCAGACCGTTTTAGTGCCGTCCAGCGTGCGATCCTGATCGACGTAGCCGATCTTCCCCGTCTCCCCGACCTTGATGGAGCCCTTATCCGGCTTCTCCTTGCCGACGATCATCCGGAACAGCGTCGTCTTTCCCGCGCCGTTGGGCCCGATCACGCCGACGATGCCGCCGCGAGGCAAGGTGAAGCTGAGGCTCTCGAAGAGCACCTTCTCGCCGTACGCCTTGCCAAGATCCTTGGCGTCCACGACGATGTCGCCCAGCCGCGGCCCCGGCGGGATGTAGATCTCCAGATCCTCCGCGCGCTTCTCCTGCTCGTCGCCGAGCAGTTCCTCGTAGCGCGTGATGCGCGCCTGGCCCTTGGCGTGGCGGCCTTTCGGGGACATGCGGATCCATTCCAGCTCACGCGCCAACGTCTGCCGGCGCTTGGATTCGGATTTCTCTTCCTTTTCCAGCCTCGCCTGCTTCTGCTCCAGCCACGAGGAATAGTTGCCTTCGAACGGGATGCCGTGCCCGCGGTCCAGCTCCAGAATCCAGCGGGCCACGTTGTCCAGGAAGTACCGGTCGTGGGTCACGGCGATGACCGTCCCCTTGTATTGCTGGAGATGCTGCTCCAGCCACTGCACCGATTCGGCGTCCAGATGGTTGGTGGGCTCGTCCAGCAGGAGGATGTCGGGCTCCTGAATCAGCAGCCGGCATAGCGCCACGCGCCGCTTCTCGCCGCCCGAGAGCACTTCGATCTTCGCATCCGGCGGCGGGCACCGCAAGGCGTCCATCGCGACGTCGAGCTGGTTTTCGAGCTCCCAGCCGTTCACCGCCTCGATTTGTTCTTGAAGGCGGCCCTGGTTTTCGAGCAGCTTGTCCATCTCGTCCGGAGAGAGGCTCTCACCGAGCCTGGCGCTGACGGCCTCGTACTCCCGCAGCAGCACGACGACGTCCCCCCGCCCTTCCTCGACGAGCTCCTTGACCGTCTTCCCCTTGTCGAGCTGCGGCTCCTGCTCGAGCAGCCCGACCGTGTAGCCTTTCGCGAATGTGATCTCGCCGATGTAATCCTTGTCCACGCCGGCGATGATACGCAGCAGCGTGCTCTTTCCCGATCCGTTGAGTCCCAGGACACCGATCTTGGCCCCGTAATAGAACGAGAGATAGATGTCCTTCAGCACGTGTTTCTTGGGCGGGTGGACTCTCCCCACCCCGATGAGAGAGAAAATGATCTGCTTGTCGGTGGCGCTCATGGAACCTTCATTCTGTGGAATGCCCTGGGAAGGAACGAGTCGTGATCAGAGCCGCCAATACGAGATGTCGGACGGCAATGATCGGGGATCGAGCAGGCCTTTCACATCCATCACGATGCCGCCGTTGCCCTTCAGTATGCGAAGAAGGGTGGCATTCCCCATCTCCCGATAGGCGCGATGCGGAACGGCAAGAACGATTCCATCGAAATTTCGCAGGGAGTCCCACGTGGCCAGGCGAATCCCGTACTCACGTTCGGCATCGGCGGACTCCACCAGAGGGTCGTGGACAACCACCTCAACTCCATACTGCTGCAATTCCGCAACGATATCGGGCACCCGGCTGTTCCGCACGTCGGGCACATCTTCCTTGAACGTCAGACCGAGGACGGCGACCCGTGCGCCGGCGGCAGACTTGCCTTTCCGGCTCAGAGACTTGACGGTCTGCTCCGCCACATAGACGCCCATGCCGTTATTGATCCGCCGACCTGCCAAGATGACTTGGGGATGATACCCCACCGATTCGGCCTTCGTGGTCAAGTAATACGGATCAACACCGATGCAATGTCCGCCTACCAGCCCAGGCGTGAAGCGCAGAAAGTTCCACTTGGTTCCGGCGGCTTCCAGTACCGCAGCGGTATCGATGCCCAACCGATGAAAGATGATGGCCAGCTCGTTCATCAGGGCAACATTCAAGTCCCGTTGTGTGTTCTCAATCACCTTGGCCGCCTCGGCCACCCTGATGCTGGGGGCCCGATGCACGCCGGCCGATACCACTTTGGCATAGGTCTGGGCCACCACCTCAAGCGTGTCCGCATCCATCCCCGCGACAACCTTCACCACCTTTTCAAATGCATGCTCCTTATCGCCGGGGTTGATCCGCTCGGGTGAATACCCCAGCTTAAAATCTTTCCCGCAACGCAGACCGGAGCAGCGCTCCAGAATGGGCCCGCAGATCTCTTCCGTCGCGCCCGGATAGACCGTCGATTCATAGACGACGATCGTCCCGGCCTTCAGATGGGTTCCGATGAGTTCGGACGCGCGCATCAATGCGGTCAGGTCGGGCTGGAGGGCGCGCGTGATCGGGGTCGGGACCGCGACGATGATGAAGTCGGCGGCTTTGAGCGACGAGGGATCATCGGTGAAGGTGATCTGCGCGTGCAGGAGGTCTGTCTTCGAGACCTCACCGGTTCGGTCTTCTCCGCGGCGGAGGTCTTCAATCTTGGCCTTGTCGACGTCAAAGCCGATGACCGGCCCGATGCTGCCGAAGGCCGCCGCGACCGGAATCCCGACATAGCCCAGCCCGACCACCGCGATGCGCCGTTTAGCTTCCATAGGCAACAGGCCCCACACGCTCTGCAGAGATAGCAAGGCTCGGTTTAAGGGGGCAGGTCACCATCATCCCTCCTGACTAATAATCCCTGTCCAAATCTTAAGCGGGGGACGACAGTTGAGTAGAAACGATGACCAGTCCCCTTCTGCCAGTCCAGGGCTCCTCGCACGGTGCACAACTCACGCCCGGGTTGATCCAACACCTGGAAGCGGATCGAAAGGAAGCCGGAGATAGAACGTGGTGCCAACGCCCTCCTCGCTCTCGACAGAAATTTGGCCGCCATGAACAGCCACCACGTCTTTCACGATTTTCGTGCCCAGACCGGTGCCCCCCGGTTTCCTGCTGACGACACGGGGGGTAAAGAGACTATTGAGGACTTCTTTCAGCATCCCCTTTCCAGTATCGGTGACCCATAGAAGAACACTTTTGCGTTCAGGCAAGACGTGGCCTCCAATTGTAATCGAGCCACCGGGCGGAACTTCAGAAATCGCGTTGTTGACCAAGTTGTAGAAGGCGGTGTACAGCCGGCGTTCGTCAGCAACAATCTGGGGCAGGGCGTTAAGGTCCACAGGACGGAGAGAAATCTTTTTCTCCTCCGCAAGCAAGCTGAGCGTCTTCACAACCTCAGCGACCACGTCGGCTATCCGGCATGGCGCGAACCGCGGCGGCGTGCTCAAGCCCTTGACGCAATCCGCAATCTCCTTGAACCGGTCATGAATGCGCCGCAACGCAGTGACCGTGACCTGGGCGGCTTCGTCGCAAAACTCCCGGCGGGTTTCGCGACTCCGTGGCTCGTCATCCTGGGCACGCTCAAGCAACTCGCGGCACTCGTCATGCAAGAGCTTGGTGCCGAAGACGATCGGCTGAAGCATGTTCTTCAAATCGTGACTGGCGTCTCCCAACAGACAGACCACTTCCGCCAGCTTCGCGTCTTGATACAGACGATTCTGTTCGATCATCTCCGCCGAAAGGGCGGCGACAATGGTCAGCACGGCCACGTCGTCTTCGTTTAGGTTGCCGTTTCGCTTATTGAGGACCGTCAGCACCCCCATCGTCTTGCCGCTCCACCGCTTCAAAGGCATGACGATCATGTCGCGCGTCTTATAGCCGGAGGACTCATCTACTTGGGCGAAATGACGCGGGTCCTTCTTGGCGTCCGGGATGATCTCCGGTTGCCCGGAGGTAAAGACCGCGCCCGCGATCCCTGCCTTCCACGGGATGGAGCTCCCGCGCAGAAGTTCCGCCTTTTCGCCGATCACATGATGAAAGACGAGCGTCTGCGCTTTCACGTCGGCGAGAAGGACGGAACCCGCATCCGCGTTCACCACCTCAAGCGCGGTCGTAAGAGTCGTTTCCACCAATCGATTCAGGTTGACATGCTGGAAAAGGGCCAGACAGATTTGGCGGACCGCCAACAGCTCCCGTTCCCGCTGATGTAGCTTGTGGTCCGCGCCCCTGCGGGACTCCTGACGCCGATTCGGAGAGCTGCGATCGGATTGCGTTGTCCGCTCATCAATCATAGCGTGCCCCTCCCTCTGTCCCACGCAAATCTGCTTCCGATAGGCGGCGGGTCGACAAACGAAAGCGGGCGGTGGAGGGCGTGTTTGCCTCGGCGTTCACATCGACCTCATCTACCTACCGGTGTTGCATGCGGGGGCTCTCCTTCTTGCTTGGCTCAGGCAGTCAGCACGTAGAACGCAGGATTGCTTGCCCAAACGGCCGAGGCGAGCCGCTCAGGTCTTGAAGTCATCCTTGTAGCCGCTTTGCTGCACCGCCTTGCTCACGGCAGCCACGAGTTTTTCCGGTTCGACCGGTTTGCTCAGAAATTCCACTACTCCTTGCTTGAACAGCGTCTTCGCTTTGTCGATCGTTCCCGTTCCGCTCAGCACGATCACGGGGACGGACGGAAACTGCGAGCGGAAATACGCGATGGCTTCCATCCCGCCGATTTTGGGCATCTGAAGATCGCAGATGATGGTGTTCAGCAACAGAGGATTGTCCCCGGATTTGACGGCGGCAATGCCTTTCTCTCCGTCTTCGGCCTCGATCACATCGAAACCGGCTTTCGTGAGGGTCATTTTCAACATCTTTCTGATGTCACCCTCGTCGTCCACGACCAATACTCTTCCCAGCGCCATGATGATCCTCCTTTTATGAGGTCCGTCATGCCTTCAAGATTGCCTGGCTTTGGGCCAGTGACGAACCAACGGGTCAGCATTGTAAGGATTTGGGACAGTTTGTCAAGAAAATGGATAGACGATAACTTCCTTCCCATTGCGGTACTTGCGGAAGCGATCCATCAACCCTCTGCCTTCCCGCCTTGCACGTACCCCCGGAACCACTGCGCCATATCGGCGAGGCGGTCTTCGGCAGAGGTCGGCACCATGTCGCCGTGGGTGGAGAGGATGATTACGGCGTTCACGTTCGCGTCCTCGGCGGTCGCGTGCCGAAGCCGCTCCGACATACCCCGATTCACGCAGGCGACTTCCTTATAGATGTCGCGCAAATGTTTGAGTTCCCAATCGGGCTCCTGGCCGTCGCGCATACGGAAATACTGCGCCATCAAGTACATGGCGACGGCGCGATACACGCTTTCGTCCATGGATGCGAACGGTAGGTGGAACCGGACATTCGGCCGCAGTTTGTCCATCACCGGACAATCGCTCGTCACCATGTAGATCCCGATGATCGAGCTGAGGCCCTTCTGCAGCGTCGTTTCCTTCTCGTAGGCGCGCTCGGCCGTCTGGACTCTCACAAAAGCCTTTTCGAAGGAAACCGCGTCCTTGAACGTCTCCACAAGACCCGCCAGGTTCACCGCGACCGGGCAATGCTCCACGTCGTCGCCGAGGGGACAGTTTTCGCACTGGAAAAACTTCAGCTTGGTCCAGGCGGGCTTCGGCGCGTCCGGAGGCGACAGCAGCTTCAGCGTGTCGGCGTTGAGCCGCACCTCGAACAGCCGTTCGTTCCCGTCAGGGAACCGAAAGGTGTACTGGAAGAAGAGCGTTGTGGCATCCGAGTGGGACACCGGTACCTGTCCCCAATAGTTGTACCAACTTGCATGGTAGTCATGCGCATTACGAATAGCAAGCCATCGTCGCGATGGTCTCTTGAGCCAGCGGCTGGTGTCCCCAACGGGATTTGAACCCGTGTTGCGGCCTTGAAAGGGCCGCGTCCTAGGCCAGGCTAGACGATGGGGACAACCG
>OBEQ010517664.1_pt1 | contig 17754 bp, 12 predicted proteins | sample 1670901 | NCBI WGS metagenome assembly OBEQ01 (sample SAMEA104232315, study PRJEB22302) | groundwater metagenome | biome: forest; feature: aquifer; material: groundwater | place: USA | collected 2011-08-07 | depth 5.4 m
TAAAATGTCACCGTCACCCTGACCCCGTCCTTCTCCCGCGTCACGACGTGGGTATTGGACTTGAGAGCGGCGTCGCCCTCGTGAAGCGGACGAAGGCGAATCACGGTTTTCATACCCGCCCCACATCCCATCAATAACACGGTGAAAAGAAGTGAAAGAAAGTGAAATGAAGTGAAAGAAAGCGAGGGCAAGGAAAACAAAACACCTAACCAATATTTCCAACTCCTTTGCATGGGAGATATCGTATCAATATTCTCAATTTTTTTCAGGCTTTCTACGATATTCACCTTTCCATTTTTACCTTCCCTTTATTTCACGTTCTTTCACTTCTTTTCACTTTCTTTCACTTTTCTTCACTTTTTTCCACTGTCTTACAGGCTTCGGGCGAGCGCCAGCACCTTCACGGATTTTGCGCCTGCCATTTTAAGCGCGCGGGCGCACGCTTCCGCGGTGGCGCCCGTGGTCACAATGTCATCCACGACGAGCACCGCTTTTCCATGGATCTCACGGCTTTTCCGTGGGGTCACAATAAAAGCCTTCCGGACATTGACAAACCGTTCGGCCCGCGTCAGCTGGCTCTGGGGGAGGGTCAAGGCCGTGCGCACTAAACCTTCCCACACGGGTTTCCGTAGCCATCGGGCCGCGAGGCGCGCAAAACTTTTAGCGTGATTGAACCCGCGCTCCCGTACGCGATCCCGATGCAAGGGTACCGGCATCACCAAATCTACATCTTCAAACGCCTGGTGAAACGCCTCCGCCGCTAATTGTCGTTCAAACCATTCCCTCAACGCCTGACCCGTCCGACGGCGGCGATGATACTTAAACGCGTGAATGGCTTCCCTCATCACCCCTTCGTATGATGCCCCGCATCTCCAAGCCTCCACGGGAGGCCGGGCCACGCCCGGCCGGGCCCGACCTAAACAGGCCCCACAGGTTTCCCCCTCCCTCAACCCATCGTAGGGAATTCCACATACGGTGCACCAAGGAGGGGTCAGAGGTTTGAGAGTTCCCCAACACACGCGGCAAAACACGCCGTGCCGCTTCCCCTCAAGCCGCTCTCGGCACCATCCGCATGATTCGGGATAGAGAAAATCCAGGAGATCAGAAAGTCGCATTCAATTTCACGCCGAGATTCCAGGTCAACTGGTTATTCCCGACGGTTTGGCGGTCGTTCAAATAATTGGCGTCTCCTGTGAAATCGAGCCGGGCGAATCGCGACAAAGTGTATTGGATGTTCATGCCGAAGGTATACCGCTCTGATTCGATCGGCTTGATATCCACCCCCGTCGGCGAGGGAATCTGGTCCTCATTCCGCGTCATCGTCATTTCGAGACGTTCCTGCAGGCGGATCGCTTGGTCCAACTTCAACCCGTTGAACGGCCAAAAATCCAGCACGGCTCCCGCGTAAAACAAATTGTGCGTGAATTCCAATGAAGGCACATAACTTCGCGTAATGGTCGTCCGACTCCCTTCGATTTTGTTTTCAAGATTCCACCGAAAATTCATGGAACCGTTGAACCCCTCCGACTGTTGGAAGGGCATGGACGTGGAGGAAGAATAACTGTGGGCATCGCTGGTCAAACGCTCTTGATTGTCGAACCGCTTGACGTTTCTGCACGTGAAATTGGTGTTCAAGGCGGTAGGCGCGATCAACCAAAAGTCCGGGCGCTCCCACACGAGGTCCAGACCCGCCGAATCCGTGTTGGATTTCGTGATAAAATTTTGCTGCTGGTTACGCTCACGAGCCATCGAGCCTTTCGGCGACACCGAAAAACCTTGGAACATATTAAATCGGCTTTGAACGGAATCGCTCACGACATTGGCGCTATTGAACGCCAGATCTTCCCGAGGATTAATCCACCACACGTCTATAAAAGAGAGGATATCCCTCGGCGCCAATGAGCCCGGCTTAGCGGCATCGCCGAAATATTTTTGATACAAGGCGCTGGTGGTTATTCGTCGACTGAGATTCAAACTGGGCACGGTGAATCCGTTCCATAATCCCACCGTCCACTCGGGAGGAGGTGAAAATCCCACGCTCCACTCGATGTTGTTTTCCGTCCGGAAATCATCGCGCAAATAATCGGTCGTATTCGTGGCCCCCAACCGACTGCCCAGGTTAATCTTGCGATCCCAAAACGCGTACGCCGTATCCACGCCCGCCCCACGAGTCAGCGTCTGGGGGAGAAAATTATCCACCTTGGCGGGGACATTATCACCCAGGGACGGGATCCACCGCTCCCGCGCCCCTTGACGTTCCAGGAACCGGTAATTAAGCGAAGGACTCATGGTCCAAGTATCGATCAAGGCATATTGGCCCGTCATCCGGTAAAATTCCTCTCTCGAATTCGCCTCGGAATTTCTGATCTCCGGCTTGATGGTGTGTAAATCACTTTCGCGGCGGTAATTATAGGAGCCTTCGACCGTATTCCGCCCGATATTAATGCCGGTGAATGGAATGACTTCGGGAAACAAAAATGTTCCTTTGACGGTGGTGCCCCATGTGACGAGTTCCGAGTTATCGGCGGATACCGCCAAGGGAAGCCAGATCGATTTGTCCGTTTGGTAGCTCCCGTCGATCCCCAGCGTGAGCGGTTGGAACAATCGAATACCGAGACTGGACACATAGGCGTCCGTCTGCTTATCCGGTACGCCGGCATAATTGGGATTGGTCCTATCTTGGACATCCGTCAGCGACTCCCTTCGCGACCATCCGAAAGTGGCCGGCAAAAAGGAAATGAGAGAGAAGGTCCCGTTGACCCCGACGTCGCGCACGGTTTGTCGTTGGGTCTGATAGGCCTGTTGGACGGAAATACTGGTATTCGTACTCTGATCATCCAGGAGATGGAACCGGCTTTCCACTTGGCGGAGATTCCCGTTCACCCCCAGCCAATCACCGAATTTGAAGCTCCCGCTTAAACGGCTCGCGTATCCGTCATCCCGCCTGACGCCGTTCACTCGGAGATTATTCACCCAGAGTTCCCCCTCCGTCGTCGGGCTCGCGCTTTTCATGCCCATTCCCATCTGACGAATGTTCGTAAGGTTGGGGGTCCCTTTCACCGTTCTCACGGTACCTGGTCCATCCAACGTAATCTGGGCGGTCTGCCAACTCGATCCCAAGCCGTCGAGCGCCACTTCATACTGAAAGTAATTGTTCTCATCGGATCCCAGGCGGAACACCAAAATATCCCCCGGGTTGACGGTCTTCTTGTAGAGGTCCATTCTCACTTGCTCGAATTCCAGAAAATTGAGCGACCCCGGGAAAATGCGGCGCGCTAACACGGATTCACTGGTTCCTAAATACGCCATACTAAGCGCTTTTTCGCGCGTTTTGTCCGCGGACGTGGTCACCCGAAAAAACGTCCCGGTCAACGGCACGTAACTCGGATCCGTGTCTGAGGACACGGCCCGAATGGCAAACTTCTGACCCGCTCCCAAGGTCCCAAATTGCTCCCATTTATTGCCCGTCGCTTGAATAGCCTCAATCGTGACGGTACCCGAAACGAGCGCGTTACCCTTTAACCACAGGCGAACGTGTTTGATGAGGCGCCGATCGCTGGGCAATGGCGTGCCGGCGACCACAAACGAGGCCATGGGAATTTTAATCAGCCGCCATTCGCCGGCCGTCCTGGCCACTAAAGCCGTATCCACCGTATTCAATTGAAAGCTGTGGCGATAATAACTTTCGGTCGTGTCCAATCGCCCGCTCCGATCCAAATCTTCGCTCTGCAAAATTCCGTCGTTCACTCCCAACGTCTGAGTGAGACCCTGATACTCCACGGGCATCCCCGTGTCTTCCCCCGCGCTCAATTGATTGTCCTTATTCACGAGGTCTTCGGTATCTAACAACCCATTTTCGTTCGTATCTTCATTGACAATGCCAAATTCCGTGTGAAATTCGAGCGGCTGGGTCCAATCCGCCTTGATCCACATTTCTATTGAGGTAAACCGCGTCCAATCGGATCCCGAATTCGAAATGAGCGTGCACAAGCTATCCCACCCGCCGCTGGGAAGGTTATAAGTCAATTGAAGCAAAGTTTTCCGGCCCGCCTGCGCCGAGGTATCGTGACCAAAAAGATCCGTAGTTTCACCGATTAATATCGGTCCCGCTCGACTGGCTTTGGAAGGCGGGGTGGGGTCTTGGGCCGGACGGCTGGCCTGAAACCACGCCGTCTTGGTCGTGGCCGAGCCCGCCAAATCGTCAATACCCTCCATGCTGTCAATGAAGGCCGCTCCCTTTTCCCCCGTGTCGGTCTCAAATGTATTGGGATTAAAAATGCTCTTGGCCAACTCACCAGATACTTCTATCGAGGAAGGCAAAATCCCTTCAGGAAGGCCTATCTGTTGCGCCAGAAATCTCATGTTGTCAGAAGTGACGGCCACCTTAGCGTCCAGGTCCAAAATTTGATGGCTTTTGGGCGTGGACCCAATGGCGGGAACATCCAGCGGCACCTGACTGCCGCTAAACAAAAAGGTGGAGCCCAAAAAGACTCGATCGGAAAGGGCCCACTCTCCGCGCGCGCCAAACAAATTGGATTGGAATTGCCCCCCGAACGGAAGCACTTCGTAGGTGATGGAAAGTTGGGAAGTGTCTTTAATGATATCAGGGTTATTGAAAAAGACGAATCCGCTCGTATAGTCGATAATATAGTCCTCGTCTCTTCGAAGTTCCGTCCCATCCAACACCACTTTTTCGCTGTATTTGACGATGGGCCGGTCCGGCAACACGTAATCGCGATACCGGTATTTGTATTCCACGTGCATGCGATAACGGGACAGCCGGGTCGATCCCTGGGTGTACGCGTTGGGGTTGTACGGGTTGCCCGCCTGGTCTTTCGCGAACGGCTCCCGGCCCCCTGCCGTGTCGGACACCTGAAAAATTCCGAAGTCCACGTCGAACAGGGTGGGGAAATTATTAATGTTGGCTTCCTGGCCTGAGGCATCAAAAATCTGGAACACAAACTCCGGATCGTAGGCGCCCGGCACAATCTTTTGGTTGCCGAGGTTGTAAAAATTCTTGAGCTGGTGGCTAGTGTCATTCGTGCCCGTTTGAATGGTATGACTTGAAAATGAAGGTTCACTGTCCGAAAAATCGAAACTCCCGTCAGGCTGATACCCCACGGAAATTCCGGTCCTGGTCCGATACGCCGCCATGACCACAAAATTCTCGGAAAGAGTTTTGTTAAAGGTAATGATGCCCCTATCGTAATCAATCGTGTAATCCTTGCCCTGGCTTTGATAATCCAAAAGGTAGGCGCGGGAAGGCATGGTGGGCTGGGTAAAGATCGTTGGATCCCCCTGAGTTCCTCCGCGATTAGGATTACCCTGGGCGTCATTCGGAGGCGGTTTATCATTACCCCCCGTTCGATCATCAATCCAAATCTGTTCGCTGTTCGGCGTGAGGGGTAGATGCGTCAACGTCATCGAAATTTGGTAATACTTTCGCTGAATAAATTCCATGTCCGAAATATCCTTTTTAATCTGAGTATTTCGCCCGGTAAATGCCACGGTTTTTGTTTTCCCTTTGGTTTGGGCGCCGACCGCCGCAAATCTGAATCCCGAATACGCCCCCTTGATCTGGGCACCGAATATCTTTTTGTTGTAGCCAGTGAATTCGGTATTCGGGATCTGAAGCGTGACGTCGCCGAACGACGCTTCTTGGACGATTTCTTCGGGTAGACCTTTGTAAACCACGGAAATGTCGCGCACTTGGTCCTCGGCCGGCTTGGTATCGTCGTAATCCACGCTCACGGTCACCCGCTTCGAAATGGTCCCGGACAACCGAACCTGGAGCTCCTGCTCCAAGGCAAAGGTCGCCCCGGGGGGGGGCGGTTGGCTCGGCCGTTCGGCGAAATACCGGGTGCCGCTCATTTTGAATCCGACGGATTTTCGTCCGGAAATATCCAGCCGAGAATCGGCCGGCAATTGAAATCCACCCGTAGGTTCTCCCTCAACCAACAACAAAAAAGATTTCGGATTGCGGATTGCGGATTGCGGATTTTGCGTGGTATCCACCATCATCAATTCTGACTCCTGACTTCTGACTCCTGACTTCTGATCTTTGACCTTATGCCAGGCCACCGCCAAGCTATCCGTTGAATGCGGCCACGGCTCAGCCATCAAGGAAGAGGCTCTGCTTAGGAATAAAAACAGGGAAATCAGGCGTACGATCATTTAATGAATGTTAGGTTAAGCAATCCTCATGCCATCTTGTGACGATGGAAATTGAATTTGGTCTTGGCTTTACAGGACTTTAATCCGCAATCGTCAATCCGAAATCCGCAATGTGAGGAGGGCATTCGGCAAAGTATGGAAGAATTTTCCCATTTACACAAGGGAGAGGACACGGAGGACACGGTACACCATCTCCATGTCGATCCTCATAACCTTCCTGACCACTTCAATGACGGAAGTGGTACTCCTCCTTCTCCTATGGTTCATCGCCTACGGCCTCGGCAAGACCCTGCTCCGCATCCTCGCCCTCGATCTGCCCGTTGGAGAACGATGGTGCCTGGCCACGAGCCTCGGTTGGGGAATGCTCGGACCCATCACGCTTCTCCTGGGCGGATGCGGCTTGCTCTATCGGTGTAAAATCTGAGGATTACATCGGTTGGCCTCTGGCTTTTGGCTTTGAAGAGCGTGCGTCATACCGGACAAAACATGTCCCCATATTCCCCGTGAGCCAATATGTCAACCACTGCCTTCCCCCACAATCTAAACTTTTTCTCTTCCGAGAGCTCAGAGCTTTTTACCTCGACGTGCCCTATGCCTGGGGAGATCCCGTCCTTCAAGGATGGATGACGTATGACGCTCTCCCTGACGCGAAGGCTCTCCTCATCGATTTACGGCGTAAAGAATTTACCCACGTCCTTGACAGTACTCAGTGTTTTGACCCACTCGTGGACGAAGCCTATTACAACCGACGTATCACCGATCTCATGGCCGAGGTGCTCGCCTCCGGCCGTTCGATCTACCGGCAAGACGGCATTCAAGTGGTGGAACTTCCCGAAAAGCTTTCCCCGTAACGGAAGGGAACGCCGCCCCCAACCTTCAATTCCGTATCCAGAATACCTATATCAGGACTTTAGGTGGATCGCATAAAAAAAGGCAGATAGCTATCGCCATGGCCATCATCCAGGACATCCACTGGCAACAGGTTGTTGTTGACCAATTGCGTCTCCACAGCTTTCGAGCCCACACCGAAGCGGCCGGCCACTTCATCAATGGCCTCCTGCGAAAAATCTCCTGACAGGTCATTCTTCAATGCATTGATGGGACAGAGGAACTCCGCCGCGAACGCCCTCTGAGCTTTTTGACGGGCCGTCTTGGCATCTGTCTCAAGCAACCATCTATCGCTCTCTTCCGCCATCAGATAGTCACCATACAAGCGCGCCAGCTCAAAGCGGCGTCCAGACGTATTCCTCTTGCGAAGCAAGAACTTTAACCCGCCTGAATTCCCCTCGCGAATCGCGATACCCACCAAGGGGCGAGAATCCATCTGAACCCCTTGAACCGCCTGGGAGCGCAGGCCCATGAGGTCGCAGAGAATCTGGTCGCTCAATGAATCCTCACGCAATCCCAGCGATAAGCGGGCCTGCTGTGCCAAATGTTGGCCGCGCCGCCATGCCGGCGCCGTATCGCCCGCCTTCGCGACCTTGGATTGATGAAACGATTGAATACGACCGCTGAAACCCCCCGAACTGGCGAACGAAATCACCTGTTCCAAAACCGGGGCAGGATCGGACGAAGCGCACACCGGCGCCATCTCCGTCACGGCAGAGAAACCAGCTTGAGGAGTCAACTCTACAAATCGTTGTAGCAAATCGTCAGGACATTCATCAGGATCAAAGCCGAGCATGGCTTCGAGACGGCGATGATTCGTGAGCGTGGTGTGACTTCTTTCTTCCAGGATTTCCTTCCACAAATTGTGAAGAGTGGTGTGCTCGACCTTGACGGCGTCAAGCCGCGCAATGACTCCTGCAATGAACTCATCGATGGATCGTTCAAAAATACCGCCCGCCATGGCATGATGGGTGACGCTGGGAAAGTAGCGTACGACCTCTTTTGAGTTTGGCGTTGACGGAACGGTCCAAGCATGCACCATTTCGCCGTCAGATGCGAATGCCACCCGCGGCCAGCCATATCCATAGCCAGATGCTCCCAACTCATGAGCCATCCGCCATGATTGGCTCGGAACCATCATGGGAAGGGGTTCGGGTTCCCACCTAAGTCGCCACCAGGAAGAAACCAACCAGAGAGCGAGGGGATACGCGGAGAGGCGAGTTTCATCACGAATCGTCCGGGACCACTCATCCTCGTTTCGGGTGACGATGCCCTCCCCCAACATGATCTTTAACATCGCCGATGTCTGACGAATTTCGAGTGGCTCATGTTGTGCCGACTCCCATTGACAATGAATAGACAGGTTTCCCATCATGCGCCTTTCCATCGATCAACCACTTCGTCGGCGAGCGGATCATTTTTCAACATTGGGTATCCGTGATATGAGCCCGTATCGGAATTCTCCAACATGGCCTCAAGAGGAACGCCTTTGTCGGTCACCGCCCACACATTTTGCGGCCAACCGTTCCGTTCCTGAACGCTTACCAACCCACGACGCATCCCTTCCCTCACCAACTCCAGCGCATCGGCCTGTGTGAAAATATCCGCGTTGTCACAAAGGGATTTTCCCTGTCGGGGGTGGCTGGGAGGATTCAACCCAAAATCTCCAGGGTTTCGCTTGTGCTCAGGATTACCACCGTAAATGGCCGTTTGAGCAAGCGTCGCCAACCGACCTATGTCAGTGTGATCAGACCGAGGCCGGAGCTGGCGTTTTGGATTAGGTGTCTGCCTCGGTTTCATACTCAAAATAATAACATTTTTAAGGCTGGTTGACCTCCCACCATATTGAGACATATTGAGACATATTGAGACGGCCTCACGGGCCCCTGCCAATTAACCGAAGGTCAGCTATATAATCTCCCCATGCCCCTCACTGGGATCATTCGCACAAAGCCCCTCACACAGGACGCCCCTTTCCGAGGGACCCATCATCAAGAAAGTCTCAAGTCCCCATGGGACGTTCGGGGGTGCTCATGAGGATCCTCACCAAGTACATCCTTCGTGAGCATTTAGGCCCCTTCCTCTTCGGCATCGGCCTGTTTGCCTTCATCTTCCTATCGGACAAGCTCTTTCAACTGACTGATCTCATCGTGACGCGGGGAGTCCCCCCCTCCCAAGTCGGCAAAATGCTGATGTGGATCCTTCCGGCTATTTTCGCGGAAATCGCACCCGTCGCCTGGCTCCTCGCGACCCTGATGGCCTACAGCCGCATGGCCCAGGACAACGAAATCGCGCCTCTCCGGGCCGCCGGTCAAAGCTTCCTGGTTCTTGCCACACCCGCCCTCCTCTCCGCCGTCTGTCTCAGCCTCGGGCTCGTGTGGTTCAACGACCAGGTGCTTCCGCGAGCCAACTGGTCGTTCAAAGAACTCCATTTCAACGTCATCCAGACACGGGCGGCGATCATCATTCAGCCTCGCTACTTCATCAGCGAATTCGACGGTCATATCTTCTATGTCGAGGATAAAGAAGAGCCAGCGGGGATCTTACACAACATCATTGTCTACGCCGTCAATCCCCCTCCGCGACAGGCCAACGTCATCTTGGCCAAGGAAGGCCAACTGGTGTTTAATCCGGAATCACGCCGCGTGATCCTCAAACTGCGGGATGGAGAAATGCACGAAATTTCCCCCCTGGATCGCGCCCGCTATCGGCGCATCACCTTTAAGGCCTACGATCTGGATCTGGACGTCAACCGGGCGCTCGCCCGCCAGAACGTGACGGCCACGCGAAGCTTCAGCGAAATGACCTTTGCCGAACTGTCCCAGGATATCGTCTCCCGAAGGGAGACGACCGGCCAGGACAAACCCGGCTTGTCCGCTTTGGCCCCCCTCCTGGAACTCCACAAACGGATCGCCATCCCCTTCGCCTGCCTGGCCTTCGGATTGATTGGCTTTCCCTTCGGCATCCTCGTCCGGCGAGGCGGGAGAGGAATCGGTTTCAGCCTCAGCCTGGTCTTCACCATGGTCTACTATCTTCTTCTCGTGTTGGGAAGAACGCTGGGGGAAAAAGCCATCATCTCCCCCTGGCTATCCGCCTGGCTTCCCAATGTGATTATCGCCGGCATCGGCTTGCTGGTCATGAGACGTTTGGTCACTCGATGAAGCTTTACAAAAAATATCTTATCAAAGAATTCTTGAACGCCTTTGCGTTTTCCTTGATGAGCTTCCTTATGATCCGCCTCGCCGTGGAAATCTTTGAAAACCTCAACATGATGTTGGAGCACAAAGTAGATCTTGGCACCGCCGCGACGTATTTTGCCTCTATCACGCCGTATTTCTTCATTCAACTTCTACCCCTCTCCACCCTCATGGCCACTCTGTACACGCTGACCAAGATGGCGAAAACCCAGGAATTGACGGCCTTCCGGGCGGCGGGTCTCAGCCATCTCAAAATCGCCACGCCCTTCCTCCTGTGCGCCGCCATGATCAGCGGCCTCAACCTCATTCTCGATGAAACGGTCGTTCCCGCCTGCAACGCCCGCGCCAGAAAAATCAAGCATGAGGATATTTTAAAAACACAGTTTGCGCCGGGGATTGTCCGAGAACATTTCACCTTCAAAACGACCACCGGCCTCATGGTGTACGCGGCGTTTTTCGACGGCAATCTGGGCGTCATGGACCGCGTCAGCATCCTGCGCCTCAGTCCGGAAATCACCCTGGAAGAGCGATGGGACGCGGACCGCGCCTTGTACGACGCCGAAGGCTGGCGCTTGACTCAAGGCATCCATCGTCGGTTTGAGGACGGCGCGGAACAAGCCGCATCCGCGTTCGCCGACTTGAGATTTTCGCTGATGGATCCGCCCACGGAATTTTCCAAACCCCTCAAGCGGCTCGAGGAAATGAACATGCTCCAAGCCTGGCGCTACATCGAAAAACTCAAAAGGTGGGGTGCCAAAACCACGGTCGAATTTGTGTATTTCTATCTGAAGTTTTCTTTTCCACTGGCCAACCTCATCCTATGCCTGATCGGCATTCCCATCGCCTTCCTCACGGGCCCTCGCATGGGCGTTATTTTTTCGTTCAGCATTAGCGTGGTCATGGGTTTTCTTTACTGGTCCACCTTGGGAGTCGGCGTATCGCTCGGGAAAAATGGGGCTATCCCCCCCCTCCTCGCCGCTTGGCTCGGGAATCTTATTTTTGGTTTAATTGGCGGAGGACTACTTTATTTTACGAAAAAGTAGCCAGAAGTCAGGAGACAGAAGTCGGAAGAATACCTGTGAAGTTTTATTCTGACTTCTGAATTCTGACTTCTGACTCCTGCTATTTTATGATCGCTAATTTGCCAACGAGCGCTTGCTTCGTGGAATCGGCGGTGCCTTCGGCGGCGTAGACATACACGCCGGGGGCCACGGCGGCACCGGCGTGGTTATTTAAATCCCATACATATTCATACACCCATTCGTAATCCTTGGATTTACTCGCGCTGAAATCCGAAGATCCCAAACTCTTTGACCTTACCAATTCTCCGGCCACGGTGTAAATTCTCAGATCGATCGAAGTGATCGGACGACTGAATACCAATCGGAGCGTCGTCGAAGCCGAATTCCGAACGGGATTCGGGTAATTAAACGCTTTCTTGGAATCCAATGACGTGGTGGCCAAAATGAGCGAAGCCAACACCGACATAGACGAGGCTCCCGCTCCCGTGAAATTGCTCACGGTAATGCCGGTTTGGGAACCGCCATACGCATCACTTTGCGTGCTCGTGAACAACTGCGTGGACAAGGCAAATGCGTCGCCCGCCTCAGACGTTCCGGAATTCGAAATGGAATCATTCTTATCCGCCTCCACCACTTTGAGGCGGGGATGAGCGTACGTGCTGGCATTGACATCATTCACGGCAAACGACCCCACCGCGTCATCCACATGCCAGATCACTGTCCCGGCGCCCGGCAAAGCATCGTCAAATCCCGAGAGACGCCTGTACTCGATGAGAAAATATTCTTTTGTGCTCCCGGGAACATCCATTCGATAGACGGCCCCTTCCTTGGTCGAACCGGACATGGGCTGAATCGTCACGGTACTGGACGTGGTAATTTTGGTCGGCGTCACCCATCCCAATTGGACCTTGCTCCAGCTCGAATAATGGCTCGGACGGCCTCCCGCCGGTGAGCCATTCCAGGTTCCGAAATCCATAATGTCCCACTTGCCCACGTATTTGGTTCGACCGCTCGCCGTATCGTACAAGTCGGGGAGCCCCAGCAAATGCCCGAACTCGTGGCAGTAGACCCCCGTCGAAGGCAGGGTGCCCGTCACGGATCCCCCCGTCACTCTTGCTTCGCGCGCAGGCAAGAGCGCGCCTTCCGTAAATCCGTTCGCCACCGTGAACGTGGCCACCACGGACCAGATATCGCCGTCGGCGCCTCCTGTGGCCCCGGAAGAGGATTCGTTGCCATACCCGGCATGGATCACCATCACCCCGTCGTACTGCGCCGAGGTGACGCCGGATTTATTGATGGCCTCCCGAATCAATCCTGGGGAATTCGGCTCAAATTGACTGCCCACGTTACTACCGTAGAAACTCATGGACTTATCAGCCGTGTAGCCTGTGAGCCCTGAAGCGGTTCCTTGTACTCCGTTGCTCCCCATAAAACTAATGTTGAGGGTCAACTGGCTATACGATGCTTCGGTATAATATTCCTTGAATTTGGTGAAGTAGGTATCAATGTCCGCCAGATCCGTTCCTAGAAAATCTGGACTGGTAAGGCCAGTCGCGCCGTCTCGGGTCGTATTGGCCCCGACCCCGAATCCGCCGGTGGTAAAATTGATCAAAATCACGGCGATCTTTTTGGTCCCCGTGGTCCCGCTCAATCCCAGAGCCTGGCCTGGAGCCCCTTTTCGCGCCATCATCGGCCTGACATAGGCCTTCGGCACGCGCATCCCGGGCTTCCAATACAAGGGGGGAGCGAAACACACGACCCCCTCACCCCCTCCCTCTCCCCCAAGGGGAGAGGGAGTAAGGGTGAGGGGGAGCGCTGACAAAACAAATCCTATCCCGAGTGCCGCAAAAAAAGTGGTCTTTGTCATAAAGAAAGAGCGGGCCGGTGGAACCGGCCCGCTCTGGTTATCTCCTTAATCGTTACAGCCGGATGCTGAGCGCGAACGTGTGCTGGCGGTCCTCCAACGAACCCGGGAACCTCCCAAGTTCCACCGCGTGGGTGAAGTAATCCAGCCGGAACAGCACGAAATTAAACGCCGTTCCAAAGCCCGGATACCCTTGAGTAATGCCGCCGCGCAGTTTCAAAAAACCCACCAAATTGGTTTCCACGCCCATGTGAATCTTATTGAAGAAGGTGACGTTGCCATCATTGATGGAATCAATGTCGAACACAAACACCCACTCGTTGAACGGCCCGAAGGAAAAATCTCCTCCCCGGAACGCCATCCCGAAATCCATGCTCATAGGCACCGAATCACCGCCGATGGTCGTGGCGATATCTTGAAAAGCCAAACCGAACGAAAGACCCAAACTTTTCATGTAATACATAAGCCCCGCGTCAAACCCGATCCCCGATTTGGGGTTCTTAATGGCGTCGGTTATTTTATTCGTCATGCTGTCCAAAGAACTTAACTCCAACGCGCTTCGGCGCTCGTTAAACGAGAAACGTTGGATGAATTTGGCCGTGACGCCCACGCCCAATTTCCCACCGCCCAACACTTCATCAAAAAATGTGTCAAGGGCGGGGAGACTCAACTGTTGAGCCAAGGCCACCGGGATCACCACATCCACGTTCGAGTCAATGATCACTTCGGGAATCAACCCGATCGTGCTCAACTTAAAGCTGTTTTTCACCACACCGTAAGCGCCCGCGGCAAACGGGAAGCCAAACGCCGTCGGCGGCAACAACAACGTCACGTTGCCGTTATAGCCGAGGCGAATATTGGCCGAAGAAAATTTGTCCAGGTCGGTGGATTTCCATTGGGTGAAATCGCTTCCCAACCGGCTGGCATTCGTCCCCAGCCACGAGGCAAATTCCACGGTTTTCTGGGACGTATCAATCATCAACGGGGTGATATTGAACGACCACTTCTGATCACTGAAAGCCAAGCCCGCCGGATTGTAAAACATCGCGTTTTCGTCATCGGACAAGCCGACGTACGCGCCGCCCATGGCCAACGGCCGCATCATCCGCGGCAGAGCCGCGGTCGTAGTTCCCGCTTCCACTCCTTGCACCATCAATCCGAAGGCCGCCAACACTGCCAAACTGAATCGCTTCATCTCCATCCTCCTCATTTTCATGTGTTGTGATTAACTCAGGTCGTTGATCATCTTGCGGGCTTTGGTCAACAAATCCAAAATATCCGCCCAGAGCTTGGCGGTGCTGTCTTTGCTGTAGGTTTTCGCATTCCCCATATGGGTAATCGCGCTATCCAAATCCGCCAGGCCATTGGCCTTAATGGTGGTGATGCTGGGCAAGGTGGTGAGTTTATTGCTTGAAACAGGGTCCGCGCTATCGCTGACATCCGCCGTGTTGTACACTTCGTACTCGCCGTTCGAAGTTCTTTTGTACACCACGTAATCAACCCCTCCATCCTCATCTTTATCCACGATGCGAATCACGCCTCTCATCAAATACCCAAAGGATAGATTGGCGTACAAGATAGACGGCACGTCCTTGGCCTTCAAATCGGTCTGCTCCGTGCAAATCGGACCGAAATGCTCAATGAACGCCTTATACAATTTTTCAATCAAGGCGAGCTTGATACCGTACTTCGCCGTTGGGTCCTTCGGAAATAGGTAATATCCGGCAGTAAGAGCTACGGCTGAAGCTACGGCTGGCGCTCCGAGTACCATGCTATAGAGCATCGGGGCGCTTGTTGATTGATTGGTGAATCCTTTCGTCAAGCTCAACAAATCCAACCCTTGCTGTTGAATCTGCTTGGTGACCGCGTTGACGACGCCGATCCGAGCCTCCGAAGATTGGGGATTCTGCGTCACCGCTTTCTTATACAACTCCTCGGCCTTCACGTAATCCCCCGTCTCCACGGCCGCTTGGGCGTCCGACACCAACACCTGGACATTGGTTTCAGCCGCCGCGTCCGCCTTGTGTGTAAACGCGAACAAATTGCCGGTCTTTCCGCACCCTCCTATCATCAGAGCCAGCGCGAGGGCGGCTCCACTTCCTATTAAAACCCTTAGACTTTTCATATTATTTTGTCCTCCTTGAACAACGGGGATTATCCCCATGATCACACTAGTAGGTATCCTACTGGTGGGCGAAAAACCTGTCAATGCGTAAAAGTGTGAATTTACTATGTAACAAACGTTACCTTCTAAACTCCACCCTTAAGGGCAGCGGCGCGATCCGTTCGCTCCCAGGTGAACGCCGGTTCCGTTCGCCCGAAATGTCCATAAGCCGCCGTCTGCTGGTAAATGGGGCGACGCAATTTCAACGTCTCGATAATTCGACGGGGGGTCAAGGCGAAATGTTTCCGAATCAATTTTTCCAGGACGTCATCGTCCACTCGTCCCGTCCCGAACGTATCCACCATAATAGACACCGGTTCGGCCACGCCGATGGCGTAGGACAGTTGGACTTCACATTCATCGGATAATCCCGCCGCCACGATATTCTTGGCCACATAGCGCGCCATGTAACACGCGGAACGATCCACTTTCGTTGGATCCTTTCCGGAAAAGGCACCGCCGCCATGCCGTCCGCGACCGCCATACGTATCAGCGATAATCTTCCGCCCCGTTAGGCCGGTATCGCCCTGAGGACCGCCGATTTCAAAGCGGCCCGTGGGATTGACGAAGAAGCGGGTTCCCTTCAAATATTCTTTGGGGATAACTGGGGTGATTACCTTTTCAATAACATCCTTTCTCATTTTTGCCATGTTCGTGCCGGGCATATGGTGAGCCGATATAACCACCGTATCCACTCTCACTGGGCGGTTGGTATGGTATTCCACCGTGACTTGCGATTTGCCATCCGGCCACAGATAGGGGAGAATTTTCTTACGCCTGACTTCGGACAACCGGCGAACCAGCTGGTGGGCCAGCTCGATCGGCAACGGCATAAGATTTTTTGTTTCCCGGCAGGCGAATCCAAACATCATGCCTTGGTCACCGGCGCCTTCCTTATCCACGCCCATGGCGATATCGGGCGACTGCTTCTGTACGGAACTCAACACGGTCAACGTTTTATAATCAAACCCCGTTCGAGGATCGTCATACCCGATCCTCTTGATGGTTTGACGGGCAATCTCGGCGATGTCAATCTTATGATGGGTGGTAATCTCACCGGCAATCACCGCCATGCTGGTCGTGACCAAGGTTTCGCAGGCGACGCGTCCGCGAGGATCTTTGGCCAATATGGCGTCCAACACCGCGTCGCTGACTTGATCTGCAATTTTATCCGGATGGCCTTCCGTCACTGATTCCGAGGTGAATAAGTAGTTTTGTCCGTTTCCGTTAAAGTTCATGTGCGTGTCCTCCTCTATTCAGGTTGTTTAGGCTGTAGGCCATTAGACTGTTAGGCATTACCTACAGCCTACAGCCTATCTTTTGCTAATTATCTGAGTCGTTACTGTACTACATTTATTTTGGTTCGTCCAAGACTTCGGATGATTTTCCCACGCCCATAATCGAAGGACTCACAAAAATCACCAACTCCGTCTCTTCAATTTCCGTCCGGGTGGAACGGAAGAGTTCCCCGATCAACGGCAGTTCGCTCAACACCGGAAGGCCCACCGTCTTTCTCCGTTCCTCCTCTTGAATGAGCCCCGCGATCACGATCGTCACGCCGTTTTTTATCACGACGGAGGTTTTCACCCACCGCGTCCTCAAAGCCGGAATCAACGACGACCCGATGGCCACGGAATTGGCGGCGTCAATGCCACTTACTTCCACCCGAAGGTCCACGCTGATATTACCTTTCACATCCGCGGTCGGCTGAATCTCCAAATTCACCCCGTACGATTTATACTCGATATGTATTCGCTGTTGATCCACATACGCGGTCGGAATTTCCCCTCCGGCTAAAAAGGAGGCCTTGGACCCGCTCACGGTCAATAATCTCGGTTTGGCCAGTAATTTAGCGAACCCTTTGGTCAGGAGGAAATTCATCGTCATTTCCATCTTACTCAACCTCTGAAAGGTATCCACCTGAAACAAAGGCGGGATCGACGCCTCCGATGCCGATAACGCCTTCACCGCATTCCCCCATTGAATGCCCAACTCCTGGAGATTATTTTTCCTCACCTCGTACACTTGCACGTTGACTTCGATCAATGGCTTTTCCGCCACCAATTCGACCACGGAGACCTGGAACAATTCCTCGCTTCCATCGGCATACTTCACAATCAAGGTCGTGGTGCCGGTGGTTTTTCCGCTTACAATAATCCCTTTTTCATTCAACATTTTCACGCTGGCGATCCCGCTATCACCAATCACCACCGTCTTTGGCTTTTCTACATCCATGATCACTGAATCTCCTACCGTCAATTGGATTTTTTTGGAAAGCTTCGGCGCTTCCGCCCATCCTACTGCTGGGAAAAATGGGAGCAATGGGAGCAATGGGAAAAAAGCAAGAACGGATAGACATTTCCCCATTCTCCCCATCTTCCTCATCTTTCCCATCGTTCCCTCTCTTTGGTTCATCGGCGGCGATCCTCGTCATCAAGACCTTGA
>OBEQ010586409.1_pt1 | contig 17753 bp, 17 predicted proteins | sample 1670901 | NCBI WGS metagenome assembly OBEQ01 (sample SAMEA104232315, study PRJEB22302) | groundwater metagenome | biome: forest; feature: aquifer; material: groundwater | place: USA | collected 2011-08-07 | depth 5.4 m
AATAGCAGATTGGTCCATCAATGCGACTTTGATTGGCCAAATTCTTCTCCTCCCCACCCTCTCCTTTAAAACCTGCCAAGTGAAATTTTTTTCCAGTGGTTCTGGTCCCAAACTTTCTAGTAACTTGTTACTTGTTAACTGGTCACCAGTTACAACTTTGACCCAACCAAACTTACGTTGATCATTAAAATACAAAATTCCACCATCAGAAAATTCAAAAATGACTCGGGTTGATTTATTGGGCATCGCATCTTTCATATCAGGGGTAGGATGCCCGCCGGCAAATATCTTTCCCTGATCAATGAAAATTAGCTGACCCGACATCTTTAAGTGGAACAATAAAGTCACCAGCCCTCTGGCTTCAGTCTTCAGATTTTTTTGTTTTGTCTGAAGACTGGTAGCTGATGCCTGACGGCTTAAATCAATTCCCAACATCTTTGCTCTCCTCCAAACCCCCACCACTTTCAAACCTTCCACATCTAATGCCTTACCCTGGAATGTTTTAGGATTTAAAACTTGAACAGATTTAATTTTCAGCCCAATGATTTTAGAAGATAATCCTCTTTTAATTGTTTCTACCTCTGGTAACTCTGGCATGGAGATATTCTAACAGAATTAGTTTGGATCTTGCCTGGATTGTTCAACGATCTGTTGAGCGTATATTTCAGCTGACCAAAATTGTCCATCACCCATTGGTGAAACTGCTGGGAATCTTGCAAGACGTTGCAAACCATCCACAATACCCTTACTCCACTCTTTAAGTGAAGCGCTTAGGGGTCGTATCTTATTTCTGTTTGTCGAATTGACATCTTCGGTTTGAGAAATTATTGCAGCTACTATCAATTCTCCAGCCCTTCGTACAACAGGGTTAACCTCAGGATCTTCAAGCATATTATAATTATATTACACCTTTTTGATTCTTCTCAATTAACTCTAAAATTTCCTTTTTGAACCTTTCCTTAGAAAACTTTTCGGCGTTCTTTTTGAGATCTTCCATTTTATATTTTTTAGTATCAAATTTTTCTATTACTTCCATTAATGATTCAGGGATTGGTTCACTAAAAAATTCGCCGGTTTTTCCTTCCACCACAGTTTCCTGATAACCCCCAGCCCTTAAAGCAATCACTGGAGTCCCTGCTGCTTGGGCTTCAACTGGAGTAATCCCAAAATCCTCATCCTCTGAGGCTACTATCAGCGCTTTCGCACCAGCCAGGAGCTTCACCCTTTCTTGGTCAGAAACATTACCTAAAAACTCCACTGATTTTCCAACTAAAGTTTTTAACCTTTCCAACTCTGGCCCAGACCCTGCAACTTTTAACGGAACTCCAAGTTTGGTACAAGCTTCAACAGTTATCTCTGTACCCTTTCCCCTGACCAACCGATTTAAAGCCAAAAAATACTCTCCCTTAACACCCTGGGCTCCCTTAAATTCCTTTAGGTTTATTGGCGGATAAATTACCACACTATCCCGGCGGTAAAATTTTTTAATTCTGGCTTGGACATTTTTTGAGTTACCGATTAAAACATCCGGCCTTTGGGAAACCTCAAAATCATAAATTCGCAAAAAGTGGTTAATGATCTCCCCCCCAATTCTGGTAATAAAATGTTTTTTATAATTAAATGAGGTTGTATAGCCATATAAAAATCTGGGTGGCGTATGGATATAACTGATGTGTAGAGTTTCAGGTTTGGTAATTACAGATTTAGCAAAATAAACGGCAGAGGAAGATGAAATTACTAAATCATATTCCGAAAAGTCAAAGCTCTCGAACATCAACGGCGCAAAAATCCTAAAGGGAGAGATTAATTTATTAGCAAATGGGACGCTTTGCATCCAGGAAGTCCTAATATCCCAATCCTTAAATTTTTCCCCATGTTTACCCATGGCTTCGGGGTTAAAATAAGCTGTATAAACCGGAGCCTCAGGAAAGATCTCATGCAGATCCCCTAAAACCCGCTCTGCTCCGCCATATTCTCTTAGATAATCATGGACTAATGCAACTTTCATATTAAGTAATAAGTGACAAGTACAGAAGTAATAAGTTATTGTTTTTTCTTGTTATTTTTTACCTTCACTGCACTTGTCACCTCATAAATCCTTTCCAGATTTTTGATAAACCTCTCCTCCTTAAATTTCTGTACATCTTTATAGGCATTACCCGCCAGCCTTTTTGCCAGTCTCTTCTCTTTATATAATCTTAACAAAGCCTGGGCCAATTGGTTAGTATCTTTTGGTTTAACCAGTAATCCATTTTTACCAGACTTAATAAACTCCGGCGTCCCGCCAATATGGGTGGCAATAATTGGCACCCTAAAGAGGGCTGCTTCAATCATATTAATGGCAAAGGGATCTTTCTCGATTGAGGCTTGAACAAAACAGTTCATCATGGCATAAATTAAAGTTTGATCCTCGATAAAACCTGGGAGCAAAACCCGTTTTTCCAGCTTTCTTTTTTTAATCTCTTTTTTCAACTTTTCCTCCACACTATCTTCCTGTCCTTTTCCTGTTCCAAAAAATATTAACTTCAACCTTGGGTCATTGATCTTTCTAAAACTGTTAAATAGAAAAAGTGGCCCTTTCCATTCCACTAACCTGCCTGTAAACCCCACTACAAAATCTCCCTTCTCGATCCCCATTTCTTTTTTGAGTCTTTCAACTTTTAATTTTGCACTTTTGCCTTTGCGCAGCAGAGGCAAGATTTGCTTAACTTTTAACTTATTATGGATACCGCTTCCTAAGTAAACTACTTCAGATTTAGGTTTTTTTAGTTTGTAAAAACCCTCAACAGATTTGGACACCAATAAAAACTTATCGACACTAATCCGCAAGGTATTTATTAACCAATTAGGATATTCCCAGTCCCAGATCCTGGCAACTAGTTTAAAATTATGATGGTTTTGTTTGTCTCTTTTTAGAAGCCCCTGACTGAATTTATAATCTTTCACTAAACCTGCAAGAAATAAGGCTTTGATTGTATTGGTAACGACTAAATCAGGTTTTTCCTGGTCAATAATATCTAAAAGTTGCTTGACCGAGGTTAAAAATTCAGAGATTGCAGCCGGATGAATTTTTTTTAAATGGCCAAAGTTAATCCTTAAAATCTTCACCCGGGATTTTTTGAATATTGATTCATGTTTGCAGGCTTTATCAATCATTAAAATTGGCTGGAATTTTTTGCGGTCAATATATTCCAAATCTTTGGCCAAACAAATTTGGGCTCCCCCGACAAAAGGAGTATGGTCAATAAAAAGAATCTTGATCCGCTTGGAAGCAAATTTTGATTTTGGCATAATTAACGGGGATTATATATAAATATAGGATATTTTGCCAGCTTAAAGATTAGACTTCAGTCTCTTCACCAAAGTTTAAGATTCTTATCTCCATCCCTAGTTTTGTCGCTTCCTTTGCAAAATCTTCCGGGTCAGCTTTGAATCTACCATTGTAATGAATTGGGATTACAACTTTTACTCCTAAATCCTGGGCAAATTTAATTGCGCCCTCGGTTGTAATGGTTGGACCTGTGATTGCCAGAACCATGTTATCAACTTTTAATTGCTCTGGTGCTTCATACCCATCCCCTGGATCAAACAAAACACCATCAATAATAAAACCAGTATTTGGCGGTGGTTCCCCCATTCCCTCAGGTAGTGCACAGTGGGGCAAATCAACTGCAATAATTTCAAATTCACCAACTTTAAATGTTTCTTTGTTCTTTACTACTTGTCCCTCTATCCCCAACTCTTTTAATTTATTTACAACATCTTCATTGCCAAAAACTTTATTATCGCCTACGACAATTCTAATATTTTCTGGATCAAGGTGGTCTGAATGAGTATGGGTAATTAAATACCCGTCACATCCCTGAAACTCTTCAGGGCTAAACCCATTAGCAAATGTCACATTTCCAGGGTCAATCATGATCCTAAACCCATTCTTTTCAATTACCAAATGAGATTGCGGATACTTTGTAACTTTCATGGTTTCCCTAACCCAGGATAAACTTTTTGGATTGTTTCTAACAGTAGTTGTTTTGCTTCATTAAATGGTTTTTTAATTTCAGCTCCAGCAGCGGCCTTATGTCCTCCTCCACCCAACTCAACAGCAATCTTAGATAAATCAAACTTTTCCTGATCTCTAGTCCTCATACTGACATATACTACACCCTCTTCTTTTTCCGTCAAAGTAATTCCAATATTCCATCCCGGGACAGATATTAATTGATTTGAAGTCTCTGATCCGCCAGCATCTTCTGCCGATATTCCATGGCTATTCAACATCTGTTTGGTCACCTCCCCAATCGCCACATTCCCTCTAAAATAATTATGAATATTAGTTAGAACTAAACCCGTAGAAATTAAGCTTTTTGGATCATTATTATTGTTCATATCAAAAATTGTTTGGTGATAATCCGGATTAATTTTGGCCAACTTTCCGGCTGCATCAAATGTATTCTCAGTTACCCCCTTAAAACGGAATCCCCCAGAATCGGTATAGATACTAATCATTAAGCAGGTTGCCATAACTTTAGTAATTTCCACTCCCATTTCATTAAAAAGACTCACTAAAATTTCACCCGTGGCAATGGTTTCTGGAAGTGTTAAATTTATATCCCCAAATCCAGTATTACTGGCATGGTGATCAATAACTATTGTTTTCATATTAGATGGAAATTTGACTTCACCTAACCTACTGACACGATCAATTGAAGAGCTATCGTTGATGATAAATAAATCAAATTTAGTAGGATCAATTTCAAGATAATTTTTTTCTAATATCTGATCACTTCCTGGTAAAACTTTTAGATAACCAGGTACTTCTCCATCATCTCCAATGATGACTGTTACGTTTTTACCAAGTAATTTTAGGTAATGCATCATTGCCAGCGATGAGCCCACACTGTCTCCATCCGTAGAAGGATGGCAATGGAGCAAAATATTATTTGCTTTTTTAATTTCCTCTAAAATTTGTGGTGCCAAAGTTTTAACTTTATCGTTCATAACTTAGGTAGTATACTAAATTAATGGTAAATTTGAAAAAGCTAACTTTTGCACCATTCTTTTTACTCTCCTTTGCCTTTCTTTGTTACCAACTCCCTCCATTTTTAGGCTCCCTTGATTCATTCTTTTCTTTTAGCTTAGGAGCATTATTTAAACCGGCAATTTTAGCGGCTATTGCCCTTTTGGCCAGTTTCTTTTTTATCCTCTTTGCTACCTTGGCTGAAGATTGGCTGGTGGTGGGGATAGTAATATTGCTGGCGGGAATAATCCCAATCATTTTTTTGCCGTCCCCTTTAAACTTATATCTGGGGGTTGGAACAGTCTTAAGTTTAGTCATCACCTTCGCCATTTTATTAAATAAACTAAAAGCTTACTTGACCTTCCAACCCAACATCCTGCTCACCCCTTCGATTAAAAACTTTGCCACCCTGATGGCTTTGGTAATTGCCATTCTCTACTTTCTGTCTGCCGGCCAAATAGTCCAAGAAAAAGGAGTTAAAATTTTTGATCCGCTAATTGATTCTACCAACAGTCTTTTTAATCCTTTGCCCGATTCTCAAACTACCACCCCAGAGCAATCCAAAGCTAAAATCCAAGCTGAAATTGATAAACTAAAAAATAATCCCGAGTTGATTAAGCTTTATGGTATTGACCCTAAAACCCTGAGTGATCCCGGGCAAGTAAATGCTGTTATAAATAGGGTCCAGGAAAAAATTGGAGTAAATTCAAGTCAAGCAGATTTAATCAAGGGCCTGGCCCATTCAATGATTCAGCCATATTTAGGTTTTGTGGCCCCAATACTTGCCATCTTAACCTTTTTTGCCATCACCTCTTCTGTTTCCTTACTTTCGCTTTTGCTCCCGGTTTTACTCTGGGCCACATTCTCACTGTTAAAATCAACGGGATTCATAAAATTTGAAACTGAAATGCGGGAAGTTAAGAAGCTGGTCGTTTGATAATAGAAGGTAGAGGGTTAAATCTAAATCTTGAGGGTAGAAAGTAGATTAGGAAGTCTTCCAATTACTTCTCATGTTATTTATTTTTCCACCTACCAACTCAGACCTATAACCCAGCTCGTCACATATTTTGGGATCTAAATATTCTAAATCTTTAGATATATTTAAATGTACTTCCATTTCATTACATGATCCGAGCGACCGCTCTAAATGCAGCTTAAACTCTTTTTCAAATCATCTTTTTGCCCATCCCTCCGCAATATTAGCTGGGGCCGATTTTGATGCTCTACTAATTTGAGATCTAAGGTCATTTCTCTTGTAAACAGGTAATTTTGCACAAAGCTTCTTAACAATATAGCTAGCTTATAAATTTCCTGATAAACCTCCAGATCTTTAAAGCTTTTAATCATGAAAGCGATATTACCATTTCTATCTTCCTCTTTCAAATTCTACTTTCTATCCTCTACTTGCTACCATCAAAGTTTTAAAGGGCTCATCTCTCCCCAATTTTTACCTACCTTCACATCAACTTTGACTGGAACAGACAGAGTTAAGGCATTTTCCATCTTTTCGCAAACCATTTTAGCGATCTTTTCCACCTCGTCCGGGTTACATTCAAATAATAACTCATCGTGTACTTGCAAAATCATCTGACACCCATTTTTTCCTTTTTCCTTTTTACTTATCTCTTTCCCTATTTCTACCATCGCCTTTTTGATCATATCGGCGCTCGAGCCTTGTACAGGATGATTCGTAGCTGCCCTTTCCCCAAAGGCTTTTAACATCTTATTTCCAGCCTGCAACTCAGGGATATACCTTCTTCTACCCCAAATTGTTTCCACATACCCATTTTTCATCCCAAACTCTAAAGTTTTGCTCATCCATGCCCTGACTTTGGGAAACTCAGCAAAATACTCATCAATATAAGTTTTAGCAGTAGCATAATCTACTCCCAACTGCTTGCTTAAAGCTCTGGCGCCTTGGCCATACAAAGTTGCAAAGTTCATGGTTTTACCGACATTTCTTTGTTCTTTAGTAATTTGATCAACCGGGATCTTAAAGATTTTGGCCGCGGTTACAGTATGAATATCTGTCTCAGATTGAAAAGCTTTTTTTAAACCCGGATCATCGGCTAAATGGGCCATAATTCTAAGCTCAATTTGGGAATAATCTGCCCCGAGTAAAACTTTGCCTTTTGATGCAATGAAAGCTTTTCTAATATCTCCCCCCAGTTGGCCGCGAATCGGGATATTTTGAAGGTTAGGGTTGGTCGAAGAGAGTCTGCCGGTTGCGGCCCCCTCAACGTTAAAAGTGGAATGAATCCTTCCCTCCTCACCAATACTTTTGGGAAGCGCATCGATATAGGTTGAAACCAATTTAAACAACATTCTGTACTCTAAAAGCAGCGGCAAAACCGGATGGGCATCAGCTAACTCATGTAATGTTGCCTCATCAGTTGATCTACCAGTTTTAGTTTTTCTAACTACTGGCAAATGAAGTTCGTCAAATAAAATATCTCCTAACTGTTTGGGTGAATTAATGTTAAATTCATGTCCCACAGTCGAGTAAATTTCTTGTTCTAACTTCGTTAAACGGCTTTTGTATTCAGTGCCAATCTTTCTTAAGTAATCACAATCAACCAGCACCCCATTTTGGGACATTTTTTCCAACACCGGCATCACTTCTAAGTCCAAATCTGTTGTATGCTGGTTTTGGATTTTAGGCATTTCCAGCATTTTTTCCGCAGATATTTCGTCTTTTTCCTCCAGCGGATGACCTGGAAGTCTGACAATTAAACTTTTAAATTCTAACTCCTCAAATAATTTCTTGGCCTTGTTGTAATCATAGTCATGCAATCTACATGCTGCTAAATCTAACTTAATGGGGACATTAATATCAATTGTAGCTAGTCCCTTACTCATCACTGCTGACTCTGCCCCCTGGGCCAATAGTAGTTGAGTTCTTTCCGGTAAAGTTTTTAAATTCTTGGGCTGATATAACTTTTCAATATTTCTAAACTGTTTAACTAATTTAGTGGCAGTCACCTCCCCTATCCCTGGCACTCCGGGGATATTATCTGATTGGTCCCCAGCTAGCGCTTTATACTCAATCAGCTGCTTAGGGGAAAATCCAAACCGCTCAACAAATTCATCTATCCCATACATCCCCACATCCTGAAGTGTTTTTTTTGGCATTAAAACTTTAATATTTTTGTCAATGACCTGCATAATATCCCGGTCGCCAGTTAAAATTATGGTTTCCAAACCTTTCTCTTTGGCGGCTTGAGTAACCAGAGTCCCAATCAGATCGTCTGCTTCATAACCTGATACGCCAAATTCCGGAATATTTAAAGCCTCCACCACCTCATGAACTCGTTTGTATTGCATGGAAAGTCCATCATCAGCTGGGCCGCGGGTAGCTTTATATTGGGTATAAGCTTGGTGTCTAAAGGTTGGACCCTTCATATCCCAAGTTACCGCTACAAAATCTGGATTAAGCTCATTAATGGAGCGTAAAAGCATGGCTGAAAAACCATAAACCGCATTTACTAACTCGCCAGTTGTAGATACATTAAGGGGAGGGGTAGCATGATAAGCCCGGTGCAGCAGTGCATTACCATCAACGAGTACGAATCTCTTCATTATGTGTGAATTGTAGCAGAATGTAGGCACCCAATCCAGCAAAAGCCTAAGCCTTTAGTTCAATTTGGTGAACTATAATAGTATAAAATACCTGAGAAAAAGAATATTTTCTACTATAGGTTGATTTAATATAGGTACTTAAGCTATACTTTTGCCAACTATGATTGAAACAGTTCAACCAGCTATAGCATCACCCCTAGTTGATATTTTACAAGAACTAAGATCTTCTGCTCCAACCAGTGATTCTCTGGGTGATACTTTGGCTGCCCAAAGGCTTTTTCAAGGATTTCTCTTCACACCTGAAAGCTATTTTATCCAGCAAAAAGTAAGGAACTTTGTCCCTACTACTGATGAACCATTGGATAAATTTTGTAACAGTGTCGCCGGCTGGGCACTTGAACGCATAGCACTGCCTTGGGTTATACAACAGGATCTTAATTTAGGCACCAAAATTTTCGGTTCTGACCAAACCTTTGAAGTTTTTCGCCGAAGAAATCCAGAAACCGCAGTGAAAATCTTTTTCGGCCTCAATGGGGCAATTGAAGATACGGTTCATCCAGATCTTTTGGGAATTAGACTTGGCCGAGGAATACATATGATTAATACTATGTATGAAATTAAAGCCTCATACAACCTGGGAAGCAGAGAAAAAAGACAACTTACTAATCTGTTAGATCCTGAAGCTATGGCCGACAATCTCAATATTTATCGCTGCCTTGATGGCCTAACTTTCCCATCAGCCAAGCTAGGCCAAGAAGTCCATAAAATTGACCCTGAGATACCAGATTACCCCACAACCCTGGCTGAAAATCCAGAGTTAGTTTATGTGGTAACAAGACTTTCTAGGATTAACCCTCCTGGGATTAGAAAAATTGAACTCCCCTTTACAGGGACAAATTACAATCGATTCTTAAATCACAATATCTTCAATCAACTTGCTGTCTAAATTATTTTAAGCTTTGAGTTCGCTTTGGTGAACAATATTGGCGTAAAAACCACCTTTTTTTAGCAGTTGACTATGGGTGCCTTTTTCTACAAGCTTCCCTTTTTCCATGACTAGAATTTGGTCAGCGTGCTGAACAGTGGAGAGTCTGTGGGCAATGATAATTTTAGTCATTGAGCGCTGATTAGAGATCTCATTTAAAGCTTGTTGGATCATCGCTTCAGAGACTGTATCTAGATGGGAAGTTGGCTCATCCATAATTAATATCTTTGGCTCAGCAAAAAGCGCCCTGGCGATTGCTAGACGCTGTCTTTGTCCACCAGAAAGTTTGACTCCCCTTTCACCGATTAAAGTTTGGTAGCCATCTTCCAACTCCAGAATAAACTCATGGGCATGAGCTAGCTTTGCAGCCTTAATTACCTGGTCTTCCACAGCGACAAAACTCTTTTTACCGGCAGCATATGAGATTACTTCCCAAATCTTACGGTTTGGGACTGGTGAATCTTGAAACACTACCGCTGTTTGCTTGCGGAAACTATCAAGTTCCAAATCCCTTAAATCATACTTGCCATCAATAATAATTCCGCCGCGAGTTGGGTCATAATAACGGCTTAAAAGCTTGGCAACTGTTGATTTTCCTGAACCTGATTTGCCCACTAAAGCCGTAAATGACCCAGCCGGGATAGTAAAACTGACGTTCTTTAAAACCCGTTTTTTCTTATAAGCAAACGTAAGATGCTTAAAGCTAATCTGGCCTTGAATATTATTAACAACAATTGCATCCTCCTTATTTACGACGGTTGGATTTTGTTTTAACAAGTTGGATAACCGGTCAACCGGTTCAGATGCATCAGCTGCCCGCTCATAAATTCTACCCAGCCGATAGATATTGGAATAAGCCCGTTCGGCCACATTGATCAAAAAAACCAAACTACCAACTGTTAAAGCTTTATGCTGAATCTCAATTAGGCCCATGATCAAAAGCGTGCCATAAAAAATTTCAATCATTAAATTCCTGCCATATCCGGCCAGGAAATGGCGGTAAACCTCACTCATGGTCACAGATTGAATAAAATCTCGGATTGAACCAAAATAATTACGCTCACGCTCTTCTTGAGCGTAAGCCTTAACTACAGTAACATTAGTAATCACATCTCCTAATTCCCCGCTGGAATTTTCATAAAGATCATACCTTTTAGAGCGCAACTTTTGGGTTGAGGAGTAAATCTTGAAGGTTATAATTATAAACGGCAAAAGTGACAGGGCAAAGATCAACCCCAATCTCCAGTTGGTCGCAAAAACAATCACCACTGAGACAATCATCTGGAAAACCACTGGCTGAAACTCCCAGGAAAAGGTATCCAAAAGATCTATCAACTTATCCGAACCCTTATTAACGATATTGATTTTAGCTCCAGTTGAAATTTTTTCATGATAATCTAGAGACAAGTTGATCATCTTGGAAAAGGCTTGGGTATAGATATACCGGTCTGCCGCCACTGAAACTTTAGCGATAATAATATCGGCGATCACATCGATAGTCAGATACACAACCCTGATTGCTGCCAAGCCCAAAACCAGAGCTACTGCGGTTTGAACTGAGATTAATCCTTGGGTTTGAACTAAAAAGTCTAAAATTTTGCCGAAAAAATACGGACCAGCCATCCTGATAACCTCATAAATGATGGTCATAAAGCTGATCAAATAAAGTTGTTTATGGAATGGCGCCATTAAAAGCCACACTTTTTGGATAAAATTCATTTTCTTTCTCTTTAATCTTTTCATAAATACCTTCCTTTGTCATTCCCGCGAAAGAGGGAGTCCATTTATTAGCTTTTCTCGTTGTACCTAAAATTGAAGCTGAGCTAAAAAGCTTAAATTTCCATTAAAAAACCCCGATCTCTCGGGGTTTCTGCAAGTCAACTTCTTAAATAAAATGTTAGTTTCTAAACCTCCATTTTTGCTGCCTGGCAAAAACCCTACCTTGAGGGATACTGAAAAATACCCCTCTTCCAAGAGTTCCGTCTAAAATATTTGAGCTAGGTACTTGTATTGCCATATACAGGTTGCTTCCTTAAGTTACCAATTTTCTGAAGTTGGTATACACAAATTTGCTACTTTTGGGAATTGGCCAAAATAATTGTAAAACTTTTAAAAGTAATTTGTCAACTATGGGATTTAAAAGTGTTGGATTGCTTTTAAAACTTTTTTGCCGACTAATTTCTCAAACTCTTCTGAATCTAAAGATTCTTTTTCCAGTAATTCTTTGGCGACCTTATCAAGTTTGAGGCGGTTTTTCTTAACCAGAGCGATGGCCGTTTTATAGGCGGTGTCTAAAATTTTCTTCACTTCCCGGTCAACTGTGGCATGCAGCTCCTGAGACATCTCTTCCCCTTCTTTGGTACTTTTCCACATTCCAAACATCGCAGCCGGTTGCAGATTGATTGGCCCCAAAGGACTCATTCCGTATTGCATCACCATATCTTTGGCCAAACTAGTCGCGGCCCTAATATCGGATGAGGCACCAGTGGAGATATCCTTAAAAACTACCTCCTCTGCGGCTTGACCGCCCAAAGCCGAGGCGATCTGTTCGGTTAAACGCTGTTTAGTCTCATTTGAACGATCTTCTGTCGGCGGAAACATCGTATGCCCTCCGGACATACCCCTGGAAACAATAGAGATCCCGTGCACCGGATCAACCTGGGGCAAAAAGTGGCCCACTATTGCATGTCCCGCTTCATGGTAAGCCGAAAGTTTACGATCATTTTCAGACTGCATCCTCTTTCTTTTTGGCCCCAATTTTTCCTTAGTTGCCGCCTCTTCTAAATCTTTTTCGTCAATCATAGATTTTCCATCCCTGGCTGCTAAAATTGCGGCCTCATTTAGCATATTGGCAAGATCTGCCCCAGAAAAACCAATTGTCCTCCTGGCAATCCGGTCAATGGAAACATCTTTAGTAAATGGTTTGCCCTTCATATGCAATTCAATTATCGCTTTACGCTCTTCCAGATCCGGGAAACCAAGTGTCACACGGCGGTCAAACCTACCTGGACGAACAAGTGCAACATCCAAAAGATCAGGACGATTTGTAGCCCCCACGACTATCGTTGAATCATTTGGAGTAAACCCATCCATCTCAACTAAGATCTGATTTAAAGTTTGTTCCCTTTCGTCATGTCCCCCAGAAAAACCTTGCCCTCTTTGTCTTCCGATTGATTCAATCTCATCAATGAAAATTATTGATGGACCTGCTTTTTTGGCTTGAGCAAATAGATCACGAACCCTGCTATTATGAAGTAAGACTGGCTTTTCTCCTCCAAAAAAAGCTTCATTATCTACACCACATAGATCGTACACAAATCCCTGATAGTCCTTTTTGGTAACTTTTTGGACTATTGCCCGCTTAAACTGATTTGGATAAAGATGCCCTTTGAGGAATGGGTTTGCGGTTCGGCCAATTATTAAGGTCCAGACTTCACTATCGGGTAGAGATTTATTCTTAATCACTCTACCACCTTTGATAATTTCATGTTTGATACCGGTTTTAATTCCATGCATGGCACATAACCAAGCCAGTTCCCGCATTAATTGGCGACTAACTGAAGACATCACTAACTTACCTGATTTAGTTATATAACCATCTCCTTTTGAATAGCCCTCAAGGAAGGATAAAAAATATTCTTTTGGCATGTCCCAAATAAAATCTGGCAAATGTTTATTGTACGCTCCAGTTCCACAATATCGAGAGAAAAATCGGCCTAAATGATGGGAATAATATTTCACTTTAACAGAATTATCAGTAGTAAATTCCAATACAGGTTCTAAATTAAATACCCTTCGCATGCAGTTAATAAAATCCCCATATACATCTGGTTCGTGGGCTCCGAAAACCAATTCTAAACAGCCACCACATCGACCTTCGGCTGTAAAATAACCAAAGGCCTTTAATAAATCCGGGCTTGCTAATACTTTTGTAGGGAGTTGAAGTTTTACTAGTTTTTTAGATAAAAGTTGTGGTAAATGTTTACCATGTCGCCAATTAAGTATAGTTGTTTGCGAAATACCTATTTGGGCAGCTAATTTATAGGAAGATGTATCCGATTGGGATAAAACGAAGTTATACCTTTCTTGTAACTTAGGATCATCTTGCCAAAAATCCAAATATAAAGGCGCTAAGGGATCAAAATTATGAGCTTTCACTTCATGGATCGTTTTCTTTTGATTACTGTCCCAATGCCTAATATTAAGAGGTAGCTCCACAAGTAAATCACCTTTTTTTAATTGGTCAGTTCTTTTACTAATTATTCTTCCATTTTCTCTTATAAAAACAGAGTGATCACCGGTCATTCTTAATTTACCCCCTAAGTATTCCACCTCATAAATATGATCAACAATGTGTCTATATACAGCCTTTACGTCAACCCAATCACTATTGTTAAATACCAACATATTCTTGCCACCCCTAAATCCTGTTTCTTTTCTTTTAAAACCAAGGGTCTGAATATTTTTAACATACTTTACTACTCCTGATTCCTGAGCATGATAATAATCATCAACTATTTGTTCAATTGGAATTAATCTCGTATTCTTTTCGTCTCTTATAAGCACAGGTGTGTCACCTGTTACTGAAGCGCCCACACCGACCAACATCTCCATAAACTCCGAACCGGCAATGGAGTAAAATGGAACCCCAGCCTCCCCTGCAACGGAACGGGCTAATAAAGTTTTGCCAACTCCGCTTGGACCCACCAGTAATACACCCTTAGGAATCCTTGCTCCGAGCGCTTTAAATTTCTCTGGAGTCTTTAAAAACTCTACCACTTCCTGTAATTCTCTTTTGGCTTCATCTGCTCCCGCTACATCAGTAAATTTAATTTGGGGGGAATCTTTAGTAAATAACCTGGCTTTGGATTGGCCAAAAGCAAAAATACCTTGACCCGCATCTTTGGCCTGGCGCAAAATCAGAAAGAAAAACCCGACCATTAAAGCAATCGGTAAAATTGTGCCTAAAATTGATAACCAGCCCTGTTGCCAGGCGATATCTTTCACCTCAATATTGGCTAACTTTGGGTCAACATTTGAGTCTTTTAAGGTCTGGTAAATTGACTGGCCAGATTCTTTTCTGGCGGTAACTTGTTTACCATTCTCTTTGAAGGTAGCAACAACCTTATCACCCTCCACATTTATTTTATCTATTTTGCCATTTTGGACATCATTGATAACCTGAGAAATAGGGACGTTACTGCCAGTATCACCACCATTAAAAAGTGAGGCAAAGAAAATTAAAGCCGCCAGGCCAATCAAAGCATACATCCCCACTCCTTTGAGGATGGAGTTTAATGGACTTTGCTTTTTTCCATTTTTACCTTTTCCGCCAGAAAAAGGGAAGCTTTGCTTACCGTTTTTAGAGGAAGGGCGGGGAAAATTCAATTTTGGAGTTTTAGGAAGGTTCATGAAGCTTCTTTTTGCCATGGGGCCAAATATACCATAATTAGGATCAAAAAGCTAGGGTTTTTAATTGTCATCCTGAGCGGAGCCGGAGGATATAATTTATCTGATTTTTGTGCCAGGAGGAACTTGTTCTGATGGAATTAGAGGTATTGGTTTCTCGCCATCAGCTGCTAAAATCATGCCCTGAGACTCCAACCCCATCATTGTTCTTGGCTCTAAATTTGCCACAAAAATAAACTGCTTGCCTTTTAAATTTTCTGGGGAATACCACTGTTTTATTCCTGATAAGATTTGCCGGGGCAAATCTTCACCCAAATCAACAGTTAGCTTTAAGAGTTTTTCAGATCCTTCCAAATCCTCTACATCAACTACAGTTCCAATTCTTAATTCCACCTTTGCAAAATCATCAATTGTGATCATATTAAAAGTAATCTAACTTCATCGCCTTTTTAACTTCTGTTAAAGTTTTTTGGGCTTCAGCTCTAGCCTTCTGAGTCCCTTCTTTTAAGATCTTATCAATTAACTCAGGTTGAGATTCATACTCAGCTCTTTTTTGCCTGATTGGTTCCAAAAAATTATTTAAAACCTTCACCAAAAACTTCTTCACCTCCACATCTCCTACTTCACCCCGAACGTATTTTTCCTTGTAGTCTGCAATCAGTAACCGATCCTTCTTGCCACCAAATGTATCTAAATAAATAAACACCGGGTTCCCCTCCACATGCCCAGGATCTGTGGCTTTAATCCGGGTTGGATCTGTGTACATATTCATCACCTTTCTTTCTACCTCTTCAAGGGAATCTGAAAATTTAATATCATTTCCAGCTGATTTACTCATTTTTCTCACTCCATCTGTCCCAGGTAAAAGTGCAACTTCTCCACCAATTAAAGGTTCTGGTATTGGTAACACTTCTCTGTAAGTCCGATTAAAATCTCTGGCAATTTCTCTGGTAACTTCAATATGGGATTCTTGATCCTTTCCCACTGGCACTAAATCTGCCTTAACCATCAAAATGTCAGCTGCTTGTAAAACTGGATATCCTAATAACCCATAAGAAGGAGTACTAATTTCAGCATTATTCATCACCTCTTTTAAAGTCGGCATCCGATCAAGCCTGGGAACAGTAGTTAACATCCCAAAAATGACTGCCAGTTCTGTTACTTCTGGAATTTGGGACTGAATATAGATCGTAACTTTTTCAGGATCAATTCCCACCGAAAGATAATCCAAAACTTGATCTTTTACATTTTCTTTTAGTTTTTCTGTATCTTTTAACTCTGGTTTAGTGGTCAGAGTATGTAAATCAGCCACAATTAAGAAAGTTTCATACTTATCTTGCAGTTTTACCCGGTTGGAAAGCGAGCCAGCATAATGGCCTAAATGCAATTTCCCAGTTGGCCTATCTCCTGTTAATATTCTTTTCATCTTGTATTCCTTCCTTTAATAACAAGGCTTGTCTTTGGATTACATAGCAAGGTCTCATTCTCCTTCAGCCACAGCCTGGGTAAAAACATGACCAAGCTGCATTATTCTACTTTCCAATCTATTATCTTTAGTTATAAAAGTTGTATTAACAACTTTAGGTCGTGTTTCTTGTTCATTATACATAATTTAACACCTCCTTAAACCACAAAAAAAGCCCTTGTAAGCTATCTAATTTTGTCATTCTGAACTAGATTCAGAATCTATTAAATAACTTAACAAGGGCCTTGTTAGGCGGTGCCACCTTGAGATTATACTCTTTAAAAACAGGCTCCCCGGTTCCAACTATCCGGATCATAACCTCAAACTCTATCTATAGGTCTTTATTCTATCACTTTTTTCAGGTGGATTCAACCATTCTACATCCACAAAGTGATCTGAACCTCCCATTCCGTTTAATAGAGCTTGTAGACTATAAGAATGAACCCTGCCTCCATCCTTCCTATCAATTGCCCTAACCCAAGTTAAACCAGGATCGATAATATAATCATCTTCTAATTCAAAATCTAAAACTACAACGTCGTGGACTTCTTGAGTTAATATCTTTGATCTAACTCTAAATTCAGCGCCGGGTGGAATTCCCATAATTGAATTGGTAGAAAAAATTCTTCCTTCTCTATATTCGATAGCCATAATATTCCTTTCTAATCTTTAAGCACATTTTGACCAGAACAAACATTAAAAAACCGCCTCTGGTAGGCGGTTACTAGATGCTTTATCCAAAAAGATTTCTTAAGAAATCTTTGGCGCATCCGAACCGCTAACTGTGTAGCGGAAGGATTTTGACCAATTAAATTTAATACAAATAGTCATATTGAACTTATAAAGCTTAACAAGCTTTTAAGTAATTTGTCAACTTTTAATCATTAGTGTTTCTCTGATTAACACTCCCGCTGATAGTGACGTTATAGGATCCCTCCTATGTAAAGGACAATCCTGGCATAGGGGCGGATGTTTCATTTCTTTTTTAAGCTGCTCTTTAACCTTTATTTTTAATTTTACTTCTTTTGCCTTATCCCCGATTATTGGGACTTTTTCTAGTAGACTTTCTATTTGCATATTTTTTGCCCAAAAAAATATCCCCGAGGGGATTTAAAACGTTAATAGAAAGTATAGCACAGTTAGCAATAAAGTCAAAGTCTACGACTTGACTCATTAAAAATCACCTAAAATAACTATCGTAGACTCATGAGTATTTCACCTAAATTCCTGTCCAGGAAGGAGGTGATTTTTTGTGAGGAAAATTAATAATATTGACTATCTTCAACAACTACAAGAAC
>OBEQ012593382.1_pt1 | contig 17749 bp, 15 predicted proteins | sample 1670901 | NCBI WGS metagenome assembly OBEQ01 (sample SAMEA104232315, study PRJEB22302) | groundwater metagenome | biome: forest; feature: aquifer; material: groundwater | place: USA | collected 2011-08-07 | depth 5.4 m
ACGGGGAATTGTCAGCGGCGATACATGAATGGTCGGACGAAATTAAAAAAGAAGCACTCTTATCAAAATTTGTTTCCGGCCCGGCAGGTAAAAAAGTATATGATGTAGAAAAAGAATTCGAGCTATCACCCCAGAAAAAGATTTGGATTGCGGTTAAGAAATAAGCCCAATGCGTACTAAGGCAATTATTTTAAAAAAACAGAATACCAACGAGTATGACCAGTTGATTACTTGTTATACCGAAGAATTTGGGAAAGTAATGGGGATAGCGAAAAGTATTTTGAAGCCGAGTTCTATTCAGTCGATGCATTTGGATGTTTTTAATCTGGTGGAATTTGAATTTGTTAATGGCCTAGCGATGCCAATAATTACCGGTGCTCAAGCCGAAGAAACCTATACAAATCTTAAAAATGACCTACCGTCATTAGCGGTAGCATATTTTTTTACAGAAACTATCGACAGACTGGCTTTTGATTATCAAAAAGACGAAGAGCTGTGGTCTTTTTTAGCCACATTAATCAGCGACCTCAATGGTGGGGGACAGGATGTTAAAGAATTTTTGAGAATTAAGCAGATTGAACTTCTGGATATTTTAGGCTACTCTCCAAATCTTAGAGAGTGTGCCTTTTGTTCGCGTACTCCTAATGCGGGAACGGTTGCCTACAATACTCAAGCCCGGGGGATTGTCTGCGGTGATTGTTTTCTTGATGGCGCGGGAGGAATTGTGGTAAAGAATGGTCCCGATTTTTCATCTTCGACCGAAGATAGAAAAATCGAGGATCCTCGATTTACTAATCGCGCTTCGCGCGAAGTAAATCGGGAAGATTTTATGTCCAGTCCTATCTTAAACGGCATCTTTGAGTCTCTGGTCGAAAAGAAGCTCCACTCATTAAATTTAGTCCAGACTGTGTTACAATAAAAAAATGACTACTAGGGTTCTAAAATACCTTGTTTTACTGGCTTTTGTGTTGCTTATAGCAGCCATTTCTTCGTTTTGGGTCAGCGGACCCTCATTTAGAGAGGGTGACGTTGCCTTAAAGATAGATGGTCCGACCCAGATATCGGGAGGAGAAGAGGTTACATATAAGTTAACATACCAGAATAATACAAGAAGCACCCTGCATAATCTAAGTTTTGTTTTGTATTACCCGGAAGGTTCAACCGTGTTTGTTGACGGCAAAATGGAGCAGGACCGTATCGAGGATTTTAAAGTTGACCAGCTCGCTCCCGGAGAAAAAGGGGAGAAGGAATTTTCAGCATTTTTGATAGGAGAGCGGGGGAATATCAAAGTTGCCAAAGCCATCCTCTCCTTTAAGGCCGGCAGTCTTACTTCTTCTTTCGAAAAGACCGTAACTATTTCAACGACTATCGTCAGCACGCCTATCTCATTAACTCTCGGTGCTCCGCCAAGTGTTGTTACCGGCGGAACAGTCAACTATATTCTTGATTATAGAAATGGTTCCGAGGAAGATGCCTCCGATCTGATATTGGAGTTTGAGTATCCGGATGGTTTCAGTCCGCAAGATTTTACTCCGGCTCCAGACAGCGGTAATAAAACTTGGTTAGTTAAATCACTTAAGAAGGGCACGGGAGGCAGGATTGCAATAAACGGTAAATTATCCGGACCGGAAGGAGAGAACAAAGTTGTTACCGCCACTCTCAAACGTAAAATTAACGGTGAGTATGTCGATTATCAGAAAGTCTCTGCGGCAACAGTGATATCAAATCCTGTTCTTGGGGTAGAGGTTAGTGTCGGCGATAGCCCTGACTATTCCGCTTCTTTAGGCGACAGACTTAATTACACGATTAAATATAAAAACAATTCAAATATCACTTTTTCGGGAATGAACTTAGTGGCTATGTTGGAAGGAGATATGTATGACCTCTCTACCCTAGATACGCGAGGAGGATTTTTTGATGATGCTACTAAGACTATTACTTGGAATTCCAGCGCTGTTTCTGACTTTGCGAACTTTTTCCCAAATACAAATGGTCAGATAAGGTTTTTCGTAGCATTGAAATCGTCATATCCCTCATCTGTCCCGGGGGCTTCAAGTGACAAATTTGTTAAGGTAACGGCTACCTTGAGCACGCCAAATGTCCCCACAGGATTTGAAGGTAATCTGGTCTCTGTTTCTTCAAATATTGTTACGAAAATTGGCACTCAGCCCTCGTTCAATCAATCAGTATATTACAACGATCCTAATTTCGGTTCTTCGGGTCCCTGGCCGATGAAGGTTGGAGAAGAGACGTCTCTAACCATTCACTGGCTGTTAAATAATCCCGGGAATGATGTTGAAAATGTTAAAGTTACAGGAAAGCTTTCCTCGGGCGTAGAGTGGTTAAATACGGTAAAGGTCACAGATGGCCAACAGGTTCCAACGTTCAATCCGAATACGGGTGAAGTAATCTGGACTCTGGCCAGGCTTCCTTATGGTACGGGAATATCCACCGAAAAATATGAAGCCAGTTTTAGAATAAAAGTTAAGCCATCTAGTATCCAGCAGGGAAGTATTATAAACCTTCTTGAAAATACCCAATTCACCGGAACGGATAGCTTTACCAAGCAGCCGATTAATATTAGTAAGAGTAATATTAGTTCAAATAATTTAACCGACAAGCCACGTGAAGGAGCGGTACAATAAAAAAAGTATCAAGTAGTACGTATTAAGTATTATGGAAAAGAACGAAAACAACTTATTAGAAAAAATCGTTAGTCTATGCAAACGCAGGGGATTCATTTTCCCCGGTTCGGAGATTTATGGCGGGTTAAGGGGGACTTGGGATTATGGTCCACTCGGTACAGAGCTTAAGTTTAACTTGAAACAAGCATGGTGGAATTACATGGTAAAGGAGCGTGAAAATGTTTTTGGTATGAATGCCTCGATAATGATGAACCCAAAAGTCTGGGAAGCTTCGGGTCATGTGGCTTCATTTACCGATCCTCTTGTTGAATGTAAAACGTGCCATGAACGATTTCGGGCTGATAAAGCCGATGATATTAAGGAGCATGAAGAAATGCATGCAAAGAAAAAAGAAAAAGTTGAATGGACCGAGCCCAAACAATTTAATATTCTCGTAGAAGCAAAGCTAGGAGTGGTTGAAGGAGAGAAAACAACCGTGTTTCTCCGGGGAGAGATAACGCAGGGTGTCCACGTTAATTTTAAAAATATTATTGACTCTATGCATCCTAAGATTCCTTTTAGTGTTGCTCAAATTGGAAAAGCATTTCGAAATGAGATTACTCCGAGGAATTTTATTTTTAGATCAAGAGAATTCGAACAGATGGAGATGCAGACATATGTTAGAGCAGAGGACAAGGCCTCGATGGAAGAATTTGAATACTGGAAAAAAGAACGGATGAGTTGGTATTTGAAGCTAGGAATGAAAAAAGAAAAATTAAGATTTAGAGAACATGCTCCCGATGAGATGGCTCACTATGCCAAAGCAGCTTGGGATATTGAATATGAAACTCCTTGGGGCTGGGATGAAGCAGAAGGCATCCATCATCGCGGAGATTGGGATCTTTCCAGGCATTCAAAATTTAGCGGAGAAGATCTATCTTATTTTGACCAAGAAACAAAAGAAAGATTCCTACCTTGGGTTATTGAAACATCAGCCGGAGTGGAGCGACCCCTTCTTTATTTTCTACTCGATGCCTATCACGAAGAATCCGACCCCGCCAAGGACGGGGCAAGCAGAATCGTTCTTAAACTTCATCCAAAGCTCGCACCATACAAAGCAGCTATCTTCCCGCTATTAAAAAATAAACCCGAGCTGGTTGAGAAAGCCCGAACGATTTATAAAGACCTTAAAAAAGAATTTAATGTAACTTGGGATGATAGGGGAAACATCGGCAAGAGGTATTACTCGCAAGATGAGATTGGTACTCCAAGCTGTGTAACTATAGATTTTCAAACTCTGGAGGATAACACCGTAACCGTAAGGGATAGGGATAGCGCGAAACAGGTCAGGGTCGCTATCTCGGAACTCAAGGAACTTATAGGAAAAGATCTCTAAATCGGGGCTAGTGGTGGGGATTGATTTTTTGTGTGTTTTGTGATATAATTGAGATAGTCAAAAAACGCCCTTTTACATACAAAAAGCCCCGCTTAGCGGGGCAGAAAGCGAGGAAAGTCATGCGCAATTTTGTTGCCATAGTCCTTCTAGCGCTGTCTTTCAGCGCTTGCGGGTCAGTGACTCCGGACACCAGTCCGAGTCCGATGCCTTCACCTACTCCGACTCCGATGCCGCCGCCACCACCTCAGACGTGGACGTTGACCGGACGGGTTGTCGTTAATCAAACCGGTAACCCTGCTTCCGGGGTCACCGTTAGTGTTGAGGGCTTTGAGCCGACTCAGACTGACGGGGCCGGTACATTTACGATTACCGCCGAACAAACGGGCAGTCAGAATCGCTCGATGACCGTGTCTGGCCCCGGATTTAACACCAAAGAAACTGGGGTTCAAATCGGCATTAACCAGAAGGTGGAGATTGTTCTGACTTCGAACGTTGCGCCGTACAATCAGTCTTTCTTCGATCAGCTGATCAGGAATGGTTTAGATAGTCCTGGTAATTTGGGTGTAGTTAGGCATTGGACTATTAACCCGAGTTTCTACGTAAAAACAACCGATGAGAATGATCAGCCGATTCCACAATCCATTATCGACACCATTGTCGGGGTAATCAAGGATGCGGTTCCTCAATTGAATCGGGGGCAGCTCCAAGAAGCCGGTATCCCCGCCACCGGTGCAGAGACAAGGCCAAATTCACCCGGCTGGATTGTAATCAACATCGTGACGGGCAGTCTCCAGTCCGGAGGAAGAGAGGTCTGTGGGGTGGGCGGCGGGGGCACTAATATAGGCACGGTAACTCTAAGGCTAGGGAACTCAGCCTGCTCCTGCAGTTCAACTCCTCGGATAGCTCCGAATACAATAGCCCATGAGATTGGGCACGCAATGGGCAAGTTCCACCATTCCTTTCCCGGAGGAGTGATGAATCCTAGTCTGTCATGTAGTTCTGCTTCTAACAGCACTTTCAATGCCGACGAGCAGAATTATGCCGGCATCTCGTTCTTGATGCCGAACGGGAACCTCTCTCTCGACAAAGATCCACCGGGATTCGTTGTCGGGACACATTCATCAGGGCGAACCACGGAAAGTTTCGTGATGATACCCTGATTTATCAAAGGCCGCGCTTCTCAGCGCGGCCTGATTTTTTATCTGTGTACAAGTGGAGTTTTTAATAAGTTAATAATCTTCTATAATTAAGCTATGTCTATATTCGGCAACATAAAGGCCCACAAGCTTAATTTGCTTGTTTTAGTCTTGGTCATTGTCGCTCTTGGAATAGGATCCAGCTATCTTTATAAAGGAGTAAAACAACAATATGATATTCGTCGGTTTGTCGGTGTTTTGTCTAAAGTAGAGAATAACACCATAACCGTGAATGGCTTTTTTAATATTCCAAATAAAGCTTTGCCTAAAGAACTTTCTTCGGCACGGGAATTTAAGTTTGCAGTTAACGATACTACTCAATTTCATAGAATAACTATTCAGGCTCCGACGTTTGATGAAATTAAAAAAGCCGGCGGACAGATGAACTATAGTTTAGAGGATAGGCCTCAAAAAGAAATAACCGGTTCATTGGCAGACTTGGCTAAATATTCTGTCGATGATCAAATTCGTGTTGAGGTCGAATTCAACAGCTCTATTGTAAAGGTTCAGAATCCGATTGCCGCCGTTGTTACATATAAGATAGTTATACTACCCACATTTCCATCAAAATAATGCACCGTACGACCAAAATATTTTCCTATAAAAATATATTGTTGAGCTTTATTCTGCTTGCCGGTGTTTTTATGTTTTTGTCGTCAGACGTCCAGGCCGGACCCGGTTTCGGTCTCAATTTTCTCTGTATTCGACATGGTTTTCTGGCATCAAAAAATTGTACGATGGGCGTTCAAACTCTAGATAGTGGACACGATACCTACAGTGTTTCTTATGCACTGACCGGCCATCGTCATGGCGGGTCCAGAATATATGTTCATCTGTGTATGATTTCTAACTCCAGCGGAAGCGAATGCCGTGATGTTGATAGATCGGGTGCTGCTTTGGGGTTGGAGTATGGCGGTTGTCCGCTTGTGACCGACTGTCCATTTGATCAGATTCCTGCTATTGGGTTTGGTGGTCAATTTATAGGAACAATGAATTATAGCGACCCACAGTTTTCCGGCGCTTTTATTCGCGCGGGTTTTATTGTGACAGCTTTTACATCCGTAGAAGATGCTGAATTAAAGTTAAGCTTAAATGGATCTACTACGGATATACCGATTCTTGGATGTACTGATCCTCTAGCGTGTCCTGGTAGTTACGATCCAAGCGCTACGGTGGACGATAACTCGTGTGATTATGATAGTTGTAAGCCTCCTGAACTAACCGTAGGTCTTAAGTGTAGTCCCGGGAGCCAAACGGTTGGTGTTGGTGCTACCGCGACTTTAGCTGCTCAAGATGGTGATGGTAATTATAGATGGCAGGTTGGCGGAGGCGACAACAATTGTTTAACTGATGGCTGTCCGGCAACCGGAACCGGTAGCCCTTTTTCATTCAAGCTTGATAAGGAAGATTCAAAAACTGTTCGGCTTTGGGATGGTTCAGGAGGTCCACCGGTACTGTGTAGTGTGACTTTTAAAGGTGGTGATGCGGGTGGCGGAGGCGATCCGCCAGTAGTAGATGTGTCTATATTAGTTATCTGTCCTGCCGGTTATACAAGAGAGCAGGCTCAAGACGGGTGTCCTGGTAGGTATAGAACGTCTATTGGTGGCTCATTTAATTTTAGCGCTTGGTTCAGTACCTGTGGCTGGGATAGTAGTAGAGCATGTCTTGATGCGTGGGTAGATGTTACTAATCATTTAAGTACCAGATGGGAGGTTTGCGGCGGCGATCCAGATTGCACCTGGACTATTACCGGTCCGGGTCCGGGTGCGGGTGTGGTTACGACAACGGATGCTGGAGCATACTCTGTTAACGCTAATTATTTGGGTACTGGTAAACAGGTTAGCCTAGAAGCATCAGACCGCCCACCTGACCCACCCGCTTGTAATCCTGGCTTTGCCAGCGGAGTCTGTGGCTATTTTTATAATGATAAAAATAATAATGGGACCAGAGATGCAGGCGAACCCGGTTTGCCCGGTCATAGTATTAGAGCTGATAGATTGCGATTCGGTGTTGCTACCGGTGCAACCAACAGCACGGTCACGGATGTAAATGGGTTTTATGTTATTAATCAACTCATATATCATGATCCGGACACAGCTGACGATATTTACTCTGATTTTTTTCAAGCGCCTACCTTTAGCAATCAATTGAGCTATGCTGCACCGTCAGGTTTTGTTCCATCGCCAGGAAACAATGGAACGGACAAGGTTTTTGATTGGGCCGGTCCTTGGATGCGTTTTGATTTTGGATGGTTTGCCCCAGCCCCGACTCTCGATATTAGATGTGATGATGGTGTTAGCGGCAATCTAGATATATGTACCATTCCGCCGGTTAATACGGGGGTTACATTGAACTGGAGCTCTACTAATGTATCTGCTAGCGGAACTCCATGTACGGCTTCGGGCAGCTGGTCGGGATTAAAGGCGGCAAGTAATGTCGGTACGCCAACCGGTCCACTAGCTGCTTCACAGACTTATATTCTAACTTGCGATGGTAATAATGGCGAAACCGTTAGGGATGCCGTAACTGTAATGGTTGCGCTTCCGCCGGTTACGGTGGATGTTAAATGCGATAGTGGTGGTTTGGGTCCTAAAGATTCATGTGTTATTCCGTATGATGGCTCTACTGATTTAACTTGGACATCTTCAGGTCTAGATCCCGGAGATACGTGCATTGCCACCGGTGATTGGGCAGGTGGTAGACCGCAAAATGGAGGTCCGCTAACGTTCAATAATCTAACGTCCCTTAAATCCTACACTCTAACTTGTACCAGAGTTAGCGACGGTAAATTTGAATTAGATACTGCCTCTGTCAGCGTCGGTGCGCTAATTCTTCCGCCGTTGGTAACTAAACCTTCTGCCTCGAAGGTAACCGTAACGACAACCGATTCAAATTACTGTGCAATAGGTCCCCATGCTACAGTTGGTTGGACGTACAGTGATCCATCCGGTTTAGACCAGATTGGCTATCAGGTAACCATCGATAATGATGGCGATCCTACTGATGGTGGAGAAGAATTTGAGTCAGGAGCTGTTATACTAGGTGTGCCTGTGCCTAGTGGAGGTAGTGGTAGTATGAGTGTAACCGGCTGCTCTAATATAAATGCGGTTACCAGTCCCCAAATTCGATGTAGGATGGTTTGGGGCACCAACTATCAGGCTTGGGTGAGAGTTGAGAATAACGCCGGTGTTTGGTCTGATTGGCAGTTAATGGATACACGCATCACTAATGGCGCCTGTAGCGGTGTCGGGTGTGCTCCTTCCGGTGCGGCAGTAACAAGCTGGACAACACCTGCCCATCGCTTCCCTCGTCCAAACTTTACATATAGTCCTGCAAATCCGGCTTCCGGCGACCCGGTAACATTTACTGACACGACTTCTTTTGATCCGGCGGCTATTAATAAGTCTTGGCGGTGGGATTTTGGTGACACGACATTTAAGAATATACCACCACCCCCGGGAGCTCTTAATGCCAATACTACTCATACTTATTCCGTCGTAACTAATTCGACTGATTGCAGCGGTGGAGGTCTCTGTCCGACCCTAACGGCTACGGATGATGTCGGTACTTGTACCTCGCCGTTCCAATATATATTTACTCAGAAGGCACTACCTAAGTGGAGAGAAGTTGCTCCGAGATAAAATTACCAGTAACTAGTAATTAGTAACTAGTAATTGGGGAAATCATAACTGGTAATTTGTAATTGATATGGTAGTTTGTGGGTTATGGAACTGACAGATTTGGAGATCTATGTACTTAGCCGGGAAATATCTAAAATCGCTTGGGCAATTTATAAAAGATTTGACTGGCAAACTAAAAAGGTGATAGGCGATCAGTGGATTACCGCTATTGATTCTATTGGTGCAAATATAGCCGAAGGTTTTGGGCGCTTTCATTATTTAGATAAAAATAAATTTAATTATAATAGTCGCGGTTCATTACTGGAAAGCATTCATTGGACTAGTGTTATATTTGAGCGAGAACTTATGAATAAAGAAGAATGTGATAGCTTAACCGATAAGCTCAAAAATTTAAATTTAAAGTTAAATAAGTATATCCAAGTTACTAAAGATCAGATTCGGCAGAGTAAGTAGCAACTGGAAAATAGTAATTTGTTACTGATTACCAATTGCTGTTTTCTAGTTACTCATATGCCTATTAAATTATTAAAAAAGAAAAATTATTTGGCGATGATAGAGAATGCCGCCAAGGGTGAGAATTGGATATTCCGGAATTTTTATATAGAGAAAGACGGCGAGGTACTTGATTCACTGGAGGACGGCAAAAGTTCGTGTGCGGTTTTCGTATCGGGTATTCTCATTCTTCTAAATGATTTATTTCATTGGATTAAAGGTCCCCACACTACGGTTATTTCAACCGAAAAAGATATGATTGAGAGTGGTTGGCACGAGATAGACTCAGTAAAGCCGGGAGCAATTTTAATTTGGGAGAGAAAAGATGGTCATGACGGCAAATCACATCTTCACATAGGTTTTTATGTCGGCAATGATGAGGCTATTAGTAATAGCTCAAGAGATACCGGATTCCCAGCTAGGCACCACTATACATACAATGATACTCGAAAGATAGAAAAAATTTATTGGCACTCCGCTCTCGACGAATAACCAAAATCTAGGAGCCAGGCTCCTAGATTTTGGGGTTAACCCGCCTTTCCAAGGGAGGGATTTTTTGTTATCTAATATCAGGAGTAGAACTTTGAAAAGGTGATTCATGAGAAGCATTGAGCATGCTTGGCTTCGGACGATATTATGGGGATGTACTTTTGATGATTTTTTAATTCGTCCCGGATGGGGAGTGGCAATCAGCCGGAAAGATATATCTTTAGTTTCTAAATTTTCACAAAATATCCCGCTTAATATCCCGCTAGTCTCGGCAAATATGGATACCATAACTGGCGCCAGAATGGCTATAACCGTGGCCAAAAAGGGAGGTATAGGCATTATTCATCGCTATTTAAGTATTGAGGACCAATGCCAGAAAGTCGAAGAAGTTAAGAGAGAAGAAAATTTTATTATTGAAAAGCCTTATAGTATCTCTCCCGGTGCAACTATAGGAGAGGCAAGAAATGTAATGCAGAAAAATAAAGTTGGGGGGTTGGTTGTTGTTGATGAACTGGGAGAGCTGGTTGGTATTCTGACTGACCGTGATATCCGGTATACATCAGGCGAAGAATTTATTGAGCAAAGGATGACCAAGCTTCCAAAACTTATTACCGCAAAGTATTCAGGAACATCTTCCGGTGTGTCCATAGATGAAGCAAAGAAGATTATGGATGAATATCGGTTGGAAAAATTACCACTGGTTGGCGACGAGTTTAAACTTGTGGGCCTAATTACTTCAAAAGACATTCAGAATCTTGAAGATTTTCCTCTTGCTAATAAAGACAAGAATGGTCAGCTTTTAGTCGGTGCGGCGATTGGTGCGACGGGGGATTATCTTGAGAGGTCAACGGACCTTATTAAGTCGGGAGTTGATGTCATAGTACTGGATATAGCCAATGCCCAATCTAATGTCGGCCTTAATGCGGTTATTAATTTCCGTAGGAAATTTCCGGATATGGAATTAGTGGTAGGAAATATTGTTCAACCGAAAGCGGTTCATATCTTTGAGGGGCGGGGCGTGAATGGATTTAAGATCGGCCTTGGTCCCGGTTCCGCCTGTACTACCCGAAAGAATACTAATATCGGTATTCCTCAGGGTCAAACGGATTACGATTGTTCGATTGTTACTAAAATTCCAATTTGTGCTGACGGTGGAATTAAAAGAGACGGCCATATTGCGCTAGCTCTTATTCTGGGAGGCAGTTCGGTAATGATTGGTGGTATGTTTGCCGGTACTGATGAAACTCCCGGATTAGTTTTTAGAGATTCCACCGGCCGGGACGTTAAGAGCTTTAGGGGCATGGCTTCGCGTGAGGCGATGTACGAGAAATTGGAGGCAGAAGAGGCTGATGACCCGTATGAAACTTCGTCAAAAATAAGTCCGGAAGGCATCGAGAAAACGGTTGAATATAGGGGCTCGGTGGTGCCAATTATCAATGACATGATGGGCCATCTTGCCTCGACGATAAGCTACATGGGAGCTACGTCGCTTCAGGAAGCCAAAGAAATGTTCATGGAGCATCCGATGGATTATTTAATCAAGCTTTCGGAATCAGCTAAGAGAGAGTCTTGGGACAGATAATCAAATAATCAAAAGCCCACTTGCGGGGCTTTTTTATTTATAGTAAATTATCGAAAGCTCATTTGGGAGAGGTTGCGAATGGCAAAAAAGTTGAGAATTGTTAATGATAGCGGGCAGATTATGATTTATCAAGGTAAGCCATTAGTATTTGATCTGGATAATCCTAAGGTTACCGTTGAATCTAATGGTATAAGCGAAAGAGAAAGAGCTGAGGGAATTCTCTGGTTGCTTAGACGAGGTGCCGCAAACGGACCATTCAGGCTTGAAGAATTTGAGGAAGCCTCTTAATTGAGGCTTTTAATTTACCTAAAATCGTGCTAGAATTTAAGGATTATTATGCCGATTCATAGGACGCTTAATCAGAATTTTTTTAAAAAATGGTCATCGGAAATGGCCTATGTCTTGGGATTCTTTACGGCAGATGGGAATATGATTAGGAATAAACGCGGAGCACATTTTATAGAGCTATATATAACTGACAGGGATATTTTACAGAAAATTAGAACATTATTTAATTCTAATCACAAAATTACTGTTCGTGATCGAAAAAATGAAAACTGGAAAATTGGCTACAGGTTGCAGATTGGCAGTAAGGAGTTTTTTAATGATTTAATCCATTTAGGTATGACTCCCAGCAAGAGTTTAACCATAAGAATGCCCATAGTTCCTAAAAAGTTCTTATCTCATTTTCTAAGGGGATATTTCGATGGTGATGGGCATGTTTCTGTGTCGGAATATCAGCAAAAAGACCGTAAAAATAAAAGTAAAGTTATTGTAACCGGTTTTACTTCTGGAAGTAAACAATTTCTAGAAGGACTTAAAAATATAATAAGCAGATACGATATTGTTAAGGGTGGAACCTTATTTTATGCTAGGGGTTATAGATTATGCTTTTCTACTAACGACAGTCGTCGGTTATATAATTTTATGTATAAAGATAGCGGGAAGTTGTATTTGGACAGAAAAAAGGTTATATTTGAGAATTATTTTAACAATTTATTGGGGACATAGCTCAATTGGTTAGAGCGCATCCCTGTAGAAAATGCAGCTCACACAAGAAATTGTGTGATGAAAATTCCGGGATAACGGTGAAGCCCTTAAGCTTTAGTCAGGGTAATACCGTGGGAACTCCTTCTAAAAGGAGAGCGCCGTAGAGACTAGATACCGGAGCACCTAAGGTGAAAACTATGGTGAAGATATAGTCCACTCCAATACGAAAGTTTTGGGTATGTGCACGGATGAGGTTGCGGGTTCGAGTCCCGTTGTCCCCGCAGTGGATATTTTTTATCGGCAGACCCGAGTGCTTCGATAAAAAATATAATCAAAAACAGCGTCAAATCAGGTGCTGTTTTTTGATACTTCGCAAGAAAGTTTTTTTGTCTAAATTAGTTTTCTATTGTAACAATCCCTTTAGTAATCTTGAGTTTTGATTTAAAGCATCCCATCAGTTCACGCTTCTCTTCATTAGTTCCTTCTTTGAGAATATACTTGGCATAAGTCTTAAGATCGATATCTTCATGCTTGGTTTTATGGTCAGAGAATCCGAGAACACCTCGCTGAAATTTATTAAACCTTTTTAGTTCCTCCTCGAATTTAATCTGTATCCCAGAGTTATTAAAATCAATCTGATCAAGAATCTTAACGAGTTGACCTATCAACTCTTCTTCTCGAAGATATATACTTTTACAATGCCGATCTTTTGATCGGCAGCAGCCGTAGTAAATATACTTGTTAGTTGTACCATCTTTTAGCTGTTTGTATTTTTCTTCAGCCGATACACTTGATCCACATAGACCGCAGACCATAAGCTTGGTAAAGGCGAACTCATGGCTGGTTCGGACTATATTATCTCGGTTAAGCTGTTCTTGGACTTTGTCGAATAACTCTTTGTCTACTATGGTTTCGTGCTTCCCCTGATACCAGTTACCTGACTTCTTAGGATATTCGAATACCCCATAATAGAAAGGATTTTGTAGAACTCTATAGATATTACTAAGAGCTAGGTTATGATTGCCGATACTTTTGAAATTAAGCTCAAATTTAAGCCAGTGATATATTTTTCTTCCCGACCACTTATCATATGCCATTTTTTCGAATATTTTTCTGATAATAGGAGCTCGATCAGGATCTATAATAACCTGACACTTCTTATCCATTATTTTTTGATTTAAATAACCGACCGGTGCCATACCCGGCCAAAGGCCCATCTCTACTCTTGTCCGCAGTCCTCTCTTAACGTTGATGCCTCGATTGTCGTTTTCAAGCTTAGCCTGTGATCCCAGGATCATTAAAAGAAACTTCTCATTTGGATTATTAGTAAACCGCTGACCATAAGTTCTTATTTCAAGAAGAAGCTTCTGATCCATCAAGTCCACGATCTTACCCAAATCGCCAGCATTTCTACTAATACGATCTGGTGCCCAGGTCAGAATGCCGTTGAATTTGCCCTGCTGAATATCTAATACTATCTCATTAAAGATTGGCCGCTGACCAGTTTCTTTGGCAGAGTGCGATTCGCGCTTCATGGACACAATTTCTAGGCCTTCCTTTTCGGCCAGTAGAAGCATCTCTTTGATTTGGCTATCAATAGATAGGATCTGACGTTCTTCACTCTCAGTACTCTTTCTGGCGTAAAGGCAGTATCTGACTTTAACAGTCTCCGATTGACCCCTACTCTGCCCCGAAAGACCCCCAAATTCCTTGTTTTGTGTAGTATTCATATGAGACAAGGGATGACGCAAAGGGGTTGGGAAGTCCAGGTACTCAGGAAAGAATATAGAAAAATGACTGGAAGGAGAGTTAAAGTGAAGACTGCCTGTCGCTCCCGCGGCGTGGTAAAGTCGGCTCAATTCCTACCGTTTGAACTTTAAAATCTAAATAGTTCTTCTAGATTTATATTCAATGTTTTAGCTACCTTTTCTATATTTTTTAATGCAATATTCCTCTCTCCTCGTTCTACTCCCCCAATATAAGTACGGTCTAAGCCGGCCTTATTCGCAAAAGCTATTTGAGAAGTAATGCCTTTCTGTAGACGTAGTTCACGAATTCTCTTCCCGAAATTCTTTAAGATGTCGCTATCCTTGACCATCCCTAAAGGATAAGACCAGGATGACTATAAGGCGACGGACTATGAGTATCTCTCTCTGTATGCTACAATTTTATTAAACGATAATCGTATTCTATCTAGGCGTAACGGCCAGAAAGAATATAAACCATCATGGTTATGACAAAAAAAGTTACGCCAAAGGAATGGAGACAGTTCGTTGAACAGGGCATGGTTAGCGGCGGATTTACCCGCAAAGAAAGAGAGACCGTTAGATCTGTCTTTTATGATCCTCTTCACGACGTAGATTATGGAGAGAAAAAACCGTTTCTAGGACAACCCCAACCCGGCATAACTGCAAAAGAGACGGAAGAAGGTTTGGCTGTGTTAAGAGGCAAAATCTCAGAGGTATCAAAAGGCCTTAAAACTAAAGTGGATCCTGGAAAAGTAGATAAATTAGAAGGAATGCTTCATGAGGCAGTAGAAAACAATAAAGAACGATGGTTCTAAATCTACTATCATGACAAAGGTCGCTAAGAAGTTCATAGGCTTTCGCAAGGGAAAATTGGTAAGCCGATTTCTATGCAAATCAAAAATCAATTTTTAAGAATTACCATTTATATAATCTTGGCTCTAGGTCTACGTTTTATAATTGTAGACAAATTTTTGGCAGGTACAGAGAATTGGTGGCTACAAGCATTGGCTATTTTATTAGTTTTTGGCATTGGCATTGGTTATATTTTTCGAGGTACGGCGAAAGTGATTGAGGAAACCACGGATGTTTTAAAGGACAGGACAAAGTTAGCCGGCGGATTTCTTCAAGCATTCGGGACTGCCTTTCCGGATATGGTAATCGGGATAGTGGCTGCTTTTATCTCTTTACAAGTTAGAGATACAGATTATGTTCGTGCTATAAACCTAGCTATCATTGCAGCTGCAACCACGTTTGGCTCAAATATCTATAACATCTTGCACGCAACTTGGTGTATGTTTAGGCAGAATTTGGCGAATATAAGACATAAGTCTATGCTCATGTTTCCACCCTTTGAGATTGGTGGGAGCCTAACACCATTTGAAAGGCATGACATTAAACCATCAATCAGGGAAATGGATGGTGCAATTCGAGTTTTAACAGCGCTAACAATATTAACAGCTTTTGTGGCTATCAGTATGGTTTTATTTGGTCGGGTTAATGACGTAGAGGAAAAAATTCCAGGCGATCTTTATCAGCTAATTCGTCCCGTAGGTATTGCTTTGTTTATCATTTGCGTAGGAATTCTTTATTATTTCCGTAAGGGCCATCGTCCTAAATCACTGACTAAGGAAATCGTTGAAGAAGAACGATACTATGACAAACAAAAGACAAGACGAATTTGGTTCGACCTAGTCTTGTCGGGCATAGCTATTCTATTTGCGGCAGAAAGTATGGTAAAGACCATGGAGGTTTTTTCTCATCTAACACATATTCCGTTTGTAATGACAGGCATCATGGCTGGGCTAATTGGTTCTTTCGGTGAAATGATTGTAGTCCACAATTTTTCAGTCAATCCCAAAGGTCGCATCGGGGATGCCATAGTGGGTGTCGCTATGGATAACATTGTTACGACCCTAGGTGCAGCTATTGTAGCTATTATGGGGGGAATTTTTCTGGGCGGGAACTCACTTATCTTAATTTTTGTTATTGTTTTGACAGCCAATACACTTCTTATCAAACAAATTTCAAGGCTAAAAAATAGTTTGCGCACTGTTTAATTTGTGCATAGGTCAAAAGACCTAAAAATAGAAATTCAAATCACCAAGCATTGTCACGAGTTTTTTCGAAGGCTTCCAACATTTCTTCTTCATTTTTAACTAATGGCTAAAAAATTATCGATAACTACAAAAGTGGCCGTAATCTTTTATCTCCTGATCCTAGTCGGCTTTTTATCGACTAGTTCATCGTTGGCTTGGACGCCAGGCGAACCTCTTGTGCCATGTGGAGCTCCGGGACAACCCGAATGTACTCAATGTGAGCTTCTTCACCTTGTTAAAAATGTTATAGATTTCGTAATGATAGCTGCGTCACCGATTCTAGCGACATTATTTTTTATAATTGCCGGGGTCTATATAATGCTTGGCGGAGCCAATCCGGGCATGCTCTCAACTGGAAAGAGCATTTTTAAAAGTACCTTTATTGGAATTACTATTGTCATGCTGGCTTGGCTTATAACAAATACTTTAATACAAACCTTAGCTGATACGAGTAAGGTGGGTAGCGGAGGTAATTGGTTTCAATTGAGCTGTAGCGATATCGGACTAAGCACAACTCCTCCTGGTACAGGTAATCCTAATCCACCGCCCCCTCCTCCACCACCGTCAGGATGTACTGCCACTGTCTGTGTTAGTGGAGAGAGTGCAACTCCAACCAGTGATGGAGCAGTTATTACTTGGACAACTAATATACCAGCGACATCACAAGTTCACCATGGAGCAGGTGCTCAGATGTTAGCATATACCCCGATTGATAATAATCTCACTACCTCACACAGTGTTACTCTCTCTGGCTATCCTCTGAATACACTTGTTCGATATCAAGTTATTTCGACCGGAAGTGGCTATACTGCAACGGGTGGAATTTTTAATTTCACCACACTTAATACCAGTGGCAACGCCGTCACAATCTCTGATGTTTATGCCTCAAATATTACGGATAATTCCGTTGATATCTACTGGTATACTGACGTTCCTTCAACATCTCAAGTAAATTATGGGACCTTGACATCTTACGGATCATCGACGGCTCTTGATAACAATTTAACTAATGACCACAATGTCACTATCAGCGGTTTACAGGCGAACACGACTTATCATTTCCAGGTAGTATCGAGTATTACAGGGTATACGGCGAGGTCATCTGACTATACTTTCATTACGGCCGGTGGCGTAAGTGGTACAGTGACAATTTCAGGAGTTGCCTCGGTCAATATTACCTCAAATTCGGCTACAATTACCTGGATAACCGATGTTCCATCTACTTCACAGATTGAATACGGAACAACGATTTCTTACGGGTCGACTACCGCTACGGATAGCAATATGGTTATTGACCATAGCATTGTCATTACCGGATTATCATCTGGTACCGCATATAATTTTAAGGCCATCTCATCTATTAGTGGTTATACCGCCCGATCATCCAATAGCACTTTTACCACGACAATCGTATCCGGTCCTACTGTTACCATTTCTAATGTCACTTCGTCTAATATTACTTCCAGCGGAGTTACTATCGCCTGGACAACAGATG
>OBEQ012721551.1_pt1 | contig 17749 bp, 24 predicted proteins | sample 1670901 | NCBI WGS metagenome assembly OBEQ01 (sample SAMEA104232315, study PRJEB22302) | groundwater metagenome | biome: forest; feature: aquifer; material: groundwater | place: USA | collected 2011-08-07 | depth 5.4 m
ATCCCCGCAATGCCGATGATATTATCCGACGGATCACCCCGTAGCCCCTTAAAATCAGGCAAGAGCGCGGGCTTAAAGCCAAATCTTTCTACCATTCCCTCCTCGTCGTACAAAATAGTATCGGTAATTCCCTTTTTCAAAGTATAGACACGCACTTTCTTATCATTGACCAACTGCATAGTATCCATATCTCCCGAAGCAATGATGATATCGATATCTTTACCTTTAAGTTCTTCGACGATGGTACCGAGCATGTCGTCCGCCTCAAACCCTTCTTTATCATAAATGGGAATTCCTAACGCTTCACAAACTTTTCTTGAACTCTGCATTTGGGCAACTAACTCTGTATCCGCTTTCACTCTTCCCGCTTTGTAACCTTCATAAACTTCATGCCGGTAAGTCGGCTTGGGCAAATCATAGCAGGCGATCAGATAATCAGGGCGTAAGTCAGTGGCAATCTTCAATACCATACTTACAAGTCCATACAAAGCCCCCGTCGGCTCGCCCCTGGAGGTCGCAAAGTCGGGCAGAGCATGATACGCCCTATGCAATATTGCATGCGCATCAAGCAAAACTAATCTTTCTTTAGGGTTTTCTTTGCTACTTTCTTTGTTAACAGTTTGTCTTGACATAACTTTTGACTTCGTTATACTCTACACATAAATCCCCACTAGGGGCAGTCCTCTCGCGAAAGCGAGAGAGCAAATCAACTAAGAATGGCCCTGTTTAGGGCTATTTTTAGTTCCTCAAAAAATCTTTTCATTACTACTATTCTACCTACTAAAATCCCCATAAGCGAATTTGACAAATTAATATCTAATATGCTAAGTTGAATAACAGGAGGTATGCACTTTGAGTTATCTAACGGAAGAAAGTTATATGCAGTTTGTCCGCCGAAGGGTAGATATGTTTGGGCCAGATACCGATGAACTTGTGAGAACCGGGCGTATTGATACGCCATATCCGCATCAAATCACGAGTGCCAATTTTCCAATCGAGAGTAAGCCATTCTCTGATCTGCTCGTATTCCTGTCGTTCACAAGAAAGGACGGCGTCGAGTGTGTGGAAGACAAGTTTTCTGCTCTCCATCTTGATCCACCAACAGAAGAGCACGGGATCCGGTTTATTTCCCAGTTTGATGCAAAGAACAAATACGAAGTTCATCGGGATAAAAAGATCGTCTTCGCTCACAAACCGTACACATTGCGCGGTATGAAGCCGACCACGGAAACTTACATCGTTAGTGTTTGGGAAAAGAAGTCCCCCAAACTTTGTCTTTACCATCTTCGAGATTCGTGGGATTCCGGCTTTATTTTTGTGGGAGTGGCCACCCATCTTCGCAAAACCAAGAGAATCCCAAACTTGCAACTGACTCTGACAGCCTGAGGTTAAGGAATCGTGGCCCGCACTTTCGCAAGAGAGTGTGGGCCTTGTATTTTATTTATCAAAATATTCCTCTCGTTTTCCGAAACATGTTCAAATTTTATTTTTAAGTGCCCGGACATGATGTCAGCTAAGCGGTCTGGCCATTCGACGCAAATGAGATTGTCGGGATCGCTGATAAGTTCTTGCCAGCCGAGTTTGAGAAGTTCATCGCTCGAGTCGAGACGATAGGCATCTATATGGATGAGTTTTTTGAAAATTGAAAATTCTAAATTGAAAATTCTCATGATAATGAAGGTGGGGCTCTGGATTGTCTCCTTTACTCCCAGAGCCTCCGCAAAATATTTCATAAAGGTAGTCTTGCCCGAGCCCAAATCGCCATACAAGCCTACTACCGTCACCTCCCCTTGATGGGCATCTTCAAGGGAATTTGCGAAATCAAAAGCGATATTTTTAGTTTCTTCGAGAGATTTGGATAAGAATTCGGTCATAATTGGATTTTAACATAAAAGAGAAGCCTCGCGAGAAGTTCATATTTCTACGAACTATCTTGCGAGGCTTTCGGCAAATGTCGATTAAAAGAACTTGCCATTTTCATTTTTCAGCTTGATCAGCCAGGTGGCATCCTGACGCTGTTGCCACGAGTTCGAATACAACACCCCTCGCTGGCTCTCGACGTAACCGAGAATGTATTTGCTGGTCACGCCGCCGGCTTTCCAAACCACATCCATGCTGTAAGAATTGCTCATGGTCTGGACGCCCCAATGTGCGAGTTCCGATCCTTCCATGGATTTTACAAGCGAGATGGAACCCTTGGCGCACATGTTGGCCACCAATACATTGTGTGTATCCTCGATGTCGAGTGGCCCGTCCTCCGTATTTGTGGCACGAAGAACATAAATAGTCCGGCGAATAAATCCTCCTAATGGAGTTGGCGGTAGCCATCGCGATTCCAGTCCGAGTTGAGGATGAATTTTTACCCCTTCATATCCCCCGATCGGACAAAACAAACCAAGTTTTCTTTTCCACCTCTGCTGTTGACTGTTGTCTACCATCTCGCCGGCAATTTGCCGAGCGGCGATCTGGGCTTGCGTTTCCTGATTCTTTTTTATCCGGGCCTGAATTTGGTCCGGACTCACGACTACGTATCGGGTCTTAACGCAACCCGACAAAATCGAGATGGCGACTAAAAGGCCAAAAATCAAAGTGTTTTTCATGTCGAAAATCTCCTCTGGAGAGTACTATATCATATATAAAATAAAAAGCAAGTATTACTTTCCCCTTCGAATCGGTACCTCACCCGGACTCCGTCTCGACCTCTCCTTTAGGAAAAGCAAAGGAGAGGTAAAAACGGAGAGACACCCCTTCACCCTTTACAAGGGGAAGGGGAAAGGGGATGAGGTATTTAAAAGATAAGGTAAGAAATGTTATAATTTAGGCATGTCTATTCAATTTGATGAAGAAAAACAGGAGCAGAAACTGCGGGAATTGAAGCTCGAGGAAGAAGAGGATTTAGCGACCCATCTCTCGGCTAAATATTCATTGCCCTACATTGACTTAAACGTCACTCCCATAAATATTGATGCGTTGCGGGTAGTGAAAGAAGCCATAGCAAAAGAAGCCAAAATTGCCCCATTTAATATTATTAACAAAAAAGTATCGGTTGGAATCTTTTCACCCAATAATGATAAGACCATTTCAACCTTGGAGAATCTCACGGCGCGCGGCTATACCGTTCTGCCTTTTTTAGTTTCGGAGCAAAGTTTGGAAAAAGTCTGGGCCAGATACAAGGATCTTTCTTTTTCGCTCGAGACTAAGTCGGGCGCTCTTGATATTTCTAACGAAGAAATATCAAGTATCACCAAGGATGTAAAAAATATTAATGATATTAAAAAGCTGATTGAGGGAGTTTTGAAAGAGAAAAAAAGCTACCGGATTTCTAAAATCTTAGAAATCATTTTGGCTGGAGCTATAAACCTGGGAGCTTCTGATATTCATTTGGAGCCGGAAGAAAATTATGTCCGGATGCGTTATAGATTGGACGGCGTATTAAATGATTGCTTGGACTTCGATCATGACACTTACAAGTTGCTGGTTTCCCGTATCAAGCTCACTTCTAATATGAAGTTAAATGTCCGAGGCAAGTCGCAAGACGGTCGGTTTAGCATCAAACTTAACGACTACGACATAGAAATCCGGGCCTCCCTTATCCCAGGTGGCTATGGCGAGTCCGTCGTACTTCGAGTTTTGAATCCAAACGAAATCGCCGTCCCATTGGAAGAACTGGGAATCAACGAAAGGCTTTTAAAAATTTTGGTGCACGAACTGACTAAGCCAAACGGCATGATCTTGAATACTGGTCCCACCGGTTCCGGAAAGACAACCACTTTGTATGCTTTTATAAAAAAGATATTTAGCCCAGACATAAAAATAATTACCATTGAAAATCCGATCGAATATCATTTGCCCGGAATAGTCCAAACCCAAACAGATGATGAGAAGGGCTATACTTTCTTGGAAGGACTGCGAAGCGCCCTGCGACAAGATCCGGACGTGATAATGGTCGGCGAAATTAGAGATGCGGAGACGGCTCAAATTGCAGTCAACGCCGCTCTCACCGGACACTTAGTTTTCTCAACACTCCACACCAACGATGCGGCCGGCACCTATCCGCGTCTCATTGATTTAGGGGTCAATCCTAAAGTCATTACTTCGGCCATCAATATTTCCATGGCCCAAAGACTAGTTAGAAAACTCTGTCCTGATTGCAAGAAAAAGACAGATGAGAACTTAAATAGTGCTATAATAGAGGCAGTCTTATCTACTATTGCCGACAAAACCTATCTTGAAAAGGTGGATAAAACCAATATTTTTGCGCCCGTCGGATGTGAAAAATGCAACAACACTGGTTACAAAGGCAGAATCGGCATTTACGAAGCCATTATTTCGGATGAAAAAATAGAAACGGCGGTCAATCAGAACCCGAGTGAGCGCGAAATAAACAAAGCGGCCGAAAATCAGAATATATTAAACATGAAGCAGGACGGAGTAATAAAAGTATTGCAGGGTATTACTTCGATTGAAGAGCTAAAGAGAGTGATCGATCTAGAAAAATAGTTGTGCACATAAAAAATTGATGGAGATACTCTTTTATGAATAATAAAAATTGGTTGGGGGTATAAATCTCTAAGCGGCACTTTCAATATTGACACCGAAAGCAAAACATTAGTCTAAGGATAGCATCAGCCGGATCCCGCGTGAACAGGAGAACCAAAGCGTCCTCGATATAATGTCAAAACCCGTTTAGGGCCGCCGCTTAGAGATTTATACCCCCAATTAAACTCGCAAATATTGTTCTACCTCAAATTCATTCAGTTTTCAAATTCTGCGGAAGCATATCATATTACAAATAAAATGTCAAATGGCTCCAAAAAAACAAAAAAAGCCGAAGAAAAAGATGATTTTGCATTTTTAGATCAGACTTTGAGACCTTCGGAGTGGGACGAGTATATCGGCCAGGAAAATATCAAGAAAAACTTGCAGATATTACTCTCCGCGGCTAAGGAGCGCAATCACCCGCCAGAGCATCTGCTCTTTTATGGACCCCCAGGCCTCGGTAAAACCACCCTTGCAAATCTGATAGCAAAGGAGACCAGTTCTCAAATGCGAACTACCTCTGGGCCAGCTATTGAGAGAGTGGGCGACCTGGCTTCGATATTGACAAATCTAACCCCAGGCGATATTTTATTTATTGATGAGATTCACCGACTGAATAAAGCGATCGAGGAAGTGCTTTATCCGGCCATGGAAAATCGCTCGCTTGATATTATCTTAGGCAAAGGGCCGTCGGCCCGGACAATACAACTCGAACTGCCACCTTTTACTTTGATCGGCGCAACTACTCGCATCGCTATGCTCTCCTCCCCTCTCCGCAGCCGGTTCTCTGGTGGAGTATTTCGCTTGGAATTTTATAATCCTGAAGAAATTGTGCGCATAATAAAAAGATCAGCCAAAATTTTGGACGTAAACATGCCCGAAGCGGCTGCAGTCGCTATTGCCGAAAGAAGTCGCTTTACGCCCCGCACTGCCAACTATTTATTAAAGAGAGCTCGCGACTTCGCTCAAGTCAGTAAGCGAGATTTGGACGAGCAATTAGTAAATGAAGCCTTCGATCTTTTAGGCATTGATAACAGAGGCTTAAACTCAAGCGATATATCACTTGTTGAGACTCTAGCCGAAAAATTTGGCGGCGGTCCAGTTGGCCTCGGCACTTTAGCCGTCTCCCTCGCCGAAGAAGAAGCCACCATCGAAGAATTCAACGAGCCATATCTCATGCAAATTGGTTTTCTTGAAAGAACGCCCAGGGGCCGCATTCTCACCAAGCATGGTTATAAGCACCTCGGTAAAGAATTTCCGGAAGAAAGACAAGAGAAATTATTATAGTCCGATCTTTTTGTGAATTGTGTGCATTTCTTTTACTGACACATTTTCCTTCAGTTGTAGCTTTAATAAAACTTTGGCTTGTTTTTCGGTGATACTGATTTTTTTGACAAAATAATTCTTCAATTCTTTTTCAAGTGCTTTGGATAGAGTTTTGGTAGAAGCGCACGCTTCAAGTTTCTTCCGTAAATTTTTTGGGAATTCAGCCCATTCTAAGAACACACCTTTTTGATATTCCTTCAGCCAAACTTTAGGAATAGTAAAAACAACGTACTGGCCAAACCGCTTTCCTTTGCCAATCTGCCTAAGGCTTACTTTGGAAATATCCTTGCTACCAAACTTATAATACCGCCCCTCATACAAAAACCTAGACCACTCATTTGTCCAAAAATTATGCTTAAATATTTTGAAGGTTGTAATGTATACTGCCACTTTATTATGCTTTGCTAGATTTTAATTCAAAGTATCTGTTTGCATCTATGTTTTCTGAAGCGGCACTCATTATTTCGCCTATTACATCACCAAAATCGTTGTTTTCAATGTTTTGTTTAAAATCCTCCAAAGAATTAGAACTGCCAAAAGCATTTGTTATCGAGAGATCAAGCCTTCGAATAAAGTCTTGGTAATCCTTATTTCCAAACCTCATGTCTTGGGTCCACTTATATTTTTGCTTAAAATTATAATTTCCTTGTATGGAGTCGTATTTTTTTCTGATTGCCTCAACCGCTGACAAGCGAATATCTCGCTTTGCCTCAAATAGTAGAGCCTCTAATTCTTTTTGTTTTTCTTCACTTACTCTCTGATGTTCTGCATATTCACCTTGAGCTTTCTCTTGCACTTTCTCCATTACTTTTGGATCGTTTGCGATTTCTTTGGCTCTCGTCATTAATTCATTTTGCCTTTGTTCTAAGACAGCAAGTTTATCTTTTTCGGCCTGATAAGCCATCGAAAATGCGTCATCATTTTCTACAGGAAGACCAAGTTCTTCCGCTTGTTTAAGTAATTCTTCAAATTTTTCTAATTCACTTTTGGTTTTTTCTATACTTGCCGCTAGTTCCCCCTTTTCAGCTTCAAGTTTCGCCCCCTCGCTATAATTTGCTTCCAATTCTGCCACTTTCTCTTCTGTAGTTTCTAAAGGTGTTTCTGGCAAGACTTCTTTTCCCATTTCTTTTTTTACTCGTGCCGCTTCAACTCTGGCTCTCAATTCGTCCATTTTTCTTTGAAGTTCTTCCGCAGGAGTCGGAGTTTTCTCTTCGGTCGGTTCTTGTGGAGGCATTTGCGGGGCTGAATTCATATTACTTTCCATTCCCATAATATTTTAATTAGTTTTAATACTCTAATAGTACCCCCCAGACCAATCTGGTCAAGTTAAACGTGGTATAATGGAATTAGCCTTATGAATTTTTTAGCAAGTAGGAAAAGTGCCATAGCAGATGTAAGTCGAGAAGTTGGACAAGTGGTATTTGCTGCAATTTTGGTGCAACCACTCGTGTCAGGAACCAGCAAGCCACTTATGATTATTATGGGAGTAGTTCTCTCGCTTATATGTTTCGGTATTACTATATTTTTAAATAAATCTGATAAATAATATGGAAAGTGCAATCACAAATGCATACATAGGGGCAGGTATCGTAGTCGTAATACTTCTCATACTTGCCATCTTAGCTGTAAGTAAAAAACATGAATAATGAATATATTTTGATAGGAATAGTAATTCTAGCAGTAATTCTTTTTGGAGTATTAGTAAAAAAGAGCAAATAGTAAAACAAATCCCCACCCGCGCCTTCGCAGATGGGGATTTTAGGACTCATCAAGAGTTGCTCTTGGAATTCAACTTTTTTGCAAGGTTAATGGTTTTAGCGTATTTGCGTCTATGACGCTCCTTGAGAAACATTTCCTTAAGCTTCTCCGGGCACCAGCCTTTTATATAATCGGTAAATTCGCCATCGTCGCCAAATACAAAATGGCCAGCCATCGCCGATCCATAGCAATTGAAGTTGTCCCAGTCTTTGACTTTAAACGGCTTTTCAAGCTCGAGCTCAAAATGCCAAGGTCGCGCATCGGTTACTTTGCCCTGAATCACAGCGTCTAGATAATCGAACTTGAAAGCAAGATTAGGGTTCTTAATATTTTGCGCCTTTTGCCTTTGCGCCCGTTTTTCGTTTCGAATATGTTCTTGGACTTTACTCTCGGCAAAATTTTTGATTGTAATTTTGCCGCGTTTGGCTATTTTAGCGGGGATCTCGCATGGATCCCACTCATTAGCAAACTCCCTTTCTTCATCATAGAAAGCCAGTTTGCCTTCTTGCTCAAGAAATATAACCGACATAGCGTTCTCCTTTTTTATTTGAGTTGCTTTAACAAAAGAGATTATCTGTCCACGTGGGTTGAATTTAGCACCCAACCGAATGGGTTGCTGGAGCTTCACAGGGTCAAGGGCCCTCAGCTCACTCTTGATAATATTCTGTTGTTAAAGTACTGAACTGCACACAGTATAGCATATTCTTGATTCTTAATACAATATTCTATATTCTTTCCCTATGTCCGGTCACAATAAATGGTCAAAGATCAAGAATAAGAAGGCGGCAACAGACGCTTACAAGGCAAAGGTGTTTTCGAAGTTGGTCAAGTTTATTACAGTGGAATCTAAAAAGTCGAAAGGAGATACTAATTCTCCCGGGCTGCGGGCCGCGATTGAGAAAGCAAAGGCGGCGAATGTGCCGAACGATAATATCGATCGAGCAGTCAAGAAAGGCACTGGCTCGGAAGCCGGGGAGAGCGAGCAAATCACTTACGAAGCTTATGGCCCAGGTAGTTGCGCGCTTATAATTGAGGCTCTGACCGATAATCGAAACAAAGCGGCCCAGGAAATTAAATTCATTCTCTCTAAAAACGGCTACGCGCTCGCCGGTCCAGGCTCTGCAAGTTGGGCCTTTACCAAATCCCCTATTGGTGAATGGACCCCTAATACTAAACTCTCCATTTCCGAAGAAGACGGCGAAAAATTAAATACCTTAATCGAAGAGCTGGAAGAAAATGATGAGGTTCAAGAAGTTTACACCAATGCAGAATAGAATATTAGGAATTGATCCGGGATATGGCAGGCTTGGCATTGCCATCTTAGATAATGAAAAAAATAATCCAAAACTAGTTCATTCGGAATGTTTCCAGACGAGTGAGAAATTGGAGCATGGAGATCGATTGGGGTTGATTGCAGAAAAAACAAGAGAAATAATTAAGAAATTTAAACCAGCTAGATTGGCAATCGAAACCTTGATCTTCAGCAAAAATGTGAAGACCGCTTTAAAGGTAGCGGAAGTGAGAGGGGTAATTATGGCAGAAGCGGCTAACGCTGGAATTGAGACACTCGAATATCACCCAAACTCAATTAAAATTGCGATTACTGGCTACGGCAAAAGCGACAAAAAACAAATTATTTTTATGATCGATAAAATTTTGCAAATAAATAAAACTGGGAAAAAGAAAATTAGGTATGATGATGAGTATGACGCGATCGCAATTGCTTTGACTGCTACCGTTAATAATTATCCACATAAATAGCAAAAAACTGTTGCAAAGCTTTTTTAATATGATAAAAATTAGGCACGCAAAGTTTGCGGATTAAAAATAAATTTTATTTTATGGATGAACCTTTCGATGATATCTTGAGTGAAGATGATCTGGATGAGACTCTCCCCAAAAAGCCGCTGCTTGATCCAGACGAAGTTGACGAGGAATCTGCAGTAGAGGATGACGATGACGAGTTGCCAGAATAAAAAATAAAAACTCTGTTTAAAAACAGAGTTTTTATTTTAATTTAATTTTTAGAAAAGTTTTCTTGCCGATTTTTAGCTTGCCCTCTCGAACTAATTCATTGGGATCAGTAATTTTTGATTCTCCGAAATAAGAGACGGCTCCGCTTTCTACGAGCCTTCTGAATTCCGACTTTGATTCTACAATTTTCGCCCCCGTCAAAATATCAATCAATTTTGCGTCTTTCTCTGCTTCCAAAATCTGCGCATCTTCTGGAAATTCGCCTTTGCTGAAGGTATTTTCAAAATTTTCCATCGTTTCTTTGGCCTTTTCTTGATCGTGGAGTTGTTCGACAATAAGAGTAGCCGCTCGTTTCTTTAATTCAAAAGGATTTTCTTCTAAATCAAATTTATTTATCTCGTCTGTTGGCACATCTGTAAGTAGAGTAAACAACGGAATAATAGAATCGTCCCCCAAAGACATAATTTTGCCGAATAAATCCGAAGGGGAATCGGTCAAACCGATTACATTGCCCTCGCTCTTACCAATTTTCACGCCCTTAGAATCGGACAAAAGCGGGGTGGTCATCACAAATTTTTCTTTACCTTTCATGGCCTTCAGAAGAGTCCGGCCAGCGAGCATGTTGAAAGTTTGATCAGTTCCCCCTAATTCCAAATCAACTTCCATAACAACAGAATCATAAGCCTGGAGAAGTGGGTATAGAAATTCACGTACATTTATGGGTTCGCCCATTTTCATTCGTTCTTGAAACATATCGCGTTCAATTAATTGTTGAACAGAAAAATGTCCTGCAATATTTAAAATGTCGGTTTTGGTTAACTTGTCCAGCCACTCACCGTTATATAAAATCTTAATCGGATTTGATCCATCAAAACGAACGATTTTCCCAGCTTGAGTAAGATAACCTTTGGCATTTTCACGCAATTCTTCTCCAGTAAAAAATTTTTCGCGAGTTTTCTTTTTTCCCGTCGGATCTCCAGCCTCTCCGGTACCATCGCCAATAAGGAAAATAACTTCGTGACCAAGATCTTGCCATTGTCGGTGCTTCCGAAGCCCTACCATGTGCCCCAAATGAAGTTTGTCTCCTGTCGGATCAAATCCCTGATACAGTTTCAACTTCTTGCCAGACAATAATATTTTTTCTAAAGCTTCTTTACTCGGGTATATGGCGGAAACTGATCTAGTTAAAAGTTCTTCTATTTTCTCTTTCTCTTCCATACAAAAACTCTATCATAAACGGAAGGTTTTTGATATAATCGGAACCTATGTCATTTTGGCAAAAGCACAAACAAGCCCTAAAAACATTGGCTTTATTCGCCGCGGCCGGCTTTTTGTTGCTCTTTTCAGCCATACTTATCTGGATTTCGACCTTCCAGATGCCATCTCTCCAATCTATCGAAGAGAGACGGGTCAGCCAATCGACCAAAATATACGACAAAACGGGCAATGTCCTGCTCTATGACGTCTCTCAAAATAGCAAGCGCACAGTCATACCAATAGAACAGATAGCGACAAGCACCAAGAACGCTACTATCGCCATCGAAGACAAAATCTTCTACAATCATGGCGGCGTGGATCCAAAAGCAATTATCAGAGCCGTGCTGACCGATATCTTTACGTTGAATTTCAATCAGGGCGGTTCCACCATTACCCAGCAGGTGGTTAAGAATTCGATTTTGACCAACGAAAAGTGGATTTCCCGCAAGCTTAAAGAGTGGGTACTCGCCGTCCAAGTGGAGAAAGTCTTGAATAAAAAACAGATCCTCTCAATTTATCTTAACGAGATTCCATACGGTGGCACGGTCTATGGAGTCGAAGAGGCAAGCGAGACATTTTTCGGCAAAAAGGCCATTGATCTCGACTTAGCCCAGTCGGCTTACATCGCCGCCGTTCCTAACGCGCCCACTTTTTATTCTCCTTATGGACCAAACAAGCAAAAACTGGATGAAAGAAAAAATGTAGTGCTCACTGAAATGAAAAGCCAGGGGATGATCACAGAGACAGAATATAAAACAGCTAAAGAAGAAAGAGTAGTCTTTAAGCCACGAGAGGATTCGAGCATCAAGGCGCCCCATTTCGTCTTTTATGTCATTGATTATTTGAAAAATAAATACGGCGAAGATGTTTTGGAAAAGGGAGGGCTGAAGGTCACTACTACTCTCGATTATGACATGCAAGTAACAGCGCAGGAGATTGCCAACAAATACGCCCTGCAAAATGAGAAAACCTTCAATGCTTCAAATGCCGCTATTGTCGCGATCGATCCCAAAACGGGGGGTATTTTGACTATGGTCGGATCGCGCGACTATTTCGATACCAAAATCGACGGGGCTTTCAATGTGACAACCGCTAAGAGACAGCCTGGGTCTACTATAAAGCCCTTCATCTATTCAGAAGCCTTTCTGAAGGGCTACACGCCAGAAACCGTGCTCTTCGATGTGAAGACCCAGTTTGCCACCAACTGTCCGCCCGACAACCTCACAAGCGAAAATGGCTGTTATTCTCCAGACGATTATGATCTGAAATTTAGGGGGCCGATGATTTTACGGAACGCGCTTGCCCAATCCATTAACATCCCTTCCGTTCAAGTATTGTACCTCGCCGGTCTCTCTGACTCGATCGCTCTAGCGCGGGATATGGGCCTCGCTTCCCTCTCAAATAGGGGAGATTACGGTCTGACTCTTGTGCTCGGAGGTGGTGAGGTGACACCGCTCGAGATGACTTCTGGTTATTCTGTCTTTGCTAATAATGGAGTGAGAAATGATTACACTCCGATTATTAAAGTTGAGGACAAAACCGGTACCATTTTGGAAAGCATTACTCCTACCGGCCGACAGGTGCTGGACAAAGAAGTAGCTTTGAAAATTTCGGATATTCTTTCTGACAACGTGGCTCGAGCTCCCGCTTATGGCCAGAGTTCTTTCTTGTTTTTCCCCGATAGAGACGTGGCGGTGAAAACGGGTACCACCAACAACTACAAAGACGCCTGGATTATGGGTTATACGCCTTCTGTCGCAGTTGGCGCCTGGGCCGGCAACAATAACAACACGCCGATGGAGAAAAAGGTAGCCGGTTTTATCGTCGCCCCCATGTGGCGCGCCTTCATGGACAAGGTTCTAGCGAAGTATCCTGTAGAATCATTTGAGACACCCAATCCAGAAACTGATCCAAACTTGAAACCTATTCTTCGCGGTGACTGGGGTGGAGCTACTTCCACTATTCATTCCATCCTCTACTATGTAGACAAAAATGATCCTCGCGGCCCGATACCATCCAATCCGCAGAGTGACTCTCAATTTGCCAATTGGGAATACGCGGTGACAAAATGGGTAAGCGAGAATAATTATCCTAGTGGTAATACTAATTTCTGAAGAAGTTTTCTTTTGGTTTATGTGGTACCCTGCAGTAATAGTAGCTTACTATGAATACTTTATTGACGACAGAAGATAGAAATAATTATTTATAATGATTGTTCACATCTAAAATTTCGATAAGGTCTGGAGCACGGAAGATGAAGAGAGCGCGATACTTTTTGTCGACGCGAAAACTGTAGATTTTTAAATATTTTGGTTCTAGGATTTCTAGATTTAGGCTTGGATGATTGGGATCTTGAATGAAAAACTTACACTGTTTTTCAAACTTCTTTAGTAATTGCCTCTTTTTTAGGTAGTGAATTATTTCCTCATGGACAGGCAAAATGACCATCTTTTTGTACTAGGCTTTAAAATAAGAAGATCGTTTTAGTCCACGACTAAGAGAAGAAAGGAACTTCTGGTTGTATTTGCCAGTCTTTTTAAAATCAGCCATAACTTTCTTTCGGCTTTTTTCTGGAGGAGTAAGAGAGAATGTTCCTTGGGCCGCTTTCATCATGCGTCCGTAAGCTGTAGCACGCTCCATCAGATTCTCATATTCAACTTTTGGAATAGTTATATTACTCATATTTGCATTTTAGCATAAAAAGGTTTTATCTCAAGCCTTTCAAAACGACGCCTTTCAAATTCAAGTCAGAAATTATTTCTTCTCTATGCATGAAAATTTCGGTGCGCTTTAGGGGAGAAGTGTTAATGCGGAGATCGCCATTTTGTTCCAACACTAATTCTTCTTGATTGAGATTTACTTTAGTAAAAAGGTTGACCGATTTCATAATCTCGCCGATTTTAAGACTTCTACCACCATCTATCACTTGAAACTTTGCAAAAAAAGAGGAGATGTTTAACATAGGATTTATTATAGCACCGACTGGTAGTTCTTGAGCAAAAAGACTACTTCTTTTCGCAAATGAGTTTTAACCCAAGCTTTTTCTTTTTCGCCGGAGAGAAGTTCTGCAAGACCTCCCAATATTTCATTATCTTTGACTGCCTCAACAACAGGAATGCAATCTGCCATGTGTTCTTTGATGGTCTTATCGGTTCTTGCTTTGATCACATCGGCATTGATGTCCCAATGGTTGGTGCCAAAGAACCAAACGTCATAAATATCACGCATAGCTGTTTCGCTTCTTGTGGTCAGAGCCGCGAGCTTGCTTGCAAAGAGATAGTCTTTCTTTCCTGCAAGCATGGAGATGCCCAGATATTCTTTGACTTCGTAGTGTTCTCGAATATCTGGCATCAAAATTCTCACATTCACTTCCACTTTGACGTTATGATCTGCATCACCGTATGAGAGCAGGAAAAAGATAGTATTCCGTTTGATGTAATCGTCTTTAACTTCTCCATATTTCTTGAGTATACTGCCGATTTTTTCATGCACTAATTTTTGAGTAGCTTCGTCAGTTGAGAAGAGATCAAAGTCGAGATCTACAGAAAACCTGGTCAGGCCGTAGAAGAAGTACGCACACGTGCCACCTTTGAATCCAATAAGGGACGAAATGGAAGTGTCAGAGTATATATCTCGGAGAATTTGTCCCATTAGAAGCTGATGTTTTTCTTTATTGAGCATACAATTGTTTATTATTGTTTTGGTATTTAGTGACTCGTTTGATTAGTTGCTTATTATCATATATCTTAGAGAGTTCGAAGCAGAGCTGCCAGTTAATGGATCGTAAATTGTCGAAAAAGAATTTAGGAAATAAATAGATGGTATCGAGGAAAGCTCGTTCTGGTGTGGCGATGCTGTAATTCTTTTCGTTTTTGACACCAGCAGAGTTAAAGAGTACGCTTTCTTTTAACTTTCTAAATGTAATTGTTTTGTCGCCAATCTTTTTTACAATCTGATAGGGACCGGCTACAAAGATCGCAGTCTGGTGTTGAAAAATAATACCAGCTTCTCGGAGAACAGTTTCAAAGCTGATGTATGAAGGGGTGTAGATGCTCGTTGCTAGTTCTTTAACATCGTAACCTTTATTTTTTGCGAAGACGCCTCGAGTTAATCGAATGAGTGACCCTTCTTTTACATAATATTTAGCCTTTGTGAGAAGATTGACTGTATTGGTTTCCTCCCAAATCAAAGCCAGATCCTTTGTGGTTAGGATGGTCTTTGGAGACTGGTATAGTTTGGCTATTAGGTTATCTGTGGCCATACTGTATTATTTATTGATATGTTCAATGGAAAGGTGGTTTTTCCACCCTTCCATTGTATATTATTATAAAAACCAATTAAACTCACAAAAGTGAACAATTTTCATCCCTAGACAAACCTAAAAATTCATTGACAAATACTATCAAATTTGCTATCCTTCTGGCAGAATCTTACGATCTGTGTGGGCTATCAGGATTGTAAAAGGTCTTTCATCCTTTGCCCGTTCCGGAAGGAATCAAGCGGATGGACTCCAGTTTGTTGGCCACTAGGTCACAAAAAGGAGAAGGTGATGACACACGAATGTACTTGCACAAGCTGCGGAAAGAAATTTGATCAAAATTCAGAACTTCAGCACTTAAGGTCTGCACTTGCTACGAGTAGCGGTGCAGTTTGCTACGGGTGCGCACTCGCAGAGATCACTAAGGGTCGCGCTCCAGAAGAGGGCGACTTTAACACGGCAAGAATTGTTTCCGGCGAGATGACCGACAAGGAAGCTCGCTGGCTACAAGAAGATTTGAGAGCCGTCGAAGAAGGCAGATCCATTAGAGAGCCTTATTACGATGAGGCCGAGGAGGACTATGTCGATCCTGCTTGGTGTTATCAGTGCAATCGAGACATCGCATTCTGCAAATGTATCTGTCACGAATGCGGTGAGGATATCGATAATTGTCAGTGTGAGTAGTAGTACCTTCAGAGCCAACTTTGTTCGGCTCCTGATCTGGACTCACGAAGGGTTTTTATTCGCGAGCCAAAAGACAGGGATCAAATAGTTCTTTAGGAGAATACAATGCCAGGGTATCAAGTGTGTTGTTTTTGTCCGGTGGATCTCGACGAGCCACGCGGAAGTCATTACATTGGTTGCCCCTTTTACATCAGTGTAAATGGGAACAATCAAACGGGAGTCGGAGAGAATAGTTTTTCTTTCGACGAAGCAGTTGAATTGTTTAAGGCCTGTTTTGCGGATGGAAAGGACGCCGCGAACGAAAGTCCGAAATCTGACAATGAGACCTACTCGTATGGCTGGAAGAAGGCCAGAGAAATACCGCTTCCTTGGTAAATTACCGCCCACAACTGGACAAGATCCGTTGGAGGGCGGATTTTGTTTACTTAAACGCTTCCTTCAAAAAAGCCAAAGTGATCTGTTGATTATAGAGGTGAGCCTGGTATATATCACCTTCATATTTATCTGGATTTTCTTTTTCCAAATTCTCAATCTGTTTTTCCAGTCTAGCAATGCTGTCTTTGGGATTTTCTACAAGGAGTGGTCGTGCCTTTTCTGCATCGTCTGTGGTAGTTGGTTCGCCAATAGTTTTAATATACTTACACAAAAATCCCTTGATAACATATTTCTTTTTGAGAAAATCTCGATAAGCAGTCACTTCTCCAAGCGGCTTTAATATTTCAATCTCCATTCCAGCTTCTTCAAGAGCTTCACGATGCAAGGCTTTCTCAAATGTCTCTCCTTCGTCTACTCCACCACCAATTAAATTCCAAGTGAAAAGCATAGTTTTTCCATCGTCGTCTACTACAACAGCTTTGGTTGTATTTCTGGTTTCGTAATCTGTTGGTTCAGTTTTGGTTGATTTTAATATGAGGTTCATATTTATTTTGAGCTCTCAAAGCTACTTATTCATCGGCATCGCGATATAAGTGAACGATTTGTCAGAAGAGCCGGAGATGATCATCGGTTTGCCGACACCGGAAAGGAAAAGATGGATGGATTCGGAGTCGATAGACTGCAAAGAATCCAAAATATATTTGTAATTGAAGCTGATTTCTAAAGGATTGCCAGAGACTTTGGACTGGAGAGTCTCGTTATATTCTCCCACATCGTTATTTTTGGCAGAGAGAGTTACCTTAGTCCCGTCAAATTTAAACCGAATCTGATTGAAGGCGTCTGTGAAAACTTGAGCTGATCTGATTGCTTTAATCAGATCTTGTTTCAGAATAGTGGCTTCAGTATGAATTTCCTTCGGGATAATTTGCTTATAATCCGGGAAAGAGCCGTCGATTACTCGAGAAACTATCTTGCCTTGGCTGAAAGAGATCTGAACTTGATTTTTATCAAAATAAACATCTACTTCTTCGTTTAATCCTTCCAATATTTTTAAGATGTCCGGAATATTTTTATAAGGAATCAAAACCGGTTGAAAGTCGGTTGGGTTTTTATACTGCACTTTTTTCTCGGCAAGTCTAAAGGAGTCTGTGGCTACGAAAATTAGTTCCTGATTGCCTGGATAAATATATACACTCGAAAGTTCTGGTTTGATGCTTGAAACCGAGGCGCAATACCACACAGCCCGGAGCCCCAGAGCAAAATCTTTTGGGTTAAGTGTAACCGTTCTTTCTCTAGGAACCTCCGGAATTACTGGGAAATCCTCGGCGGGGTAGGATTTTATTGTTGTTGACATTCTATTCGAACCAACCTTCAAATTTCCTGCCTCAGTGGAAAGTGAGACGGGGCCAGCCTCAAGATTCGAAATAAATCCACGAAAAACCCCCCCCAATCCCGCCTGAAACTATTTTTCGACCGCTGGATGAAATCCTGGCAGGAAAAAGATCTCGCTACCTATGTGGAATCTTATGCCGACGAATTCCGCAAGGATAAGATGGATCGCTTGGAATACGCGAAATA
>OBEQ010405498.1_pt1 | contig 17748 bp, 14 predicted proteins | sample 1670901 | NCBI WGS metagenome assembly OBEQ01 (sample SAMEA104232315, study PRJEB22302) | groundwater metagenome | biome: forest; feature: aquifer; material: groundwater | place: USA | collected 2011-08-07 | depth 5.4 m
CCCGTGCCGCTCCTGCCCGGCATCCGCCACTACCTGGTGGCGGGCGCGATCTCCGCCGAGCCCTGGCTGGTCGCGCTGTTCGGCGACTCCATCGTTCCCGTGGCCAGCGCCACCAACGGCATCCTGCCGCTGCCCCAGGATCACGTGCACATCTTGCCCGGCGTGACCCACGTCGGGCTCGCGCACCACGCCGGCGCCTACGAACGCATGCGCGCGTGGTTCATGGAGGTGCTGCCATGAGCAAACCGACGGGTCGCTGGCGCGGGCTCAAATCGCTGGTCCAGGACGCCGTCGTGCAGGCCTCGCACGCCATCGAGGAGGTGCAGAAGCGCACCGCCGGGCGGCCCTTCGCCGTGCTGACCCACATTCCGCCCATCGCCGAGGCTGCCCGCGGCGTGCAGGTGATCCACGACGCCGCCGTCGCGGGCGTGCACGGGACCATCCGTCTGGTCACGCGCGTGGTGGGCAAGACGCTCGATGTGGCGCTCGACGTCATCGAGCCCCGGGGCGAGAACGAGGACGATCCGAAACCATGACCCTCACCATCAAGCTCGTCCGCCACGGCGAATCGGAGGCCAACACCGGCCGCGTCGATCCGCTGCTCGTGGGCGACTACATGGTGCCCATCTCCGAGGTGGGCAAGACCCAGGCGCTCGCGGCCGGAGTCGACATCGGTGCCGACTTCATCCGCGACGCGCTGGTCTACTGCTCGCCCTACCTGCGCGCAGGCCAGACCCTCGACGGCATCCTCGCTGGCGCCGGCCTCGACGCCGCGGAGCTGGCGAGGCTGCGCCGCTACGAGGATCCGCGCCTGCGCGAGGTCGAGCACGGCTACGACTCGGTGGAAGCGCAGGACGCGCTGCGCAAGACCCACGGCTGGTTCTACTACCGCTACCGTGGCGGCGAGAGCCCGGCCGACTGCTTCGACCGCACGTCCAACTTCCTCGAGTCGATGATGCGCCAGGTCGAACGCCACCACGCGGCGCGCGCCCTGGTCGTCACCCACGGCCTGACCATCCGCTGCTTCGTGATGCGCTTCCTGCACCTGCGCGTCGAGGACTTCGACCGCATCGACAATCCGCACAACTGCGAAGTGATCACGCTCGGCGACCAGGCCGTCATCGGCGCGTGCACGTTCGTGAAGGACTGGTGGGGCGTCAGCGGCCTGCGTCTGCGTCAGCTCGAGGATTGAGCGCGCGCTGCCGGGCCGCGTACAGCCCGTACGCGTAGGCGGCGATCATGACCAGCAGGCAGACCACGCCGAGCGTGACGTAGCGCGACACCAGCTGCTTCTCGGTCCAGTTGAAATCGTCGGTGAGGCGCGTCGGATCGCTGGTGCCCACGCCTTCCATCTCGCCGTAGGGGATCGAGTCGGTGTCGCTGCGTGCGCGCCACCATTGCAGAAATGGATCCATGAAGCCGAAGGCGCCGATGACCAGGAAGCCCCAGCGCAGCCAGTGCCTGTGCACGTACGAGCCAGGACGCGAATAGAAGGTGAGGAAGAGCAGCGTGCCCAGCACCAGGCCGCCGCCGTCGCCGCCGAAGGTGATGAGCGCGCGCGCCCGCTCGGCCGGCAGCACGAAGGTGAACACCAGCTGCGTAAGCGCCACCAGCGCGGCGCCGGCGACGATGCCGAAGCGACGCGCGCGCCAGGCGCGGTAGCCGAGCGAGCCGAGCGCCGCGAGCAGCAGCAGCGTCACCACGATGGAGCGCTCGTCGGCGACCGAGGTGCGCCATGGCCCGGGCAATGCGGCGAAGCCGGACAGCCACGCGGTCACGGCGTGGCCGAGCTCGTGCACCCACATGGACAGGAAGACGCGAAAGAACGACTGTCCGAAGGCGCTGCGGTAGACCAGCCAGGCCAGCACCAGGGCCAGCGCCGGCGCGATCGCGCGCAGACGCAGCTCGAGCTGCGCGTCGTTGTCCTCGGCCTGCCAGACGCGGCCGGTGGGTTGCGGAGGCGACGCCTGGCCGGGCGTCTCGTAGGGCGTCTGGCATTGCGGGCAGTACGCCATGGGCAGGCGGGGCGCGCCGCAACCGGGGCAGCGTTCGCCGCGTCCGCCCGCCGCCATGCCTAGAGCCACTCCGGGTCGAGCAGTGCGTAGGAGTCCTCGCCGCTGCGGCACAGCTGGGCCAGGTGATCGATGCGCGGCAGCTCGGTGCGGATCCAGTACTGCGCCGCGGCCAGCTTGGCCCGGTAGAAGCCCTCGTCGCGGGCGCCGCGCGCCAGGGCCTCGCGCGCCGCCGCGGCCAGCTCGATCCACTGCCACGCGATCGCCACGGTGGCGAACAGCTCCAGGTAATCCGAGGCGTGGCGCATCATCTTCTCGGGGTCGCCGGCCAGGCCATAACGTCCCAGCTCGAAGGTCAGCTCGAGCACCAACTTGACGCCACGCTCGACCTCGGCGACCCAGCCCTCGTCGACTAAAGCGGCGCGGGCGCGCGCGGCGGTACGCGTGACCTCGGCGGCGTACGCACGCAGCGCCTCGCCGCCGCCGGCCACGGCGCGCCGGCCCAGCAGATCCATGGCGTGGATGCCGCTCGTGCCCTCGTGGATGGTGTTGAGCTTCTGGTCGCGCAGCCAGGCCTCGGGCAGGTACTCGCTCGAGTAGCCGTAGCCGCCGTGGATCTGCAGCGCCAGCGCGTTGGCCTCGAAGCCCTTCTCCGCCGGGAAGGTCTTGGCCACGGGCGTGAGCAGGTCGAGCAAGAGCTGCGCGCGCGCCTTCTCGCCCGCGTCCTCGGCGTGGCCAGCCAGATCCGCGTAGTACGACGCGCGCGTGAGCAGGGCCAGGCCGCCCTCGACGATGGCCTTCTGCCGCAGCAGCATGCGGCGCACGTCGGCGTGCTGCACGATGGGCACCTGCGGCGTGGCTGGATCCTTGGCCGCGAGCGAGCGGCCCTGCGGACGCGTGCGCGCGTAGGCGAGCGCCTCGTGGTAGGCCACCGACGCGGTGGCCACGCCGTTCAGGCCCACCATGATGCGCGCCTCGTTCATCATCTGGAACATGTAGCCGATGCCCTTGTGGGGCTCGCCCACCAGCCAGCCATGGCAGTCGCCGCGCTCGCCATAGTTCAGGGCCAGGCTGGGCAGTGCGCGCCAGCCGATCTTGTGGATGACACCCGCGACACTGATATCGTTGTCGACCAGACTGCCATTCTCGAGTCGCCGCTTGGGCACGGCGAAGAGCGAGACACCCTTGATTCCGGCGGGCGCACCGCGCAGGCGCGCCAGGGTCATGTGCACGATGTTCTCGGCCATGTCGTGGTCGCCGGCGGAGATGAAGATCTTGCTGCCGCTCATGAGGTAGTCGCCCGCGCCCGTGGGCGTGGCGGTGGTCTGCACGTCGGAGAGGCTGGAGCCGGCCTGCGGCTCGGTCAGCGCCATGGTGCCGGTCCACTCGCCGCGGTACATGGGCGCCATGTACTCGCGCTTGAGCCGCTCGTCGCCGAAGGCCTCGATGAGGTGCGCGGCGCCCGCGGTCAAGCCGATGTAGCCGTACGCCGACAGGTTGCCGGCCATGAGGTAGGCCGCCGCCAGCGTCGATACCACCATGGGCAGCTGCTGCCCGCCCACCGCGGTGGGGCGCCCGGCCGCGGCCAGGCCCAGCTCGACCAGCTTGGGAAAGAAGGCCTTGAGCTGCGGGTGCACCAGCACGCGCCCGTCGACCAGGCGGGGCGGAGCCTCGTCGAGCGCGCGGTAGGCGGGGAAGAGCACGTCGCGGGCGAAGCGGCGCGCGCTGTCGATGACCAGATCGAAGGTCTCGCGCCCGTGCTCGGCGAAGTAGGGCAGCTCGCACAGCCTGGTCGCGTCGAGGACGTGGTAGAGGAGGAACTCGACGTCGCGATCGTCGAGCAGCGGATTGGCCTGGGCCGCGGGCATGCGCACAGGATACCGCCTCGGGCTCAGTAACGGAGGAAGTCGAGCGTGGCCGCGAAGGTGATGGCACGCGCCTCGGTCTCGTGGAACAGCGGGTCGACGACGCGGGTGCGCACACTCAGCGCCAGCGACGGCGAGAACTCGTAGCCGAAGCCGAGGTACAGGCCGAAGGCCAGGTCGACGGGCAGATCGGGATCCGAGGGGCGCAGCAGCAGGTCGAGCTCGCCACCCGCATCGACGAAGAACGAATCCTGGTCGGGGCTGGTGTAGAAGATCGCGCCCACGCCGTGGCAGTAGTTGGCGCCCGCGAGCGGCGCCAGGATCAGCCCCAGCCAGCCTCCAATCAGCTTGTCGTCGACGTTGGTGGTATCGGGCTCGTCGTCGGTGTCGGTGAAGTACCACTTGTAGATGTCGGCGATGGTGCGCCAGTCCTGGAACACCAGCGACGGCACATATTCGAAGCCGAAGTGGTCGTTCAACATGGACACGTGGCGACCCTGGATGACCACCGCGGGATCGCCATCGAACGCGCTGAAGGCGCCCGTGGGCGACAGTGTGTACGAGCCGGCGCCGAAGCCGATGAGGTATGCCGGGCGGGCGATACGCAGGGGCGGCGCCGGGCTCACGGGCGGCTGCAGCTGTGCGGGTGCGGGCGCCGGTGCCGGCTGCTGCGCCCCGGTGCCCGCCGGCGCGGGCGCGGGCTCGTTGTGCCGGTCGTCGGCGAGCGCCACCCTGGGCAGCATGACGATCGCCAGCAATGCTGCCAGCCCGCTTGCTCCCCGATTCCGCCGCCTCGCCATCGCCAGCGATCTTATAGGAAGGCGCGCACCGTCGGGCGGCAGAGACGGGCACATGACGCCGCCCTGGAGGCGAGCGCGCCGCCGTGCTACTTCTCGCCTTCCATGCCCACGCCGACAGCACTAGGCTTCGACTTCGGCACGACCAACAGCGCCATGGCGCTCTCCGATGGCGGCAGCGGTCGCGCCCGGGTCACGCGCACCTTCCGCTCGGTGCTGTACTTCGACCCCGACGAGCGCGGCAAGGACCGCCGGCCGCTGGCGGTGGCCGGGCCGCCCGCCATCGAGCGCTACCTGGCCGGCGACGGCTCGGGCCGGCTGATCCAGTCGCTCAAGTCGTACCTGGCCAGCCGGCAGTTCCGCGCCACCAGCGTCTTCGGCATCACCTACACGCTCGAGGATCTCATCGCGCTCATCGTGCGCGATCTGCGCGTGCAGGCACGCAGCGAGCTGGGCGCCGAGCTGCCCGGCCACGTGGTCGTGGGTCGTCCGGTGCGCTTCGCCGGCGAGGAGTCGGATCAGGAGTACGCCCTGGCGCGTCTGCGCCAGGCGCTGCTCGCGGGCGGCTTCGAGAGCGTCGACTTCGAGTACGAGCCGGTCGCGGCCGCGTGGCACTACGAGAGCAGCCTGGATCACGACGAGCTGGTGCTCATCGCCGACTTCGGTGGCGGCACGAGCGACTTCTGTCTGGTGCGGGTCGGGCCGGGCGTGCGCGCCCGCGGACGCAGCGCCAGCGACATCCTGGGCACCGAGGGCGTCGCGCTCGCCGGCGACGCCTTCGACGCGCGCATCCTGCTCCAGCGCGTGGCGCCCGCGCTGGGCAAGGGCACGACCTACGTGTCGCACGGCAAGTCGATGCCGGTGCCGCCGTGGCTGTATTCGCACCTCGAGCGCTGGCATCACCTGTCGTTCCTGAAGTCGAAGGAGACGCAGAAGCTGCTCGACGACATCCAGCGCGAGTGCAGCGCGCCCGAGAAGCTGGCCGCGCTCGCCCATCTGATCGATGCCGACCTCGGCTACCAGCTGTACCGCTCGGTCGAGAAGACCAAGCTGGAGCTGTCGGCGCGGGCGGATGCGCCCTTCGCCTTCGACGACGACCCCATCCAGATCCGCGCCCAGGTGGCCCGCGTCGACTTCGAGGCCTGGATTGCCGACGAGCTGGCCGCCATCGCCGGCTGCGTCGATCGGCTGCTCGACAGGACCGGCGTGGCGGCGGCCGAGGTGGACCGGGTGTTCATGACCGGCGGCTCGTCGCTGGTGCCTTCGGTGCGCGCCCTGTTCGTGCAGCGTTTCGGCGAGGCGCGCCTGGCCGGCGGCGACGAGATGACCTCGGTGGCCAGCGGCCTGGCCCTGCGCGCCGCGGGCGGCTGACGCGGCCGCCCCGGTGCTGCTGCCCGGTGCACGGGCCCGTGCACCGGGAGCAGGCGAATGGCAGTCGTGACGCGCCGCGCGAACGTGACACGCCGCACACCCGACCGCGGAAGATCGCCCCGGCGAGGCCGTATATGGCCTCCACCAGGCAAGTGGCCATTGAAACTAATTGACACTGCCAAGCGGCCAATGTAGAGTCTGTTCACTTTCAATGTTCTGCATACTTCACAAAGACGCAACCAACGCACCGGCCCCGGCCGGCGCGCATCCGGGTCGCCCCACGGTGACCGGATGGTCGTATGCGTCGTCCACCTTGGCCACCATGCGTGGTTGTGGCGAGCAGAAGCAGCAGCAGGAACTTCCGCGGATTGGTTTCGGGCGCGGTCTGGATAGCAGCAACAGGGAGGCCTCCGTCGTGTAACGCGGTTTTCAACCGCCCCACGGCCGAGGCCACCCAGGGAAACCCGGGTGGCTTTTTTCTTTTCGGCCTTCCGAGCTCTCTGGCAACGACGAAGTAGCGACTGAACGTTCACGCACCGGGTCGGGGGAGCATCCGGTGCCGTCAGGGGACGTGTGTCCGCAGTACGTGAGTGTGAATGACATATTCGGGACTGGTCTAATGGAAGGACGCGCGGCTCTGAACCGCTAACTCCAGGTTCGAATCCTGGGTCCCGAACCGTGCACTGCGGTGTGCGCGACGCGAGTGCCCGAGCATTGCTCGTGGCCAGGGCGAGCGGCACGGCGGTCGGGCGGAGCCATGCCTTCGGGCAGCACTCCCCACGCGCCGGCTGTGCCGGTGAATGCCGATGTCTTTGACAACCGAATAGTCTACGAGGCGGGGACGCAGCCAGCGTCCCCAATATCCCGCTCTTGCGTAGAAGGTCTGCGCGTCCGGCTGAAGACCGGAAGGTCCTGGTTCGATTCCAGGGGGCGGGACGACGGGTTGGTAGCAAACGTTGGCTTTTGCACCGGTTTCTTAAGCCGGGGGACGTGGGTTCGATTCCCACCCAACCCACCGTCAGTTTTTGGTTCGACCTGGAGGGTCCGTCCTGCATCGGTGCCAGGTGCCCGCCTGCTAAGCGGGTGGCCGCGTCACAGCGGCCTGGAGGTTCGACTCCTCTGCCCTCCTCGACTGCGGCTGAAGTGTTGATGGTGACACGCCGGTATGCCACGCCGGAATCACGGGTTCGAGTCCCGTCCGCCGCTCCATGCAGTGCTTCTCGGAGGAGCAAGCCAACTGGTGATGGCAGCGGTCCCGAAAACCGACGAACCCTCGCAAGGGGTCTTGGGAGTTCAACTCTCCCCTCCTCCTCCACGGCTTCGCCGGCGGGAGTGCTTCGCGCGCCCGGGTCGTTCCGGCCGTCGGCTCGATCCCCTCCTCCCCGACGATGACCACCTGCTCGGGCGTGGTCCAACGGCAGGACGCGGCACCTTGAATGCCTGAAACGGAGGTTCGAATCCTCCCGCCCGAACCGTTCGTTCGTCTTGGTCCCGTTCGTCCAGCGGCTGAGGATGACCGGCTTTCAATCGGTAGAGAGGGGTTCGAATCCCCTACGGGACGCTCATGGGGAGTGACCTTCACGGGATGGCCGTGGCTGTAAACCACTGCGGGAAGGTTCGAGTCCTTCCACTCCCACGCATCGACGCGCAACTCGCAACACCCGGGGAGACCGGCGGGACCGGAGCTTCGTTTCGCAATCGAGGCCACTTGGGTTCAACTCCCATTCTCTCCACCCTGCAATCATGCAGTCGCAATGAATGGCACTTGCCCGAATCATCGGGCCGAAAGGAGGTGCCCAGTGACGTTCAATCTGAGCAAGTTGTGGAATCGCAAGAACACGCCGCAGTCGGAGCAGATCCCGGGCTCCTCGCAGGTGCCCAACTCGGCGGGCGGCTTCAGCTGGGCCGTCGACGACTGGACCCGGCTGGACCGCTTCCTCGTCCTCGGCGTCGAGGGCGGAAGCTACTACTCGAGCGAGCGGACGCTGACGCGCGGGAGCGCCGAGGCGGTCGAACGCTGCATCGCTGCCGACGGTGCGCGTGTGGTCCGGCGCATTGTCGAGATCTCGGACGGCGGCCGGGCGCCCAAGAACGACCCGGCCATCTTCGCGCTCGCGATGGCGGCCAAGCTGGGTGACCCGGCCACCCGCCGGGACGCGCTGGCGGCGCTGCCCAGGGTCTGCCGCATCGGCACGCACCTCATGCACTTCGCCGAGTCGGTGGAGGCGTTCGGCGGCTGGGGCCGGGGCACGCGCACGGCCGTGGCTCGCTGGTACAACGGCAAGCCGGCGGCCAAGCTGGCCTACCAGCTGGTCAAGTACCAGGCGCGTGACGGCTGGTCGAACCGCGACCTGCTCCGTCTCGCGCATCCGAAGGCGGCCTCGCCGGCGCACGACGCGCTCTACCGCTGGGTGGTGAAGGGCGAGCTGGGCCTGCCGGCGCCCGAGGGTCTCGCGGTCGTGGAGGCCTTCGAGGCGGCCAAGCAGGCCAGCAACGTGGCCGAGATCGTGCGGCTCATCCGGGCCCACGACCTGCCGCGCGAGGCGGTGCCGAGCGAGTGGCTCACCGACGCGCGCGTGTGGGAGGCGCTGCTCGAGCGCATGCCGGTCACCGCGATGATCCGCAACCTGGCGACGATGACCCGAGCGGGCCTGCTCGCGCCGCTCGGTGACTCGACCGCCAAGGTCACCGCGCGGCTGGCCGACCGCGACCTGCTCAAGGCCGCGCGTCTGCACCCGATCGCCGTGCTGGCCGCGCTCCTGACCTACCGGGCCGGCCATGGTGCCCGCGGCCAGAACACCTGGTCGCCGGTCGCCGCGATCGTCGACGCGCTGGACGCGGCGTTCTACGCCACGTTCATGAACGTCGAGCCGACGGGCAAGCGCACACTGCTTGCTCTCGACGTCTCGGGATCGATGGGCAGCGGCGTGGTTGCCGGCGTCCCGGGACTCACGCCGCGCGTGGCGAGCGCGGCGCTGGCCCTCATCACGGCGGTGACCGAGCCCAAGCACGCGTTCGTGGCCTTCTCGACGACGCTGCAGGAGCTCGACATCTCGCCGCGCTGGCGGCTCGACCGGGTGGTGCAGGAGATCAGCGGCATGCCGTTCTCGGGCACCGACTGCGCGCAGCCGATGCTGTGGGCGACGGCGCGCGATGTCGACGTGGACACGTTCGTCGTGTACACGGACTCGGAGACCTGGGCGGGTGGCGTGCACCCGGCGCAGGCGCTCAAGGACTACCGCAAGTCGCGCAACCTCGCGGCCCGGTCGGTGGTCGTGGGCATGGTGTCGAACGGGTTCACCATCGCCGACCCGAACGACGCCGGCATGCTCGACGTGGTTGGCTTCGACACCGCGACGCCGGCGGTGATTGCTGACTTCGCGCGAGCGTGAGAACGACACGTCAGCAGTGGACCGCGAAGGCCACTGCTGGCGCGCCCCGGCCGGTTCCGGTTGCAGCCGTCGACTGCAGCCGGAGCCGGCTCTGCCTCTCGCAGCCTTCCGGGAAGGCGTCCGCCCCGTAAGCGGAATAGCTCGGTTCGACTCCGACGAGAGGCTCCTCTGGAGACCGTAGTGTAAAGGCAGCACTCGGGATTGTGGCTCCCGCAGTGTCGGTTCGAATCCGACCGGTTTCCCCAGATTGGCAATTCACTTGTAGCGGGCAGTGGTGTCGGATTCCACATCTGGCCTCATAAGCCAGGCGACGCCGGTTCAACTCCGGTGCCCGCTCCCAGCAACCCTCCGCGCCGTGCGCGAGTCATGAAAGGAGAAGAGGTCGTGGAAAAGTTGACCAGTTTGCAAGCCATCCTCAGGTACTGCGAGACCCGCGGCATCCGACCGGTGCCCGTGGAGGAGCTCCGACAGCTGGCGCCCGAGCAGCGGGAGCGTCTGGGTGAAGCATGCGCCCGGATGCTGGGTGTCGAACGCGTGCAGAAGCCGCCCCAGTAGCGGCGACGCGTTCCCGCGCATGGTGACGATAGTGTAACGGCAGCACATCTTCCGTCGACAACTACCTTGCCCGGTCACGGGCCGCACGTTGATGGTTATCGGACTGTTAATCCGAAGGTCCCGGTTCGAGTCCGGGTCGTCACCCGAAGTCTTCTGGTAGCGGTAGCTCAGCGGCAGAGCACCCTCCGTCTTCCACAAACTCGCCCGTACGCGGGCCGCAGGTAGATGGTTATCACCGGTCAGGCCCCGGTTCGAATCCGGGTCGCTACCCCAGTACGAGTTCTGGCAACTGGCATTCACGGGGCGCCGCCCATCAAATGGGGGCACCAGCCTATCGAAAGGCTGGGACCGTCCTTCACCTTCGCCCGCTCGCGGGCCGTCGACGGATGGTTATCGTGGTTCGACTCCAAGCGCCCCGCCTGCTCCCTTGGCTCAACAGAAGAGCGCCGGTATCACAAGCCGGAGGCGACCGTGCGACTCGGTCAGGGAGTACCGCAGCTTCCATGCTTGGGTGATTGAAACGGTATACATCCTCGGCTCAGACCCGAGGGGCCCCAGGGCCATGCGGGTTCGACTCCCGCCCCAAGCACCACGCCGGCGTAGCTCAACAGGAAGAGGCAGCGGGCCCAAACCCCGAAGGTTGCGAGTTCGAATCTCGCTGCCGGTACGACGTTTCTCGCCCTTGTGGGCCTGTCCGGTGGAACCGGAGCCCGGTCTTCTAAACCAGGCGGCGGGGTTCGATTCCCCGATGGGCCAATCACTTCGTTCGTGTCGGCCGCGTCCCAGCACGCGCCCGCGCGCTTCGCGCGCCGGGGAAGTCCCGTCGCTTCGCGGGCGATTCCCCGATGGGCCAATCTCGCAGTTCCTTCGTCCTTTATGGGCCTGTCCGGCGGAGCCGGAGCCTGGTCTCCTAAGCCGGGTAGCGGGGTGCGACTCCCCGATGGGCCACTCACTTCGTTCGTGTCCCGGCCGCGTCCGAGCACGCGCCCGCGCGCTTCGCGCGCCGGGGAGGTCCCGTCGCTTCGCGTACGACTCCCCGATGGGCCACTCTCGCAGTTGTTCGTCGGCGCAGACTGCCGGGGCCGGCAGGGCGATCTCATACATCGCGCCGTGAGGGTTCGAGTCCCTCGTCTGCGACCACCGTTGCGCTTGGCGGCCGTGATGTAACGGCAGCATGCGAGGCTTCCAACCTCGTCGTACGGGTTCGAGTCCCGTGGGCCGCTCGCTTCGCTCACGTCCCGGCGCCCGACAGCCGGCGCCGCCGCGCTCCGCGCGCTCGGGACGTCCCGGCTCTTCGAGAAGCGAGTCCCGTGGGCCGCTCGCTTCGCTCGCGTCCCGGCGCCCTACAGCCGGCGCCAGCGCGCTCCGCGCGCTCGGGACGTCCCGGCTCTTCGAGAAGCGAGTCCCGTGGGCCGCACCATTGCCACTGCGCGAACACGAACGTGCCTCTTGGCCTTCTGGGAAGGTGTCCGCCTGGTACGCGGACGAGACGGTTCGATTCCGTCGAGAGGCTCCATACGAACGATGAACGACGACGAGACATAGGCTGCGATCTGGGATCGGCGCGAACTCCAAATCCGTGCAGCGAGGTTCGAATCCTCGGCAGTCTGCGAACGACTACGGGCCGGCAGGTGTTGGTTATCGTAACTATAACGGACCTAAGGTATCCAAGTTGGGGTGACCCAACGACGGTGAGCGGCTTCGGTGTCTCTCGTAGACGCCGACCGCGTGTCCAACGCCGGCAGCAATGCCGGCGCGACGTCTCGCCATGCCGACAGCAATGCCGGCGCGGCGTCTCCGACGCCACCCACTCGCCCGGAAGCGTTCTGCGCTCACGTGACTGCAACGGTAGACATCTTCGCCTGAGATGCGAAGGGCCGAACGTCCCTTCGGGGGCGACTCCCGCCGTGAGCACGACTCGGAGCACGACTCGGAGCTCGAATGGGATTGTCGATCAACGGGAGGTCACCGGTCCGGCATGCCGGAGATGAGGGTTCGATTCCCTCCGATTCCACCAGCACATGCGTACGTTTCTTGCCCCTGGACGCCTCTGGTGAGGCGAGCCGGCTGTCTACCGGTCGAGACGGGTTCAATTCCCGTCAGGGGCGCCGCAGCATCCGCAGCTCTGTCCCCGAAGGACGATGGTCGTCCGCTCGCCCCTCAAGCGAGACGAGGAGGGTTCGATTCCCCCCGGGGATACCATGGCGAGCCGTCGCGATCGGGTTACCTACCACCCATGGAGCCGGGTCAGGGCCCGGCAAGGAAGGAGCCAACCTCCGTCCTCCGCCCGATTGCAGCTTTTGTTCGCCGTATTTCTCATTCGGTCGTAGCACAATGGCAGTGCGCCCGGCTGTTAACCGGGGGGTTGCAGGTTCGAGTCCTGCCGACCGAGCCAGGCGAGCCGGAAGGATTGGGTTATCTCCGGTAGATGCGGCCACAAAGGCCGCGGGGTTCGAATCCCCAGTTCCCAGTCCCACCACTCGTTCGCCGCTCTCTCAAGAAACATGGATGAAATGACATGACGAAGTTGATTCTCGAGCCCTACCTGCACCAGATGGACCGCTGGCCGGCGAGCGGACGCCACATCCTGGCCCAGCACGACGCCGGTTCCGTCGTCGTCTACCAGGCGTACCGCCCGGCCATCGGCCGGCACGCTGCCACACACGGCGAGTTCGGCGGCGAGTGGAGCTTCGCCCGCATGAGCTGGATCAAGCCGAACTTCCTGTGGATGATGTACCGCTCCGGCTGGGCCGAGAAGCCCGACCAGGAGGTCGTGCTGGCCGTGCGCCTGCGCCGCAGCGCCTTCGACGAGATCCTCGCCGGTTGCGTGCCGTCGAGCTACGACCGCACACGCTGGCCCAACGAGGCCGCGTGGCGCCAGGCCGTCACCGACTCCGACGTCCGGCTGCAGTGGGATCCCGATCATGATCCCGCCGGCCGCCCGCTCGAGCGACGTGCCATGCAGCTCGGCCTGCGCGGCGAGACGCTGCGTCGCTACGCGCGCGAATGGATCATCGACATCGAGGACATCACACCCTTGGTGGTCGAGCAGCGCGCGCACATGCACGAGCGCGGCTACCTGCAGCTCAGCACGCCGCACGAGGACGTCTACCCGGTGGCCGACCCGCGCGTCGCCGCGGCGCTGCACCTCGACGCTCCGCCGCCGCCGGCCGTTGCTTCGTCTGCGCCCGCCGCCTGAATCACCTGAGCATCTTCAAGTAGCGCCAGGCCACGCGCACGCAGCGCGCGACCTCCCATCAGTACAGGTTCGTCGTTCGAGCCGGCAGTGCAGGGTTATCAGGGATCCCTGCGCCAGATCACTCGTTCGTGCGACGGACACTTCGCGCGCGCGTAGCTCACTGGCAGAGCGCTTCCATGACGAGGAAGAAGCAGGTGGTTCGATTCCACCCGCGTGCACCGACCGGTACCGTATGCCGCCGCCCCGAGGATGGGACGCAGTGCTACGAACGCTGACGGCGAGGGTTCGACTCCTTCCGGCGGTACCAGCAACGAATTGGGTCCGTGGCCGAGATAGCGAGGCACGCGGCTGCAACCCGCGATCACCCCGGTGCGAATCCGGGCGGACCCTCCACGCCGTTCGAACGTTTCATCTGCCTGTAAGTCATCGGTAGACAACCCCGCTTGGAACGGGGAAGCAGCAGGTTCGATTCCTGCCAGGCAGACCATCTACCCGTAGCACAACTGGCAGTGCAGCCGCCTGATGAGCGGAAGACTGGGAGTTCGAATCTCCCCGGGTGGACCACGAGGTCCGGGCTATTCGCGCGGATTCTCCATGCGCTCGCGCACCAGCTCGAGCGCGCGCGCGCAGTACAGCCCGTCCTCGATGCGCTCGTCGAGCGTCCAGCGCAGCAGCAGCTCCTTGCGCACGCCCAGCGAGCCGTCGGGCTTCACGAAGGGCACGTCCTTGGTCTGCCCGATGGTGACGAAGATGGGAATGTTGCCGTACTCGTAGTTGTGATGGAACGCAGCGTCCAGTCGGATGCTGCCCAGATTGGCAATGAAGACACTGGCGTAGAGCGGATCGTCCTTGAAGAAAGCGAATGGCAGCAAGTTGTGCGTGTCGAGCCACATGAGCAGACGCACTCCGGGCGACAGGATGAACATGGGAAACTTGAGGAAGAAGCTCAGCTCCCTGTCGACGTGGGTCGGCTTGTCCGAGCGGCCCTCGCCCACGCCCACGCGCGTGTGCTCGGCGATCTCGGCCACGCTCGTCCCCGGCTCGAGGCGCTTCTTGACCACGAACACGGGTGCATCGTCGCTCATGGCCTTCTTGGCCGAGAAGCTGATGAAGATGCCGCGCCGCTGGTAGAGCCGGCCGCCCATGGTGAAGCGGTTGAGGCGCGGCCGCTCGCCGATGGTCTGCACGATGGCGTGCATGAGCACATGCTGCAGGGTCAGCCTGGTGCCGCTCGTGTCAGCGTTCTTGCGCTCGAGATAAGCCAGCGCCGGCCCGGCGTCGATGTGCTGCTCGAAGTACACCGTCGCGTCGCCGCGGCGACGCATGAGCAGCGGCATGATGCGACGGTAGGGAGGAACATCAGGGACGAGATCACCATCTTTACGGCGGAAAAGCGGCATCGGGTGCCGCCATCCTAGCAAATCAGAGGCACGCCCCCGCGCGCGGATGCGACCTCGGCCTCCGAAGCCGAGCGAGGTGGTTCGAATCCACCCGGGAGCACCAGATGCAGCAAATCCAGGGCCGATTCGCCCGGAGAGGAGGACACGAGCATGGAGACGTTGGTTCTGAGTGCGGGATACGAGCCGGTGGCTCGTGTCCACTGGCAACGCGCGGTCGCGTTGCTGTTCCAAGGCAAGGTGGAGGTCGTCGAGGAGTACGACGACAAGGAGATCCGCTCGATCACCTTCACCCTCAAGATGCCCTCGGTGGTGCGCTTCCTGCGCGCCATCCGCGGCAAGAAGAAGGCGGTCAAGTTCAGCCGCCAGAACGTGTACGCGCGTGACGGCGGCCGCTGCCAGTACTGCACGTGCAAGGTGGCGCGCTTCGAGGCCACCTACGATCACGTCGTGCCGCGCGCGCACGGCGGCAAGACCACCTGGGAGAACATCGTGATCGCCTGCGTGCCGTGCAACCAGCGCAAGGGTGGACGCACGCCGGTGCAAGCCGGAATGCGCCTGCGCACCGCGCCGGTGCGGCCGAAGAAGCTGCCCGAGGTCCTGAGTATCACGTTCACATTCCAGCCGGGCATGCCCGACAGCTGGCGCGCGTGGCTGCGTGACGTCGCCTACTGGAACACCGAGCTGGAGGAGTGAGTGCTCGCCCGGCTGCGTAACTAGACAATACTGAGGAAGCCATGTTGTCCGAGATGAAGACCAAGAACGTCCCGGTGAAGCTGTGGACGAAGATCGAGGAGGTCGAGTCACAGGCGCTCGATCAGCTGAAGAACATCGCCAGCCTGCCGTGGGTCGCGCACCACGTGGCGGTCATGCCCGACGTGCACGTGGGCAAGGGCGCGACCGTCGGCTCGGTCGTGGCCATGCGCGGCGCGGTCGCGCCCGCCGCGGTGGGCGTGGACATCGGCTGCGGCATGGCCGCGGTCAAGACCACGCTGACGGCGCGCCAGCTGCCCGATGACCTGAAGAAGCTCCGGCTGGCCATCGAGCAGGCCATCCCGGTGGGCTTCTCGTCGCACGACCGGCTGCGTCTCGGCGACATCGAGCACGGCGACCTCGCGCTCGCCAACCAGATCCGGGCGCTGTTCGGCACGTTCAGCGAGCTCGATCCGGGCGTGAAGGACCTGGAGAAGAAGGCGGGCCAGCAGCTCGGTTCGCTGGGCGGCGGCAACCACTTCATCGAGCTGTGCCTCGACACCGACGACGGTGTGTGGCTGATGCTGCACTCGGGTAGCCGCAACATCGGCAAGACCCTGGCCGAGCTGCACATGTTCCGCGCGCGCAAGCTGGAGCACAACCAGGCGCTCAAGGATCGCGATCTCGCGGTCTTCCTGGCCGGCACGCGCGAGATGGACGACTACCGTCGTGACCTGTACTGGGCGCAGGAGTACGCGCGCCTGAACCGCGCGGTGATGCTGCACCTGTACAAGCAGGTGCTGACCGGGATGTGGCCGAAGCTGGCATTCGGCGACTCGGTCTTCTGCCACCACAACTACGTGGCGGAAGAGGTCCACTTCGGCGAGGAGCTGGTGGTGACCCGCAAGGGCGCCATCCGCGCCGGCGCCGGCGAGATGGGCATCATCCCTGGCTCGATGGGAACCAAGAGCTACATCGTGCGCGGCCGCGGCAACGCGGACTCGTTCGAGAGCGCTTCGCACGGCGCGGGCCGGCGCATGAGCCGGAGCAAGGCCAAGCAGAAGTTCACCCTGACCGATCTGCGCGAGCAGACGGCGGGCGTGGAGTGCCGCAAGGACGCCGGCGTGATCGACGAGATCCCGAAGGCGTACAAGGACATCGACAAGGTCATGGCCAACCAGGCCGACCTCGTCGAGGTCGTGGCCGAGCTCAAGCAGGTGCTGTGTGTGAAGGGTTGAGCTACCGGGAATCTGCGTGAAGGGCCGCCATCCCGACACGCCGACAAGGGCCGCGCGCCCGCAGGCGGTCAAATTCTGCGGGCATCTCTCGGGAGGACTTGCAGGCCTCCAGGCTTACCTGACTTACGCGTGCACCGATGGCTGGAGTCCCCAGACCGGGGCCCGGGCCCCTGGTGCGATGGGCCCCGTCTCCGCCTCGTAGCCTTCGAAACGCCTGCTTTCGCATACTTGCGCCGCCGTTGGCCGGGCACGATGAGTGCAGATGTAGGTACCGAGGTGCGATGAGCCAGGCCTACGAACACATCGGTGACCGCTACCGGATCCTGTCCTCGGTGCGGACGACGCCGATCTACCGCGAGGTGCTCGCGCTCGATCTGCGCGAACGCCGCGAGGTCACGCTCTGGATCATCGAGCCGGCGCTGGCGGGCGACGCAGCCACGCAGAAGAGCTTCATGATGGCCGCGCGCGCCAGCCAGAAGGCCAACATTCCCGGCACCATGAAGGTGGTGGGCGGCGGCGTGGCGCGCGGCATGACCTACCTGGTGGTCTCGCCCAACGGCGCCGACTGCCTGCGCGTGCGCCTGCTGCGCTGGCGGCCGACCACGCGCGACATCGCGAGCATCGTGGGCCAGCTGGCCACCTCGGTGAGCGCGGCGCACGAGCAGGGTCGCTTCCACGGCCTCTTGACCGCGCGCGACGTGCTGCTGGTGGGCGACCGCGTCATGCTCGCGGGCCTGGGCATCTGGTCGTCGCTGGCGCGCCGGCCCATGCTGGCGGCGCTGCGCCACGAGTCGAGCGGCCTGGCCCCCGAGACGCGCGGGCCGGGCACCCTGGGCGCGCGCGCCGACATCTATTCGGTCGCTGCCATCGCTGCCGAGATGCTGCACGTGTCGACGGGCGCCTCGCTGACCGAGCTGCGCCAGAACGGCTGGAATCCGCTCCTGGTCGAGGCTCTCGACCGCGCGCTCGCGCACGGCACCAACGCGCGGCCGCCCACGCTGGCCGGGCTGCAGACCGCGCTGACGGTGCGCGCACCCGAAGCGCCCCGGCGCCTGCCCTCGCAGCAGCTGACCACGATCGAGATGACGAACGACTCGCAGGAAGCGACGATGCAGCGGGCGTCGTTCCGTCCCGCGCCGCGCCTGCCCGACGGCCGGCCCTCGGCGCCCGAGGCGCGCCCGGCGAAGAAGCGCAAGAAGAAGGCCACGAAAAAGAAGACCAAGCCGCGA
>OBEQ010401029.1_pt1 | contig 17747 bp, 8 predicted proteins | sample 1670901 | NCBI WGS metagenome assembly OBEQ01 (sample SAMEA104232315, study PRJEB22302) | groundwater metagenome | biome: forest; feature: aquifer; material: groundwater | place: USA | collected 2011-08-07 | depth 5.4 m
GTGCCGGCTGGTGCCAGCGGTGGCGGACTCACTCGCGGTGCCGCAGGGGCTGGCGCTGGGGCAGCCGCAGGGACTGACGCTGGCACTTCAGGAGGTGCACCCATCAAGATCTTATCAACAACCTCACGAGGAGGAAGAGCAGGGCCTCTTTTTGGTGCTGCATTTGCTGGCAACACCCATGGAGCAGAGGGAGCAGGAGCAGTGGGTGCTGAATCTGATTTTGGCGCTGATGTTAGCGCAGGTGGTGAAGCACGTCTTGCTGCAGAAGCTAATGCTGGCGCTGGCGCGGGTTCTCCTCCTTCTGCTGCTGGCCCTCTAAAACGAAATCCCGCTAATAGCGCAGATCGCACATCTGTCGGCACTGCGTCAGAAGCAGCCGCTACACTGACCGCTCGCTTTGCCGCTTCTTCTGCTGCTACTCTTTTTTCATCCTCTATTCTTGCTTCAATGTCTCGTAGCACCGCTTGCGCCTTTTCTAATTCTGCAGAAGCGGCGCCAGTTTCAGTGCGGGCTTGATAATAAGCCACCCTTTCTTGCGCTGACTGAAGGAGCTCTGTATTCGGCGCACGCAATGCTTCTAATACCTCCACCTCTGGAAATCTAAAAAGCGTTGGATTGTTAAAAACCTCTTTCCCAAAAAACTTTTCCCATATCTTATGAAACGCCGCTGCGTCTACCTCTCCAGTGCTGCTTGTCGCTGCCTTTTCCACCTCTTCCTCTATATACCCAATAAAATCTTCCCTTTTTTTAAACGCATAGTGGGGCTTCACTAACGCCTTAGGCGCGAAAGAACGTTCGGTCACTACTTTCACACGATCATCCACTTCTTTTATCAATTTCTGCGCTTTCTCTAATTCTTCCCCAGAAAGATGTCCCATCACATCTGTCATTTTTTCAAGCACTGCTTTCTCGGCCGCCTCTAATTCTTTTAATTTTTGTAACGTTTCATCAGATGCTTGAAGTTTTTCACGCACCCTGTCTTTTAGCCATCCCTGTGCTTTGTCTTCCGCTTGTGCCTTCTGTTTTTTTGGTAATTCCACAGCTGCTTTAGCCCGTCCCCAAGCTTTAAAAGATGCCTTGCTTTGATGCACACTTAACCTTGTTGGCGGATTTGTACCTGCCGCTTTATGCCTTTCTACTATCTCTTCGCACTCCCTATCAATAATAGGCTTTTCACGCAAATATACCGCTAGAGCTGCCTTAACCTTCGCTTCTGCCTCCGCCACCACAAGACCTTTATCCTCGATCTCTCTTAATAGTGCCTGATATTTAGGATCCGATTTTGCCTCCTCCTCTGCTTGTGCTTTTAACTGCGCTTCTTTCACCTTTAACACAAAATAGGGCTCCAGCAAGGGGATAAACGCTCTTATCACTTCTTCTCTTTCAAACTTCCCTTGCTGATAGGCCATCAAATTAGCTCGCTCAGCCAACAAGTGTTCCCTCAGCAATGTTACTTTGCCTTCCAGCGCCTGATAATCATTTAACGTGCGCTCCAACCCCTCTAGGCTATTGAACAAGGCCCTTCCTGCCCTCTCATTACCTGGGCTAAGCGCACTCAGGTTGTTCACACACATCGTTAAATCAGCTGCCACCCTCGCTATAATTTCTTTTCGTAACCTATCCTCAGCAGTGTCCCCCACCACTTTCATAGCAGCGTCGGCTTTATCAATCTCATTCATCAACACAGAACAAATTTCACGCCGATCCGATGATCTATCATCACGAATAGCAACTAAAAGATTGTAAGCAGCCTTCACAAACCCATCGTCATTATTTCTTACTGTTTTAAGCATCGATTCCACTTTTTTGGAAAGCGCTTCTTGGATATTCAGTATTACCCTGGCTTGAATTTTACGTTCCTGCTCAAAATGATCCGGCGACTTCACCAGTTCTTCTGAACTACCTGCCGCAGCTGCATCGCCTTTATCACGTTTTTCAGCATTCACTTCTTCAATAAGTTTCCTCATCTCAGATTTCTCTTGAATGCTAGCTTTACCATCGTCAACCTTTTCTTGTAACTCTTTTATCCTTTCTGCTCTTTGACGCCTTTTTTCTTCTTCTGCTGCTGATGCTTTATGGGTTGGTTGCCCAGGTTTAGCTGGCAATGATCTAGTAAGTGGAATCGGACTCGCAGATGAAGCTGCTGCGGCAGGCCTTGCTAACGGCGGCGTGGGTGATAATGAAGCCAGTGCAGGGGGTGGCGATGTCTTCGCAGGCGTTGGCGTTGAAGTCGGTGTTTTTGTTGTAGAGGTTGCTGCAGGCGTTGGCGTTGCTGCGGCATGCGCTGCTGCATCTGCCTTTACTAATGCTGTTGGTACAGGGGCAGGGGTTGTTGCCGCAGATGCTTCAGTAGCATCAGCACCTTTATCGGAAAGTAAATGCAATGATGACAGGGGTGGTGGCGGTGGGCCTCGTCGTGGTGCCGCATCAGCAGGCGCTGCTGCATCTGCCTTTACTGCTGCTGGTTCAGCTGCTTTTGCAGCTGTTGGTATAGAGTCTGGCGTGGCTGCTACTGCAGGCAGTGTTACTGCTGCAGGGGCTGCTGATACCGCTGCTACCACAGGGGTTACATCGTCTTTTGCCGCTGCCACTGCAGGGGCAACCACCACAGGCGCATCAGCTGCAACAACAGGTTCGGGTGCGGGCACAGGCATTGCCACGGCAACCACCGCAGGCGCTGGCGCCAGCATGCCCGGCAATGCCGCTGCAACTGCCTGCTCACACTTATAAGTTTTTCTCAAATATTCTATTAAGATAGGATCTCTTAAATAACCCAACACCGCGCCTCTTTGCGCTTTGCTTAAAAACGCAAACAAAAAAGGGTAATCCGGTTTGTCATTTTTTTCTTTATGAAACACTTCTGAAGAAAGCGTATTCATCAAATAAGCAAGAAAAGCAGGCTCATTTTGATGTGCTTCAACATATTCTTTTATCAATGCTTTAATGTCACCCGCTTTATCGCCACCGTCTCTTGTTGCCCATAATAATTTTTCTAAAACTTCTGCTTTTGCTAACAAATCTAAGCCTGGTGAATTTAACAACGACAATATCTCTGCTTTTTTGTCTTTCGCCAAACCGCCCCAATTTATTTTTCTGGCAACCCCCGGATAATTCAACATTTCTACGCATTCAGCTTCGCGCAACATCACTTCTTCTACCGTAATAAGCGATTTTATTTTTCTATCGGATGATAAAAAAACAGCACTGCGTTGCACGGGTGAAAGTTGCCAAAATAATTTTATTTTTTCATTATCATCCAACGTGCCTTTGCCATCGTATTGGATCAATGACACCGCCAAATCGGGGCCCAATGATTTTAATATCGCAGCATAATTATCGTTACCTAACTTATTCTCTAAATCAGTTAACAACGGAATAATCTCTTCAGGATGACGTTGCAGTGTCAGCAACAACCCCGCGGCTATTTTACTGGCTTCTTGTTTTTCTAGTTTTTCAAATAAAGTTTTAATCGTTTCAATACGATTTGGTTGTTTTGAATTAAATTTCAGGATGGGCGTTAATAAATCCCAATTTTGAAACTTCTGAGGCAACTTGCTGACTATCGCTAAATTTTCTTTTTTTGATCCCACCCCCACTAAATTAATGATATCTTGCGTTAGCGTTGCTACCTGTAATGTTTTTTCTGTTTTAACCTTGCGTCGCTCAAGTTTTTTTTGCACCTCAGGCATGGCGTAATCATAAATTTGTTTTTGTGTCTCAGGCGATAATGCGCGAAACACCTTCATTTTACGCATTTTACGGTATCCCTTCTCTTCCCGCCCCAACAGCCCAAACAAACGGCCTAATGCTAAAGGCGAAATGCGCATATCCTCTTTTCCAACACCTGATTCAGCATTCACACTGTCGAATAGCGCCATGGCCGCCTCTTGACTCAAGCCATTCATTAACGCACTTTTGAGTTCTGAGGATAGATAAGGCGACATTAACAAGCGTGCGCGTTGAAACGTGTTTGCAGCGTCACAAAAAAACTTTTTTTGATCTTCAAGAGAATAATTAACAAAATTTTCAGGATAAAGCATTTGCTGCGCAACTAGTATATTGCCTGTTTTAGTAGATTCAATGCTGGCTCTCGTACGAACCTCTTCTAATCGATCGTGTCGATCTTGTGATGTACTCCCTGGCATTTTTCCTAAATAATGTTTTTCTATATTTCTACGATCAGCTTCCGTCATTTCATAACCGTGTATCCAATCAGGGTTAATCCCCATTTCAACCGCTTTAAAGAAAACATATTTTCTGTTTTTTTTATCAAAGTGGCGGATATTCAAACCGATGCCTGGATAACGTGATTCACACACCAAAAAATCACTTAATAAGGCTTTTACCCCTTCTGTCGTGGTGGGCACATTGGGAATCACTTCATTCATTAAAGGAAACTTAGAAAAACCCCGAACGACAAAGGGCGACATATTTGCTTCAAATATCGCTTTTTCTCTTAGTTGTCTTCTTGTTTCCTCAGCCTCTATCGATTTTTTAGCGCGCCTACTGCTTTGTGTTGGCGATTCAAGATGAGCGCCTCTTTCTTCACTAAGCCTACGATAATCTCTGTTTGCTTGAGCCGTTGTTTGACTCAAGCCGCGTTGAATTTCTCTATAACGATAAGAAAAAAATCTCACTAATTCTGTTTGTTGAGCAACATGCAATGCACTTAACTTTTCATGCATTCGTTTATGCATGTCATTTGTTTGTGGGTTAGGAAAAAATGATTTTTTATGTTCATATAATCCGTATAACGTACGTAATTGATTTTCATGCCACTCGTGCAACAAACCCAACATATCTACATTTTCATTTTTTCTTTTTAAATTAAACAACCATCGAACATATTCGGCATCTTGTTTTAAAAATAAAAAAATATCGTTAACTAAACTGGCTGCAAATGGCGCTTGTTTAGCAAGGCCTGCATTGATATTTTCAATCTCTCCTGCCAACTTGCGTAAGGCCTCTTGCTTGGACGCTCCTTCAGGGCTGTCTTCATAGTAAAAAGATTTTTCACACAGCCTCGTCAACTCATTTTCTTTTTGTTCCATTTCGGTTAATAAATTTTTTAATCTTGCGGTGAGTTCAGCAGCTGATGAGTCTGATGTGCTTTTTTCTCCTAGATCAAAACCCAAAGTAGGATCAGACAAAGTTTGGAACAGGCTTTCTATGAATCTGCTCCGTCGTGCCGCCTGTGCTGCACGCTCTTTCTCGCCTTCCCCCATAACCCCTCCCAAAACTCACCTACTTACGTTAAGGGTAGGTCGAAGAGATTAAGTAGAGCTGCTGCGGGTGTTGTCATTTTTGTGGATTGCTTCGCCGCTGCGCGGCTCGCAATGACGGCCCGGAGGGGGGGATGGCCGGGAGAAAAAGACGCTGGGCCCCGTGCTAAAAGCCGCACGGGGTGACAGAGGTGAGGTTACCTTACTGTTTCGCTAAAAACTGCGCGGGGTGACGAGGTGAGGTTACCTTCTATTTCGCTAAAAGCCCCCCAACAAAAGCAGTGTATTAGGGGGCGGGGCCGCCGCGCGGAGCAGGAGCAGGCGGTGGCACTGGTACTGCTCGAACTGCTGCAAGAGGTGCAGGCGCAGGCGCCCCTGCTACAGGTACTGCAAGCTGTGCTTGTACACTGGCCCGCAGGGCAGGTTCATTAAATACCGCTCGAACAGTGGCTTGAAGCGCAACAGCCGCAGGAAACCTCACCAGATACTCCTGTAACGCGCGCGCTTGATTGGCCTGCACACACTGCCTTGCCATCTCTTTTACCGCTGACTCAAGATCGGCTGGGGGGTAATTCAACCCGTCCAACTGCGCTAATCGATTAGCCAGATTACCATCGCGCGCATTAAATTCATGAAGCAACATGGCTGTTACCTGCGCGGGTTTGAGTGCTATATTTCGCGCAAACAGCGCATTAACATAAACCCCTCTGCTTGCCTCATTCAGCCCTGCATACATCTCAACACAGGCGCTTTCACAAACCAACGCCGACTCAAAATTTGCTTGATCAGCAAAAACCGCCCCCCCCACAGGCTGCACCGCATCATTTAACCCCACCACCACATGCGCGGCGATCGCTTTTTCAACCACCTTGTCTATCACTTGACTGCGATAAGAGGCAGGCGCTGTAGGCACTGCTGCCCATAATTCACGAAATAAAGCCCCATCTCCCGGCCTTAATGTCTGCACCAGCATGGTCGCCACATCATTAATGTCTAATGCGGGTTTACCCTTCATCCCTTTGATTAACGTTTCAAAAAAGGTTTTTGCATGCACGACTGTAACAGGATCTTTTAACAAGCGCGCAAACATCTCCGCACGTTTAGCCACTGGTAAATTTGAAGTGATATCCGCTAACAAACTTTGCTGCGCTAAAAGTGGCAAGAGCGCTGGCATTTTTAACAGCGCCATCATCACATCTTGGCGCGCACAAGCGCCTGCCTGTGGCAATCGCTTTAATAAAGCATCTCGCTGCGCGATAGAAATCTCAGGCACCGCCAATAAGGCGGCAATATCGCGGGCCTGCGCAGGCGGCACCATGCCTCTTTGCGTCACTTGTGTTAAAAAGGCCTCTCGCTGCGGCAGGGTATTTAATTGTTGAAATAACGCTAAACGATCTGCAGGCCTTGGCAGCACATTTAAAATATCGGCATACACCGCCAGAGGGGGTTGTTGTTTTAAGATCGCCGCTAACATGGGCAGCGTTTCTTGCACAGGCCGCGCGCGCGCGCGCTGAACAAGCAACTCATTTAATAAATCGTCTTGGCTGTCTTGGTCTAACTGATTGAAGTTGGCACTCAAGGCGGTTAAGAGACGATCTCGTTGTGCAGGTTGTACCGCCGCTAACATCGATTGAAACACCTCGCGCGTATCTTTTTTATTTTCTGCCAGCAACCCTTGTATAAAATTGGCGTCCCATTGCGGGTCAGGCGCCCGCGCCCCCCATATCGCAACCAGGGTGTCGTATTCTAATTTGTTCGCCGCATCACGGTGGGTATTTAACAAACGCCCCAACACCGCTGGATCGCGAATTTCATTTAATACCTCGCAGGCTTGCGCAAACTCAGCATATTGTGAGAACGGAACCGGCGCTGCATCAAAAGCTTCAGTATGATCCCCTCTCATCAAACGAAATAAGGCGATTTGCTCATTAGGATCACTGATTTCTATTAACGCGCGCGCGCGAACAAGTGCATCCGGATTTGCTTGTAAAAACGCACCAAGATACTGCACGTTTTCACCATTTTCTAAGGTGAATGCCTGCGCAGGCGCAGGCATTACCGCTTGCGCACGCTTAAACGCTACGTCTTTTAATAACCGGCCTGCGATCACCGCTTTTACTCGGGGTTCTACTGCCACATCTGTCAACAAGTGATTTTTGATTCCCCTCCTATCAAAATCATGAGGCACCCCATGGTTATAAGCATTCGTGCGTTCGCTTAAGTAGAAATCAACAAACCTTTCTGGATGCGCCATCTCATTCAATACATCGGCTAGAAGAGGCGAATTATTCTCTCTGTTAAAACACTGATTCACCACGCTAAAGGCATGCGCGGCCATTTCGCTGGGTTTGTTTTCCCCTTCATTGGCATAGCCTGCAACGCGATCTAAAATTTGCGCTATTTCAGCGGGGTCTACCAGCACTCCCTGTGCGCCTGCTTTTCGATACGCCGCCGCTATTTCATCTGGTTTTGGCATATGCGCCAATGAAAAAGCGGGTTGTTGCGCCGTTCTGGCTTCTTTTCGCGGCCCTACGGCCAACCCAAGATAATTTTGCTTTGCCGCCAGGGCTATCACGCCACCCTGTATGGCAGGGGGCAAGCTATGCACATAGTGTTTTGCTAGCAGCGGGATGGCTTGCGCTCGCTGCGCAAGCACACGGTCGCGTAGCGCGCTGTTTTCATCTGTAATGGCTTGGAACAAGGCAAACGCTTGTTTTTCATCTAAACCTTGCACTAAATCTGAAGCGGCTTTTGGATTTGGAAATGTTTCTTGAACGTTTTCTATAAATTGCCACCCCAACACCTCGGCTTGTTGATCAGGGGATAAGTTTTTAAAAATGTCTGCGCGGCTCGACACAGACAAAGCGGGGGCTTCTGAAAATAAAATAGCAGACAGTTGTTTTGCACTGGCACGCGACAACCACTCTGCTTGCTGCGCAGACGAGGCGTCAAAAAATATAAGTTTAGCGGCGGCTGTTAGCTGTGGAGGCTGTGGTCCATTTGGCGGCGCTACATCTGCTTCTAATATCAGCGCGGGCGCTGTACTGTCACGCTGTATGACCCCTGGATCCCCTTTTCGCATCGTCAGTTTAGAGCCCGTAGGCGCTGCTTTCGCTTTATCATATTTGTTCAACACATGTTTTTGTAATTGCCCGCCTTTAATACGCTCAATTTCTTCTTGCCAGTCTTTCGATTGTGCCAACCCTTGAAACCCACGAAAACCCCCATAATGGCGCACGCCTTCATCGTTTTTTTGGCCTGATCGCTTTTCTACGTAAGCCGCTCCTTTTTGCAATTTGTCATATTCATATTCAGAATAAACATTAGAGGGTGAAAACCCCGCTTGCATAGCATATTTCATGACTTCACTTGCAAGCTTTGCCGGCACATCTAAAATTAAATCTTTATCGGCTGGGTCTTTGCCCTCTGATCTGGCTTTGTCAGCCAGTGCCATAATTAACGTTTTTAACGCGCGAAGTTGTTGTCCTCTCGTTGTAAACCCCATACCCGGGCCCGAATATCGCGTCGCTTTGATTTTATATCCGCCTCTGTCGTTTTTTTCGAAAGTAAAGGCTGACCCCAAAATATGGGAGTAATGATCCCCCAATTTATGTTTTGCTTTGTGCAGCAACACGGCTTTCGCTTTTTCAAAATCAGACATCCCTTCAAGATCTTTTTTTGTGGGCCCCCGCTTACCTTGAAAACGCCCAACCCCTGTTGTGTCGTAGGTGTAAGAGTCCATCTCATCCGGGTTAAAATCTTCCCCCAACATTTTTCTTAAGCGGCGCTCTGTTAACGCCTTCACAATCTGCGCTTCTTTACGCTTATCGAGCTCTTTATTGGTTTCTTCAAGCAGTCGAACTAACTCCTCTTGCTGCACTTGGAATAATAAACCAGCTTTTTTGGCAGCTTCTGCGTGATCAACACCCGCATCCACCAACGCTGCCTGCACTTCCTCTGCCTTGTCACCAAAGCGATCACTTTGATCCGTTAAAAACGCTGACACGGCTTTTTGCTCTTTATCAGTGATGATGCCTTTGCTAGATTCTATTTTTTCTAGCATGGTTTCTACCTCGCCCATCAGTGCGTTTTGAGCAGGCCGGCCTTGCGCATTTAACGCAGGCACTTGGAAATATTTTTCAAAAATAGTTTTAAGATCGTCAAGCACTGCTGGCTTGTGACCATTTAAATCATATTCACCCAACTCTGTGCTTAACTTAGCAAGCGATTGTAAATCCCCCTTGGGGTCTTTGCCTTGCGCTAGCTTCTGCTCAATGTCTTTCATTAACGCCGTCGCCTGGTTATATTTATTCGCAAAAGCCACGTCGTCAGGGTTCGCAGCCGCAGCGGCAGCAACCCTGGCATCGACTTCTTTTTTAGGGCGTGATAAGACATGCTCATAAAGCGCCTTTAAAACACCCACACGGAATTTGATACGACTTTTAATAGCCATAAACCCTCAATTTATTGATGTGTGTCACCCACTGATTCGAGTCTAGCCCAGACGGCTTAAAGAAAGCTTAAAGTATGTGGATTGCTTCGCTTCGCGTTTTTAGGGGACAATTTTTTGTAGAATTTAATAAAGAAGTAAGATAGCTCGCTGATTTTTAAAGCATTCTATGCCTATTCGAAAATAAATTTTCTTTGAGTGCCAACAGCTGCTTAAACTTGGCAACAGCAAAAAAACTAAGCGTTGACCGCCTTGAAACCTCAATCCCAGATTTTTCATTTTGGGTGATGGCATCAATCATTAATTGAATATCCGTTATTGATCGTCTCACGGTAAATTGTCGCGAACATATTCCGTATTTCCAGGCGGCATCCACATACTTTATCACGTCGTCGAAAAATAAGGTTTCATTTGGTTTGAGCTGGTTTTCTTTCAGAATTTGCAGGTAACCCTCAGCATCAGGTTTATACAGACCTGTTTCATTGGAATAATACTGTTTAAAGAAATATTTTCCCCAGCGCATTCCATCATAGTGATATTTGGTATAAGTACGATGGATTTCATTATTGTTGCTTAACAAATAAATATTGTAGCCTTGCTCAATCAATCCATCCAAATAATCTAGACGTTGCTTAACGACATTGGGATCGGCCAATATGGAGGCCGTAAATGCCTCGTCAAATTCTTCATCGCTGACATCGAGAAGCCCTAATTTTTCATTGATACATTTTCGGAAATCAGACATTGATACTTTTCCGCGATGAAATGCAAGAACCAGATCATCGGTATCCTGTTCATTAAAAATCAATCCAACTTCTGCAGTTGACAGGTTTTTCCCGTGTTTTTTTGCCAATGCACTAAAGGCTCTGAACACAGTAATACGCGTTGTATCGATTTCTATAAACACATGCCCCAAATCAAAAATAAGATTTTTGATGGTGCTTGTAGGACGAGGCCTCGGGAATGCCCATCTTGCCAGTGTGGCATCAAATTCTTCGGGGTTACAAAAGCCAGGCTCAGAAGCCCGGAAAGCAAGTTTTCCGAAGGATATTGGCATTCTTGAATCATTTGCAACTTCAGGGTGTTGTTCCGTAATTTCCCTGACAAGCATCGCAAGGCAAATTTCTGCATTTAATGCTTTTTGGATGGCTTCTGAAATATTATTTTTGCCAAACGCTTCGCGACTGATATTTTGAGCAAAAGTGGCTACATAATGAGGAGTTCTTGCAAAAGAGTTAATACCTTTTTTGGTATTAAAGCTGAGCTGGTCTGTCAATAAACCCTGATAAGCGGGATCCAGCCTATAGAATGCTTCCACCAATATTCCGGCAGGTTCAGGATTAAAGAGTCGTATCGTGCACGCCAGGCGTAACACAAATTCAAAATCTTCTTTCTTACGGAATGAGGAGACATCCAATTGAAGCCATCTGGCACGTTCACGCAGATAAGGTTCCAGGGATTCTGTAACGGATTTTTCAACATCATTTGTAGCAGTCAATCTGTTTTCTAAATCATGGAGGGCTGCACGCACCAACATATAGCCTTTATAAAATTTGTTGGTGCAGGTAACAGACCCTGCCATATTCAACTGACCTTGACTGCCAATTCCATCATAAAACTGCGCCAGAAAGACAAGGTCGAGTAATTCCTTACGTTCTTCAGAATTAATGCCCTGCAAAGCGAACGCAATGGTTTCCAGTGTTTTTGGCCCCCCTTCCAGAAAGTATAAGTGACCGAAGCAGGCAGTCATGATGGGGTACGCTGTTCTAAGCCTGTTTTTTTCAGTTTCACTGAGTTTGGCAAAACTGGGTAAAATTTTAATGACTCCCTCATCATCCAATTTTAGAATTTCCAACATCAGATCGTCAGTATCAAGTGTTGAATCAATGCCAGCTGATTTTGCAAATGCGCGGGTAACCGGAGATTTTCCTAAATCACTATAGGTGATAAGACAGGCTAAAACATTGTGAGCATCATGATGATGACATAGGGTTGTTTTTGCATCGGCACAAAGCGCAGCATAATTTTCTTCTGTCAGCTTTTCATCGGGTATTGCATTTTGTGCTTCAGTAAAATCGAGATAGGTTTTTTCTGCCATGCTTAATTCAAAACAGTAAAGAGATGATAGCGTTCTCTCAAGTTCTGTATATCGTTCGATGGACTCTGGGCGCTGAATAATCTTCATTTCGCATAGTATGTTCGTCCAGCTATCCTTAAAAGGCGTGCCTGCCTGATGTGCGGTAGCCTGAACATCGGGATGGGTGTAATAAGCGATTTCTGCGCCGAATGTGCTGATTATTTTTTCAATAAACTGCTTTGGGGTCATAAGCTGCTCTCTTTTAAATCACGGCCTGTACGAACTGCTGTTTTCTTAAAACACAAATCCCACACACCATGACCTAGGCGTTTGCCGCGCGCTTCAAACTTCGTCACCGGACGCCAAAGCGGGCGATCAATAAACGTCTGTGTTTTGCTTTGGTTTAACCAACCTTCACTTTGCGTGAACACCTGTAACATATGGTGGGCGTAGGCTTCCCAATCTGTTGCCAAATACACTTCGCCCCCCATCACTAATTTTTGCCACAACAAGGCCACAAAAGGTGGCTGAATAATACGGCGCTTATGATGTCGCAGCTTAGGCCAAGGATCAGGAAAATAAATTAAAATTTTTTGAAGTGTGTGATCGGATATACATTGCTGCAACACTGGCACGGCGTCTTCTTGATAAACACGCACATTTTTTACAGAATGTGCCTGCAACTGTGATAAGAGTTTGCCAACACCAGGACGGTGCACTTCAATCCCTACAAAATTATCCTGCGGTGATTGTAATGCCAGGGTTAACAATGACTGCCCCATACCAAAACCAATTTCTAACACCACAGGGTGTGTATTACCAAACACGGCTTCAAATGAAATAGGGCCGTGCGCCACTTCTAAACCATAGTGAGTCCAATGCTGCAATAACCCTTGTTTTTGCCCTGGCGTCATTCGCCCTTCACGACGCACATAACTTTTCACTACCCGCATTCACGCCTCAATTTTTTATGATTTAGCTGCAGCCACTGCAACGCTATGATGGTCATGCCATTTTTGATTTTGCCCCGCTTCACCCAAGAAAATGCTTGGCGCCGCGAAACGACTTGCACTTTAATATCTTCATGCTCTGAAGGCAAACCAAACACCCCGCCCACCGCAGTGGCATCCACTAACGCATAATAAATATAAACTCGCTCTGATGTGCCGCCAGGACTTGGCAGATAGTCACACACATACCGCACGGCATCGATATTGATTTTCACGCCCGTTTCTTCTGCCACCTCGCGCACCGCCACTTCTTCAGGTCGCTCATCAGGTTCAAACACCCCTGCCACTATTTCTAATAACCAAGGACTAAATTCACGATCTGTCGCACCCACACGAAATTGCTCCAACAACACTATCGCATCTTGCTTAGGGTCATAGAGCAACACACACACGGCATCTCCCCGCGCATAGACTTCACGTTCAAACACCTCTGTCCACGATCCTGCAAACAAACGGTGCTTAAGCTGGTATTTCAACATTTTAAAATGACCGTCATAGACTATTTCTTTTTGTAAAATCTTGGCATCCTTACGATTCATGTTTTTCAATCCTCTCTCCATAGCCTATTTTGCGTGCCCCCAGTATGGTTCAAGCGCCCTTGATTTTACAAATTGCCGTCCCTGGCCCTTTTGCTGCACCCCTAGATTACTTACCTCCCCCTGCCTGCACCATCACCCTAGCAACCCTTGGCCACCGCGTTAAAGTGCCATTGCGCAACAAAGAAGTCATTGGCATCTTGGTGGGCCTTCATCACGCCTCCTTGCATCCACACCACAAACTTAAAACGGCGGTGGCCATATTAGATGAAACACCTCTTTTCACCCCTCCTTTGCTCAAACTCACGCAATGGGCAAGCGAGTATTATCACCATCCGCTGGGGGAAGTCATGGCCGCCGCACTCCCCACGGCTTTGCGTCAAACCACCCCACGACAAAAAAAAATAACGCTCGACATGGCTGACCCGCTGGGTTTGCCCCTTATTTCAGAAAATTTACCCACGTTAAACTCACACCAACAACACGCATTCAACACCCTCATTTCACAACCCAGCGGCTTTTGTGCATTTTTACTTTATGGCGTCACTGGCAGCGGCAAAACAGAGGTCTATTTGCGCGCCATAGCAGTTTTTTTAAAACAAAAAAAACAAATTTTAATTTTGGTTCCTGAAATTGGTTTAACGCCTCAAACAGTGCAACGCTTTAAACAACGTTTTAACGCGCCCATTGTGGTTTTGCATTCTTCACTCAACGACACAGAAAAACTAACTGCTTGGCTGCAAGCAAAAGAAAATAAAGCAGCGATTGTTATTGGCACACGCTCTGCCATCTTCACGCCTTTACCCCATTTAGGCTTGATCATCATTGATGAAGAACATGATCTTTCTTTCAAACAACAAGAAGGATTTCGTTATTCTGCAAAAGACACGGGCTTGATGCGCGCACAATTAGAAAAAATCCCTATTATTTTAGGCTCAGCCACCCCCTCTTTAGAAAGTCTTTATAACGTTGCACAACAACGCTATCAATTACTCACCTTACCTACGCGCGCAGGCGATGCACACTTGCCCACATTAAAATTAATTGATGCACGCAAACAATCTTTAACAGCCGGCTTATCTGCCAGCTTATTAGCGGCCATGAAAAAACATTTAGACAAGGGCAATCAAGTTTTATTGTTTTTAAATCGTCGTGGCTTTGCGCCCAGCTTACTCTGTCACGCTTGTGGCTTCATCGCGCAATGTCATCGTTGCGATGCACGCCTTACTTATCATCGCGCGCCTACCCGTTTGCGTTGTCATCATTGTCATTATGAATGCCCCCCTTACACACAGTGTCCCAAATGCCAGGCTGAAGCATGGATCCTGTTAGGGCAAGGCACACAAAAATTAGAAACCACTTTACAGACTTTATTTCCTGATCATGCGGTTATTCGCATTGATCGTGACAACACACGTCGAAAAGATGCGATGAAAAAATTATTAGAAAAAGTGCATCAAGGAGAAAGCAAAATTTTAGTGGGCACACAAATGCTTGCAAAAGGACATCATTTTCCAGATGTTACGTTGGTCGCTATTTTAGATATCGATATAGGGTTAAGCAGCAGTGATTTTCGCGCAACAGAGCGCATGGCACAGCTTATCATTCAAGTTGCAGGCCGCTCAGGCCGTGCCGCGCAAGCGGGCGAAGTATGTATTCAAACACATTTTCCAGAACATCCCTTATTAAATTTATTACTCTCCAAAGGCTATTTGGCCTTTGCTGATCAAGCGCTGCAAGAACGCAATGAAGCCAACTTACCCCCGCATGCTTTTTTAGCGCTATTGCGCGCGCAAGCGATGCAACAAACGCATCCTTTACAGTTTTTACAAGACGTCAAAGCGCTTGCCAAAAAACAAACGCATCCCATCACGATCTTAGGCCCGATTGCAGCGCCCATGGAAAAACGTGCGGGGCAGTTTCGCGCGCAACTCGCGTTTCAAGCGACTAAACGCAGTCACTTACATACTTTTTTAAATACCTTACTACCTCAACTTCACACCCTGCCTTCTGCTAAGAAAGTCAGATACAATCTCGACGTCGATCCGCAGGACATGTTGTAACTACTGGAGAATGTTATGTTTACCCCCACCTCGCTCGCCACGTTTGATCCTGAACTTGCTAACGCCATTGCGCATGAATACACACGCCAAGAAACGCATATTGAATTGATTGCTTCTGAAAATTATGTCAGCCCTGCGGTGTTAGCTGCACAAGGCTGCATCATGACGAACAAATATGCCGAAGGTTACCCTGGCAAGCGCTACTATGGGGGCTGCGAATATGTCGACATCGCTGAACAATTGGCTATCGATCGCGCCAAACAATTATTTGGCGCAGATTACGTAAACGTTCAACCGCACTCAGGCTCACAAGCCAATATGGCAGTCTATCTTGCCTTGCTTTCACCTGGCGACACGATACTGGGTATGAACTTATCAGAAGGCGGCCACTTAACCCATGGCGCCTCTGTTAATTTCTCCGGCAAATTATTTCACGCACATCATTACGGCTTAAACCCTGAAACGGGTTTAATTGATTACGATGACGTTGAACGCAAAGCCCTTGCCCTAAACCCCAAACTCATCATGACAGGATTTTCTGCTTATTCTCGCCATGTCGATTGGGCGCGCTTTCGCGCCATTGCTGACCGCGTAGGCGCTTATCTTGTTGCTGACATTGCACATGTAGCAGGCCTCATCGCAGCAGACCTTTACCCTTCGCCTGTGCAAATTGCAGATGTCACCACCTCTACCACCCATAAAACGCTGCGGGGTCCACGCGGCGGCTTGATCTTAGCGAAAGCCAACCCCGACATTGAAAAAAAGCTCAATTCGGCTTTATTTCCTGGCATTCAAGGGGGCCCTCTCATGCATGTGATTGCCGCTAAAGCCGTCGCGTTTAAAGAAGCCCTCGCCCCTGACTTTAAGCGTTATCAACAGCAAGTGCTGCATAACGCACGCGCCATGGCCCAAGTTTGGCTTTCACGGGGCTATGATGTTGTCTCAGGAGGCACCGATAACCATCTCTTTTTGGTTTCATTGCTTTCTAAAAACCTGACAGGCAAAGAGGCCAATGCCGCATTAGAGCAAGCCCATATGGTGGCCAATAAAAATAGTGTGCCCCGCGATCCCCACAAACCCTTCATTACCGGGGGATTGCGCATTGGCAGCCCTGCCATCACAACACGCGGCTTTAAAGAAAAAGAAGCCGCTAGGGTTGCTCACTTATGTTGTGATATCCTGGACGACATTCAAAATCAGCCATTACAACAAAAAATTCGCGACGAGGTACAAGCCCTCTGTCAGGAGTTTCCGGTTTATGCGTTGCCCGTTTTGCAACACCCCTGATACACGCGTGATCGACTCTCGCCTTGCCGCAGAAGGCGGCCAGGTGAGACGGCGACGTGAATGCATTAAGTGTGACGAACGCTTCACCACCTTTGAAACCCCTGAGCTATCAATACCCCGCATCATTAAGCGCGATGGTCAGCGCCGCCCCTTTGATGAAGAAAAATTACGAAAGGGCTTAATGAAAGCGCTGGAAAAACGACCTATCAGCACAGAACAAGTTGAAAAAGCCATTGCACGTTTAATTCATCGCTTGCTCGCTAGCGGTGAAAGAGAAATTGATTCACACCTATTAGGTGAATGGGTCATGGATGAGTTACGAGCCCTAGACGAAGTGGCGTATGTGCGCTTTGCTTCAGTTTATCGTCGCTTTCAAGATGTTCATGCCTTTCATGAAGAAATTCAAAAGCTCAAACATGAAGATCAAAAATCGTAGATACCCGCCATGACTGATAAAAAACCCCCCGCCACTAAAAACAATAAAGTTTTTTTTGCCGCACGTCACAAAGCCCGCGCCGCTGCAGTGCAAGCGCTTTATCAATGGCTCATGACAGATGAAAACCTAACGACCATTGAATTACAATTTCTCACGCACACTGCCACTCAAAAAATGGATCAAATTTATTTTCAAGAACTCTTACACAAAGTGCCTCAACATCTAGAAAAAATTGAAAATCAATTTTTACCTTTTTTAAATTTGCCAAAATCTGATTTAGATCCTATCGAATTAACCATTTTGCGCATCAGTGTGTATGAGCTCTTGTTTCGCAAAGATATTCCTTACAAAGTCGTCATCAATGAAGCCCTTGAATTGACTAAAACATTTGGCTCAGTTGAAGGTTATAAATTTGTAAATGGGGTCATCGATAAAGTGGCGAAGCAGGTTTACCTCCAACCTTAGCGCCGCTGAGCAACGCTTTTTTTCATTACTTGTCACCCCGCGCAGCTTTTAGCGCGGGGCCCAGTGTCTTTATAAATAAGCTAATTTATCTACGATAAAGTGGCGAAGCAGGTTTACCTCCAACCTTAGCGCCGCTGAGCAACGCTTTTTTTCATTACTTGTCACCCCGCGCAGCTTTTAGCGCGGGGCCCAGTGTCTTTA